>Ga0315298_1006205_pt1 | contig 16430 bp, 12 predicted proteins | sample WHS_1_MG_FD_203077 | JGI IMG/M metagenome (GOLD analysis project Ga0315298, IMG submission 203077) | Extremophilic microbial mat communities from Washburn Hot Springs, YNP, Wyoming, USA - WHS_1_MG | ecosystem: Environmental > Aquatic > Thermal springs > Hot (42-90C) | place: USA: Wyoming...
TGCCGTGTGGAGTGCGGAAGCCTTGCTTCCGCATGGCCATCAGCCTCGCTCTCCCCCCTCACCCCTGACCCCTCTCCCATTTTTGGGAGAGGGGATTGAGGGGTGAGGGCCTCCTCCCGGCCCGCAGGCGCCCCTTTCATAAAAGCCTTGCCCCAAAAGGCTCGACCGTTTGACAGGCCGCCCTTCCCTCGCATACACTGCGCATAGATACCCCGCAGCGAAAGGATGAACGATGAAGATTCGAGATATTACCTGCTACCCCGTGTGGGGAGGGCACCGCAACTTCCTCTTTGTGGTGGTGGATGGCGAAGATGGTCTATATGGCGTAGGCGAATCGGGGTTGACGGGCCGAGAACTAGCCGTGATGGGAGCCATCGAGCACTTTAAGCCGCTCCTCATCGGCCAAGATGCCTTTCGCACCGAGCACTTGTGGCAAATGCTCTCGCGCGGTGGGTTCTTCCCACACGGCAAAGTGTTGGGGAGTGCCATCGCCGCGATAGATATCGCCTTATGGGATCTCAAGGGCAAGGCCCTGGGCGTGCCCGTGTACGAACTTTTGGGCGGGCGCGTGCGCGATAAGGTGGTCTGCTACTGTCACCTAGCCGGAGGGCATGCGCCAGGCGTCGAGGCGTTGGTAAAGGATGCCCAAGCGCGCGTCGCCGAAGGGTGGCGCTTTATCCGTTGGGGCCTCCCCAATGAGGGGGAGTTCCTCTACCCCACCCAGGCCATCCAGCAAAGCATCGCACAATTCGAGGCCTTGCGGGCCGCCGTAGGCGAGGATATCGAACTCTGCTTCGATGCCCATACGCGCCTTTCTCCTGCAGAGGCCATCACCCTCTGCCGAGAGGTGCAACGCTTTCGCCCCTTTTTCATCGAGGACCCCATCCGTTCCGAAAGCCCCCAGGCCTTCCATCTCCTCCGAGAAAAGATTGACGTGCCCCTGGCCGCAGGGGAGCAGTTTGCGAGCAAGTGGGAATTCCGCGAACTGATTGACCATGACCTCATTGATTACGCCCGCATTGACCTGTGCATCGCCGGCGGGTTCACCGAGGCGCGCAAGATCGCCGGCTGGTGCGAAGGGCATTATATAGATGTCGCGGTGCATAACCCCTTGGGGCCGGTGGCCACGGCGGCCTGTCTGCAATTCAACTTGGCCACGTCGAATTTCGCCGTACAAGAACAGCCCCGCCAGCCCGGCACCAGCCTGACGGATGTGGTGCCAAACCAACCCCGTTGGGAAGAGGGCTATCTCCTCCCGCCGGAGGGACCGGGGTTGGGCATCGCCTTCGATCGCGAAGCGGCGACCAAACACCCCTTCCGCATGACGGAACTGCCGCACCTGCGGCGCGTAGACGGCAGTTTCACCAACTGGTAACCGCGAGGAGGTACGTGCGGTGCTGATCTGGCGAGCATTGGTGCTCCTGATAGATTTGTATCTCATCATCTCGGTGGGGCCGTGGGTCGCATTGAGGGCCATCTACGCGTGGATCCTTCGCGGCGGAGATTGGCCTTCTGAAGAAGAAAAGCGGCTAGCCCGCCTTATCGAGGGCGAGCGCGCACAAAGCGGCCTCTGGCCCCTCAAACCCCGCCCCGGCCGCTATGAGGAGATTGACCGCCAGGGCCAAGAGAGCCTCGCCGCATTACGAGAGGTCATTCGTACGGCGACCTCCGCCCTCGCTGCGGTAGGGGATGGCACAATCCCCTCACTGGGGATGCGGGAGGTGGCCCTCCTCGGCGCTTGGGCACCCTTTTTGGCCTCGGTGCGCATCGGGCGCGCGGTGCGTATCCTGCGCCATGCCCTCACCGAAGGCGAGGAGCGGCTGGCCTTTTTAGAGGGCCAACATCGGGCCGCGCGCGATGTTCCGGAACGCATGCGCGGCCTTCTCGCCGAGATGACCGCCGAACTGCGCCGCGTGCAGGCGCTCTACGAGGCGGAACGCGAAGCCGGCACGCTGGGCATCGGGGAAATCGAACATCGCCTGAACATGACGGAGGCGCGCCTAACGCACGCCCTGGCCCAGTTAGAAGGCGCCGAGGCTGAACGGCTGGATGATGCCGTTCAATTCGCCGATGCCGAGGCCACCCATGCCGCCGCCGAGATCGAGGAGATAGATCGCCTCATCGGCGAGGTGGCCACCACCCGCCAGAAAGCGCGCAACCTTTTAGAGCGCGTCGAGAGCGGCCTGCGCTTGGCCTCCCAACGGTGGGAAGCCCTCCAGGCGCGGGGCGCACAGGATGAGACCATTGCCTCCCTCCTCACGCGCGCACGGGACCTGGCCTTGCACCTGATGCAAACGGCCAAGGGCTACACGGTCGAGGCTTACCAGCAGGTCATCGCCGAGGCAGGGGAATATGACCAAGCCTTTCAAGAACTCTCTACAGCGCTCGACCGTCTCGATGAGATGATGCGCCAAAGCAAAGAGGCCATCGAAGGGGACGTCCAGCGTTTGGCCGAATGCCAAGCCCTATGCGATGGGATGACGGCCCAAGAACCCCTCCTCGAACTCGACGAAAGCACCGAACTTATCCATCAGGCGAGTGAGGCCTACCGCGAGGCCGAGCACCAACGCAATCTGGGGACGATCGAGGGCTACGAACAGGCCATTCGCCTCTCTCAACACGCCCAGAGCCTGCTCGAACAAGCCACGGCAGCCGCTACCTCCGTAATGGAGCAGGTAGCCGAAGTGCGCACCCTTTTGGAGGCCCTTTCGCCGGAGGCGCGCGCTCAGTGGCACGAACGCGTGGAAGCGGCGCGTGAACACCTCGCGGCCTACCCAGCGCACTGGGGCGCCGGCCTCGATAGCGCCTATGCCGAGGCCCTTGCTCAATTGGATGCCGTGAACGCCGATTTGGACGAAGTGCCCAGCGACATCCGCTTTCAGCGCGCCCTGCGCCAATCGGAATTAGCGGCGGCCTTGGAACCCTTGCGCCGCGCCGCGCGAGATTTTCAACACGCCCAAGAGATCATCGCCGGCCTAGAGCGCGAGCAAGAGCGCATCCTGACGCGCCGCGAGGAACTAGAGCGTGCCCTGGAGCGCGTCAATAACGAATTCTTTCCCGACCTGCGCGCTCGGAGCGAAGAGATGCTCCCCGAACTCCGCGAACGGCTAGAGACCCTGGAACTCGCCTATAGCGAGCACTGCGCCTCTTTCGCGGATCCCTTGCAACTCGATTACGACTATGAAGTGGGCGAGTGGCTCCCTTCTATCTTGCGGGAAATGGATGAAATCCGCCTAGCCCACGAAAATGACGTTCAGCATTATCGCCTCGCCTTGCGAGAAACCCTCAGCGCCATAGACCGCCAATGGGCGCGCCTGATGCGCCTGGAGCCGCAACGCCCCCCACGCCCCGATGAAGATGTCTCTCAATTGGCCGCCGACCTCGACGCCTGGCGCGAAAAAGCGGAAGGCGCCCAAGAGAACCCCTTGGCCATGCGCGACTTATTGGGCCAAGAGGCGACGGCCCTGCAGCGGCGTATCGAGGCGACGCAAAATCAGATCATCGAGGGGCGGCGTACGCTCGAAACGTTAGCGCGGCAGTACCGGCGGCTCTCGCGGAGCGTGCAAGACCTGCGCAGCACGGTGCGCACCCTGCGCACAAGCAGCCCTTGGCCGCAACTCGCGTGGGATGATCGCGAAGCGGAGGCCCTGTGGGAAGAAGCAACGGCCACCCAACGCGAGGCAGATTCCGCCGAGCGCCTCTCCGCGGCCATCAGCACGCTTCAACGGGCCGTGAACCTCGCCGAACAAGCCGAACGCGCTTACGGCCGCCTGGAATACCAAATGCGCACGGCCTTGACGCGCTTGAATGAGGAACTGGCCGCCGTGGCCGGTCGCTTGGAAAAGCAACAACGCCTGGCCGATCAGATCCGCGAACTCGGCCCTTCCGATGACCTGGCCGCGCTGGACGCCCGCAACGAACGCGTGGAGGCCCTCATCGACATGGCGCGCGCCGCCACCACGATGGATGACGCCCTGCGCCACCTACGCGAGGCGGCCGACGTGCTTAGTGAAGCGTAATCGCCTTTCCCTTTCGCCCCAGAGAGGCCCTGTGGCAGGCCATCAGGCCACAGGGCCTTTTTCATCTTCCTCGGGCCAGACGGGCACGAACATCAGCCACTGGTCAGGGGCCTGGCGGATCATCTCCTCCAGGAGGGCCAACACCCGCAAGGCATTGTGACGGATGTCTCGCTGGCGGTCATACGTGCGTTCCATTTCAAGGGGCGGAGACATCAAGAGCGCATAGCGCCCCGTTGGCTCTTGGATACAAGCGGCCGCGATGACGTGCGCATTCGTCTGCAAGGCCAGGCGAATGTGCCCCGTGGGCAAACGGGCAGGCTTGCCGAAAAAGGGCAAGGGTTCGTCGTGGTCAGAGACCGGCCGATCCACCCCCGTGGCGATGACCCCGCCGTTCTGGAGGCGCTTGAGCGCAGCGCGCAGGGAATCTAGCCCCACGGGGGTTACGATCACCCCGCGCCGCCGCCGAATCTCGTTCACCACGCGGGTGCCGACATCGGGTTGGGCTAGGCTGAGGGCTTGTATCTCCACGCCCTGCGCGGCGATCCATTGGGCGGCTAGGTCAAAATTGCTCATATGCGCCCCCGCGATGATCACCCCACGCCGATCTCGCAAGGCCGATTTCACCTGTTCCCACGTCTCGGGTGAGGCGCGCAGGACGATCTCATACTGGCGCAGGCTGTCTTTCCGCTGGCGGAACATATCGTAATAGGTACAGCCGGCATGATAAATGGCGCGTTCGGCCATCTCGTCGAGTTTCTCATCGGGGGTAGTAGGGCCAACCACTTGGCGAATGTTTGCCCGCACGGTGGTGAACAGGTTATTGCGGCGTTTGCGTATCGCGCGCGCGATACGGCGAGAAACCCAATACCCCACACCGGGGGGCACGATGCGAGCCAACGCCATCCCCAAAAGGATGGCCGGCGGGCTACCCAAGATCTCTTGCACGCGCATACCCAGCCTCACACGGTAGGATGAATGGAGAGTGTCACGCCGAGGGGCGGCCACTACGCAAAGCCGGCACGGCCTCCACCACGACGGGGATGCCCCTGGCCAGGCAAAAGGCCACCGAAATCCAACTGGCGATAAGAAAGACGAGTCGTACGGTTTCTACCGTCTCAGCGCGCACCGTGCCTTGGGCGGCATAGACGGCCAAGGCGTGGGCCACGGCTAGGCCGGTGAACGAAAGGAGTTTCGAGATGGCATATCCCGTGCGCATCGCCGGGCTAGCCACGAGCCAGCGGCCCACCGCGGTGCGCATCATCTTAAAGGGCGCGGTGCCCTCGCCCACGTGGATATTCCGCAAGCCATCCACCACTGTCCCACGGATGACATAGATGATCGGGATGGCCACCGGGATAAGCCCCAAATCCGCATAGCACACCCACAGCACCAACTCCACGGCGCGGTCGGCCATAATGTCGAGCAGGCTACCCAGCACGCTCTCCTCATGTCGGGCGCGGGCTATGATGCCATCGAGGCTATCCATGATGATAATGGCAACGAGCAGGCCGGCTGCGGCCAACCGCGCCCCAGCGGAGGGCAAATAGAGCAAAATAGCGATGATTATGAGAAGGGGGAAGCGGGCTAAGGTTATTGCGTTAGCCATAGTCAGGGTTCTCTCCCTCGCATCAGGTGGGCCGGCGAATGGCGCGCAGGCTCTCCGCCTCTTGGCGGGCCAGGCGCGCCGCTTCGGCGCTGTGGGTATCTCCATCCGGCGGCAAATGGTGCCACTGCACGCGATGGCGTTCCATCAAATGCCCCAACTCCTCCCAGGCCTCTCGGTGTTTCACGGCTTCCCCGGTGCGCGTCTGCCACCCATTGCGGCGCCAGGAGGGCAGCCACTTTGTGGCGCCATCAAGCACATATTTTGAGGGTGTGTATATGGTCATCTCCGCAGGCTCGCCCACCGCCTGCAGCGCGGCGATGGCCGCCTGCAGTTCCATTTGGTTTGCCGTGGCTTCGCCCCGTGCGCCGGAGACCGCCCAAGTTTCACCGGAGGGACGCCGCAAGATGGCCGCATACCCTCCCGGCCCTGGCGCCCCCAGGGCACACCCCCGCGTGTAGGCCTCGATGCGGGGTATGGGATCGGCCTCTTTTACGGCGGCCCGTTTGGCTCGCGTCAAACCCTCGCGTGCGGCGCGGGCCAAGGCATCGGCCCGCTCGTTCATGGGGTGGCCGCTATGCCCACGGATCCACCGCCACGAGACGGTATGCTTCCCCAGTTCTTCGACGAGTTGCTTCCAGAGATCGAGGTTCTCGATAGGCTGGCCATGCGCACGGCGCCACCCCTGGGCCACCCAACGCGGCAGCCATTCCGTAACGCCCCGCTTGAGATATTCCGAATCGGTAACGATCTCCACGCGGCAAGGGCGCTTCAGGGCGCGCAAGGCCTCGATCGCCGCGGTCAACTCCATGCGGTTATTCGTGGTGTGCGCTTCAGCGCCGCTCAATTCCTGGCGGTGTGGCCCGTAAAGGAGCACGGCGCCCCAGCCACCAGGGCCGGGGTTTGGGTCACAGCCCCCATCGGTAAAGATATAGGTTACCGTAGGCGACGCATTCATAGATTATAGCCCCAATAGATGCCCCCTGACGGGAGCATGTTCCCGGCTCGCCACGTTCGCGGATTCAGGCCGCCGCTGGGGGAATGGGCAATGCCCATGCTGGCGCTCGGGCTACCGGGTCATGACTCCGCCAGCACCTCGAGCATGCTTTGGTAACACGCATCACAAATGCCATGGCTCATCAATGGGGGGCGAGGGCGCTCGAAAATCTGCAACCGCTCGATGGCCACCTCGATCTCTTCCCACGAGCCTTCCACAAACACCTTTTTGCACCATCCGCATACGCGCAAGAGTTCCCCGTCATAACCGGGGTGGGCGGATTCCAAAAAGATCGGCTGGCGAGGCTCCTCGGCCAATGTATGAGTATGGAATTCAACGGTATCATCTTCTCCGCGATGTACGTCCATACGCAGGAGGCGCCGATACTGGGGGGCATCGCAGCGGAAGGTGAAATGGATCGCGTGGCCGCTGCGAGCGCGTTGGAGGATCTGCCGGTAAATCTCTTGCGTCGTGGCATCCGCGATGAAATCCCACAGCGAACGTTGAAGGATACGGGAGGAAATACGCCCTCTCCGCCATTTGCTTGGGCAAACCGATCCCATGCGTCGTTTACAAAAACAATGACATCTCGGTCATCGACCCGATAGACGACATCGTCATCTGCCATGGTATCCCCCCTTTTTTATCTATCCGCAAAAGGTTTTTGCCCGATGCGGGGTCCGTTCACTACCCAATTGAGGAGATCGCTAAATAGCCATAATGCGCGCCAACTCGGCAAGTTCGGCATCGAGGGGCTTTACTGTGTTCACCACCTCGTCGAGCGGCGTCGTAACCACTTGATTGCCGCGCAGGCCGGTCAAAACGCCTTTTTCACCGCGCACCAAAGCGCGGATGGCCCCCTCTCCCAACCGGGTGGCGAGCAAGCGATCGGCCGCCGTGGGCGCTGCGCCGCGTTGCACATGGCCCAAGATGGTCGCGCGCACAGCAAACCCGGTGGACTCCCGATGCTCCTCGAAATAAGCCATCAGTTTGAGTGCGTTATACGTAGCCCCCTCGGCGATGACGGCTAGGGCATGGTTTTTGCCGCGATCGTAAGCCTCGCGAAAGGCTTGAGCAATCTCCTCCGGCCCAAGTTCCGCCTCGGGGATGGATACGACCTCGGCGCCCCCCGCAATACCCGCGATGAGGGCCACGTAGCCACATTTGCGGCCCATCGTCTCCACCAAAAAGGCGCGCCCGTGCGAAGAGGCCGTTACCTTCAGGCGGTCGATCGCCTCCAGGGCCACGTTGATGGCCGTATCCACGCCGATGGTCACATCGGTGCCGGCCAAATCGTTATCAATGGTGGAGGCCACGCCCACCACCGGGAACCCCATCTGGCTCAAGGCATACGACCCCGATTGCGAGCCGTTCCCGCCGATGACGATCACGGCCTCGATGCCGCGCTTTTCCATCTGAGAGATGGCCTCTTGCCGGCCGGCCTCCTGGAAAAAGGCCTCACAGCGAGCGCTCCCCAAAAAAGTGCCGCCCAACTGCATGATCTCGCTCACATCGCGCCGGCCAAGGGGGCGAAACTGCCCGGCGATCAGCCCGGCATAGCCGTTCTCCACACCGTACACCTCAAACCCCTCTTCCAAGCCCGTACGCACCACGGCGCGGATGGCGGCGTTCATCCCCGGCGCGTCGCCACCACTCGTCAAGACGGCCACTCGTTTCATCGAAGGCTCCTCCCCCAGGATCCTCGGGCAACTGCCCAAGCCCTATTCTACGAGAGGTGGGGGGTATGTCAATCAGCCTCTCCCTTTGGCGAAAAGTTGAGGATTATGGTATACTTTTTTATGGAGGTACCTCGGCCATGGTAACAAGTTCAGTGCGCATCAACTCGCGGTTGCCCCTTTTGGCGGCAGCCGTACTTTTACTTTTTCAGATTTTCTCTCCCTCACGCGCAGTTATGTTCATGCTTGTGATCATCCTTGCCCTCTTGGCCACCGGCTACGTCTGGGTGCGGCAACTATCGAAAGGGGTGTATCTCGAAAGGCAGCGGCGTTACGGCTGGGCGCAGGTAGGAGATACCATCGAAGAACGCTGGATTATGCACAACGAATCGTGGGTGCCCGTGCTATGGGCCGAAATCTATGAGAAGAGCGACCTCATCGGCTACAACGCCAGCCGCGCCGTGGGGTTCGGCATCCGCCAATCCATCCGTTGGACGACCTCCGGCACCTGCCAACGCCGTGGCGTCTACACGCTGGGGCCGCTTACCATCACCATGGGAGATCCCTTCGGCCTTTTTACGGTGCAACTTCTCTATAACTATGTAGACACGTTCGTCGTCTATCCTCCCATCGCCGCCTTGCCACCCCTCGTTACGATGCGAGGCTCCGCGCGCGGCTCGGGCCGTGCGAACGTGCGCAGCCCTGACCTCACCACGAACGCCGCCGCCGTGCGCGAATACGCCCCGGGCGATGCCCTCAACCGCATCCACTGGCGCACCACGGCCCGGCGCACCACGCCCGAAAATGAGGACGATTTTTACGTCAAAGAGTTTGACTTGGAACCCTCCGGCGACCTGTGGATCATCCTCGATATGGATGCGCGCCTCCACGTGGGCGAAGGGTTGGAATCCACCGAGGAATACGGGGTGATCTTGGCGGCGTCGCTCGCGAACCAACTCTTGCGCGAGAACCATGCCGTGGGCCTGATCACCTACGACCAAAAGCCGATCATCATCGCGCCCCAAAAGGGGCACCAGCAATTGTGGGAAGTGCTGCGGGCGCTTTCGGGGGTGCATGCCCAATCTCCCTTGCCCCTCAAAGACCTCATGGAGATGCTCGAACCCGCCGCCGGCCGGGGGATGTCTGCCGCGGTCATTACCCCCTCCGCCGAGGCGAGTTGGATCGAGGGCCTGACCATGCTTCTACGCCGAGGCATTCACCCCACGGCCATCCTTCTCGATGCCCAGACCTTTGGCGCCGATATAGACCTGCGCGGCATACGGAATGCCCTGGCCGATTTGGGCGTGCCCTCGCACACCATCGGCAAGGGGTTCCGCTTCCAGCAGATCATCCAGCGGCGCCATCAGCGGCCCGAGTACAAGGTGCTCGGCACGGGGCGGGTCATCGTGGTTAGCCCCGGTGAACCGGCCTCTTGGGTGCCTGTGGGCGGCGGAAAGGCGACGGAATCATGAGTGCCACCGTACGAACTTGGCGTGCTGTAGGGAAGACGACCGAGGAAACCCGCCGCCGGCGAGTGGACCTCCTGCTCCTGACGCTTATCGCGGGGGCCTCCCTCTGCTTGCCCCTTTCCATTCAACAGAGCCGCTGGGTGCCCGAGGCGGGGCGGCTCTTTTACCCGATGTTTTGGGCCTTGCTCACAGGCATTACCATGGCCCGCAGCAAGATGAAGCCTTGGTTGGCCTGGATCCTGGGCATCATTTTGGGGATCGAATATGCCCTCCAGTTCGCGGGCAAGTTACTGCCCCGGCTGGGGCTGGTCTTGGGAGATGTGGGGCGCGCGGCCGGGTGGCTCTGGAACCTCGTGCGCTACCGCACCGTGGGGCCTGAGTGGCCCTTCTCGCGGAGCGCAGAATACCTGCTCACGCGAACGCGCGAGATGATCGCCAACGTCACAGAGTGGATCCTCACCACGCAGGCAGGCGGCGTCAGCCGCGATAACACCGTCTTGTGGTTCCTGACCGCGCTCGCCGTATGGCTCCTGACGTGGTTTGCCGCCTACGAACTCTTTAGGGCGCGCCGTTCCTTTTTGGCCATGCTGCCGATGGGCGTGGCCATCGTGGCGAACGTCTCCATCACCTACATCGGCCTGAGTTACGTCCACGCCTTTTTAGGGCTGACGCTCTTGGTGATGGTCGTCGCCAACGTCGAGCGCATGCAGGACCTTTGGCAAAGGATCGGCCTCGACTTTTCGCCCGAGTTGCGGCGCGATACGCTCTTGGCGGGCACGGGCATCTCGGCGCTGATCCTCGTGGTGGCGCTCCTCATGCCCTACATCACCTATAACCGCGCCGTCTTTGCCTTTTGGGATCGCTTCGGCCCCACCCTGACCGATTTCTACAACCGGCTGGATCGCACCTTCGCAGGGCGCAACCCCGTGCCCACGCCGAAACCTGACCCCAAAGAATATGCCGGCCACGTCGTAACCCGGGGGACGATCCCCAGCGAGGATATCCTGTTGACCGTCAAAATCAGCGACCCTCGCCCGCCCACCCCCGAAGAGATCGAGGCCTTTTTGGCGCACGGCGAAATCCAGCAGATCGCCATGCCTCCCAAGCACTATTGGCGCGAGCGCACGTATGACGTGTACACCGGCCACGGCTGGGAAAGCAGCGAGCGACAGGTGGTGGAGGCGGCCGCCGAGGCCCTGTGGCGCGAACCGACCTTCCCGCACACCGTGCTCACCCAGACCTATACCCTCGCAAAGGACCTTGGCGAACTGGCCTTTGGGGTGAACGAACCCGTTATGGTGGATAAACCGTATCGCGTGGTCACGCGCGGCCCCGAGGATTTCAGCGCCTTGAGCGTGGAGGGATCGGAATATACCGTCGTCTCCTATGTGCCCTCGCCCACGGTGGAGGAACTACGCGCCGCCGAGGGGGAATATCCCGATTGGGTTCGAGAGCGGTACCTGCAACTCCCTGCGGAGGTGCCTCAGCGCGTCCTCGACAAGGCGCGCGAAGTGGTGGAGGCCGCCAACGCCACCACGCGCTATGATAAAGCCCGCGCCATCGAGGCCTACATCCGCAACTTTGATTACGACCTCAATGTGGAACCGCCCCCTCTGGACGTGGACCTGGTGGATTACTTTCTCTTTACCGTCCAGCGCGGCTATTGCGACTATTCGGCCACGGCCATGACCGTGATGTTGCGCGCCGTGGGCGTAGCGGCGCGGTATGCCTCGGGGTTCGGCATGGGCGAGTATGATTACGCCAAGGGCACCTACGTGGTGACGGCCAAGAACGCCCACGCCTGGGTGGAGGTCTACTTCCCCGGGTACGGCTGGGTCGAGTTCGAGCCGACGCCCACCGAGCGCATCTTCGAATATGTGGGCGGGAGCGGGGCCTCTCCGCAAGACCTTTCGGCGCTTTTGGAAGAGATGCGCCGCGAAAAAGGCTCCCCCCAGCCGGTGCCCCTGTGGGTATGGGGATTGGTGCTCGTGGGGGTGATCATCTTTGTCATCGTGTGGCCGCCGCGCTGGTTCCGCCGCAAGCGCCCGGAGGCGCGCCGGGTGGTGCGCGGGGTCTACCGCAAACTCCTCAGGGCGGCCCGTTGGGCGGGCATCGAGCCGGCCCCCGGGCAAACGCCGAGCGAATTCCTGAGCGCTCTGGAAGCGGCCCTGGAGGCCCGCGTAGCGCTCAGCGTGACCGCCATCGAGGGGTTGCGGCTTATCCAGCGCCTGTACCCCTTGGTGTGCTATAGCGCGCTCCCCATCAGTGTGGAAGATGGCTACCGCGCCGAGATCGCCTGGAAGAACCTGCGGCCCGCCCTGTGGCGCTTGGCCCTAAGCCGCCCGCCGCGCCGCGCAGCCGTGGCCGGCGCCTCCTAAATCCCTTTTGGGGAGCACAGGCCTCCCAGCCCTCTGTAAGCCCTCCCGCAGGCTTGGCGCCCGCGGGAGGGTGAGACGAGGGGATCACAGGGTGAGGGCCACCGTTTGCCCCCTTCGAACAGGCGTGCTATCATCCAATCAGGCCCTGTGAGGAGGGTACCATGCCCGAATTTCAACTCGTCTCGGATTTTGTGCCCACGGGCGACCAGCCCGAAGCCATCGCCAAACTCGTGGAGGGCGTCTTGCGGGGCGACCGCTTTCAGACGCTGCTGGGCGTTACTGGCTCCGGCAAGACGTTCGTCATGGCGAATATTATCCAAGCCGTGCAAAGGCCCACGCTGGTCATCGCCCATAACAAGACGCTCGCTGCCCAACTCTATGCCGAGTTCCGCGAATTCTTTCCGCATAACGCGGTGGCCTATTTCGTGAGTTATTACGACTACTACCAGCCCGAGGCCTACATCCCCCGCACCGATACCTACATCGAAAAAGACGCTATGATCAACGAGGAGATCGAACGCCTACGCTTGGCGGCCACCTCCGCCCTCCTCAGCCGCCGCGATGTGATCATCGTCGCCTCCGTCTCCTGCATCTACGGCCTGGGCGATCCCCAAGAATACGGCAAGGTGGTCATCTCGCTCCATCGGGGCGAGCGCATCCACCGCGAGCGCATCCTGCGCCACCTGGTGAACATCTTTTACGAGCGCAACGATGCGACCCTTTCGCCGGGCAAATTCCGCGTGCGCGGCGATACGCTCGAGGTGATGCCCGCCTATGGCGATACGGTGTACCGCATCGAATTCTGGGGCGATGAGATCGAACGCATCACCGAGGTGGATTCCCTCACCGGCGAGATCCTCGTCGAGCACCGTTCCATCGAGATCTATCCCGCGCGCCACTTTATCACGCCGCAGGAGAAACTCGTCCTCGCCCTGCAGGATATCGAAAAGGAATTAGAGGAGCGCCTGGCCGAATTGCGGCGCGAGGAGAAACTCCTCGAGGCCCAGCGCCTGGAGCAGCGCACGCGCTATGACATCGAGATGATGCGCGAGGTGGGCTACTGTTCGGGCATCGAGAACTATTCGCGCCACCTGACGCGCCGCCAGCCCGGCGAGCCGCCGTGGACGCTCTTGGATTACTTCCCGGCCGACTATCTCATGTTTATTGACGAATCCCATATGACGGTGCCACAACTCCACGGGATGTACAACGGCGACCGCAGCCGCAAGGAGATCCTCGTGCAGTATGGCTTTCGTTTGCCCTCGGCGCTCGATAACCGCCCCCTCACCTATGCCGAGTTCGAGGAGCGCATCAACCAATGCATCTTTGTCTCGGCCACGCCCAGGGAATATGAGCGCAGCGTGAGCACCCAAGTGGTGGAGCAGGTCATCCGGCCGACGGGCCTGGTGGATCCCGAGGTCGTCGTCAAGCCCATCGAGGGGCAGATAGATGACCTCATCGGCGAACTGCGGCGCGTCATCGCGCGGGGCGAACGCGCCCTCGTTACCACCCTCACCAAGCGGATGGCCGAAGACCTGGCCGACTATCTGCGCGAGGCCGGGTTCAACGTGCATTACCTCCACTCGGAAATCGGCACCATCGAGCGCGTGGACATCTTGCGAGACTTGCGCGCCGGCGTGTATGACGTGGTGGTGGGCGTCAACCTCCTGCGCGAGGGGCTGGACCTCCCCGAAGTGTCGCTCGTGGCCATTTTGGATGCCGACAAGGAGGGCTTTCTCCGCTCCGGCGATTCGCTCATCCAGACCATCGGCCGTGCGGCGCGCAACGTCAACGGCCGCGTCGTGATGTACGCCGATGCCATCACCGATTCGATGCGCCACGCCATCGAAGAGACGAACCGCCGCCGGCAAATTCAGATGGCCTATAATGAAAAACACGGCATCGTGCCCACCACCATCGTCAAAGAGATTCGCACCTTGGCCGAGAGCCTGGGCGTAACCGTGGAGGCCGGCGGGGCGCACCCTGTGGGTACCGAAATCCCCAAAGACGAACTCTTGCGTATGATCAAAGACTTGGAATCTCAGATGAAGCGCGCCGCGCAAGATCTCGAGTTTGAGAAGGCTGCCCTCCTGCGCGACCAGATTTTGGAATTGCGCCGCCGTATGCGCGAGGAAGACGATGTGCCCGAATGGGAAAGGTTCCGCCAACTTGAGCGCCAGGCCAGGCGTTGAGCCGGTGGCCGATTGGCCGGCCTATCGAGCGCTCGCGGCCTCCGGGGAACTGCACGCCCGCGTAGAGGCGGCCTGGGAGCGCCTGAAAGCCTGCGATCTCTGCCCCCGGCGCTGTGGGGTGGATCGTTTAGCCGGCCAGGTGGGGTTCTGCCGCGCCGGCGCCCAGGCGCGCGTGGCTAGCCACAACATCCACCGCTGGGAGGAGCCTCCCATCAGCGGGAGCCGCGGTTCGGGCACGATCTTTTTCTCTTACTGCACAGCGCGGTGCCTCTTTTGCCAGAACTATCCCATTAGCCAATTGGGCGTGGGCGAAGAGGTAACCAACGAGCGCCTGGCGCAGATGATGCTCACGCTCCAGCGGTGGGGGTGCCACAATATCAACCTCGTCACGCCCACGCATTACGTGCCGCAGATCCTGGCAGCGTTGGAGATCGCCGCGGCCAGGGGCCTGCGTATCCCCCTCGTGTACAATACGAGCGGTTACGAACGCGTCGAGACGCTCCGCCTGCTCGATGGCATCGTAGACATCTACCTGCCCGATGCGAAATATGCGGATGACGCCATCGCCCGCCGCTTGAGCGGCTTTGTGGATTATGTAACGCATAACCGCGCCGCCCTCCTCGAGATGGCGCGCCAAGTGGGATGCGCCCTCCAGGTGGATGCGGAGGGCATCGCCATGAGGGGGATGGTCATCCGCCATTTGGTATTGCCCAACGGCCTAGCCGGCACCGAAGAGGTGCTCCGCTGGATTGCCGAAAACCTCTCCACCTCCGCCTACATCAGCCTGATGTCGCAATACTTTCCCGCCTATCGCGCCGTTGGCGACCCCGAACTAGGCCGATCCATCACCTTCGACGAGTACGACGCCGCGCTGGAAGCCCTTGAACGGCTGGGTTTCGAGAACGGCTGGCGCCAAGAGGTAGACGATATCGAATAACTATGGAGTGCGGGAGTTTACTCCCGCATAATATGGAGTGCGGAAGTTTACTTCCGCATAGTGTGAGTGCGGGAGTTCACTCCCGCCGCGGAAGCTTCGCTTCCGCACTCCATATTTGTGGAGTGCGGAAGTTTACTTCCGCGGTGCGGAGCGCGGGAGTTTACTCCCGCACATCCTCATTCCACATCCGGAACGTTTACCCGGTCATAGGGTGAAGAAACGACCTTTTGATAAAAATCCTCGCGGGCATTGGCCTTGAACCAGCCAGCCGAGCAAAAGGGATACTGCTCGGCCACAGGGACCAACCTGTGCTTGACCGGGTTATTATGCACATAATTCAAGCGCGCATAGTAACTCTTCTCATAGGTTAGGCAGGTATCCCAATATTCGAACCAAACACGCCGGCCTGCTGCCCCATCCACCTCATTGACCCTATGGCTTGAGAGAGAATGGAGCCGCTGAATCATCCCCTTCAGGGGCATCCCGTCTTCTGGGGAGCGCGCGATGAAATGATAGTGATTTGTAAAGATCGCCCAGGCCTGGAGTTCCCAGCGAGTGGCTAACATAACCTCAAAAAGCGTCCTTTGTAGCAAATCGAGCTTGGCGTACGTGGTAAAGATCGATTGTTTGTACAAGGTGGCAGCCGTTACAATGTAAAGTGTATTGGGGAGAAATACGTGCAAAGGGCTGTGAGACCAAGAACTGACCTCTATTTTGTCTTCCACTCATACCTCCTTGAACCAATATGGAGTGCGGGAGTTTACTCCCGCATAGTATGGAGTGCGGGAGTTTACTCCCGCCGCGGAAGCTTCGCTTCCGCACTCCATATTTGTGGAGTGCGGGAGTTTACTCCCGCAGTATAGAGTGCGGAAGTTTACTTCCGCGGTGCGGCGTACAAAAGTTTACTTCTGCGCAGTTGCGGAAGCAAGGCTTCCGCACTCCATAGTTTGTGGAGCGCGGGAGTTTACTCCCGCCGAGGAAGCGATGCTTCCGCACTCCATACCCTCTTTGACATCCCCCGCCTCGGCCGCTAGAATACAGCCCTAGCCGAGCCTTCTGGAGTTTCTCCGATGTCCCTTTTGCGCTTTTTAGGGAACCTCATCTTGGCCATCATCGTGATCGCCCTCTCTATCCTCATCCTTGGTTCCGCCTATGGCGC
>Ga0315298_1006206_pt1 | contig 16429 bp, 15 predicted proteins | sample WHS_1_MG_FD_203077 | JGI IMG/M metagenome (GOLD analysis project Ga0315298, IMG submission 203077) | Extremophilic microbial mat communities from Washburn Hot Springs, YNP, Wyoming, USA - WHS_1_MG | ecosystem: Environmental > Aquatic > Thermal springs > Hot (42-90C) | place: USA: Wyoming...
GCCGTGGCCGGCATGCGCGGCCTTGGGCGGGCCGTTGCGCTTGGGCATCTGGCCCTGGCGGGCGACCTGGTTGCGGGCGCGGAGGAGATGCGGCGGCGCGAGGCCGCGCACCGGCTGGGCGCCGCCGGGGACGAGGTGACGGCCGATCAGCGTCTCGATATCGCGCAGATAGGGCAGCTCGGAGGGCTCGACCAGCGAGATCGCCACACCCTCGGCGCCGGCGCGGGCGGTGCGGCCGATGCGGTGGACGTAGGATTCCGGCACGTTCGGCAGCTCGAAATTCACCACATGCGAGACGTTGTCGACATCGATGCCGCGGGCGGCGATGTCGGTCGCGACGAGCACGCGGATGCGGCCGGAGCGGAACTGGTCGAGCGCGCGCTCGCGCTGGCCCTGGCTCTTGTTGCCGTGGATCGCGGCGGCGCCGATGCCGGCATCCTCGAGATGGCGGGTGACCTTGTCGGCGCCGTGCTTGGTGCGGGTGAAGACGATGGCGCGCTCGACCGCGACGTCGGCCAGCAGCCAGGCGAGCTTGTCCTTCTTCTCCTCGGGGGCGAGGAGGAGCACCTGCTGGTCGATCCGGTCGACCGGCTTCGATTCGACGCTGACCGCGACCTCGCGCGGGTCGCGCAGGAATTCGCCGGCCAGCGCGCGGATCGGCTTCGGCATGGTGGCCGAGAACATCACCGCCTGGCGCTGGCGGGGCAGCTTCGCCATGATCTGGCGGATCGCCGGGATGAAGCCGAGATCGAGCATCTGGTCGGCCTCGTCGAGCACCACGGTTTCCACCGCATCGAGGCGGATGACGCCGGCGGCGACATGGTCGAGCAGGCGGCCGGGGGTGGCGACCAGCAGGTCGACCCCGGATTCCATGCGGCGGGCCTGCGGGCCGGGCTTGGCGCCGCCGATGACGACGGCGACCGAGGGACGGGTGAACTTGCCGTAGGTGCGGGCGGCATCGGCGATCTGGGTGGCGAGCTCGCGGGTGGGGGCGAGGACCAGGGCGCGGCAGGCGCGCGGCGCCGGGCGGGCGCGGTTCGCCGCGATCCGGTGCAGGATCGGCAGCACGAAGGCGGCCGTCTTGCCGGTGCCGGTCTGGGCGATGCCGACGAGGTCGTGGCCTTCGAGCATCACCGGGATCGAACGGGCCTGGATCGGGGTGGGGGTTTCATAGGACTGCTCGCTGATGGCGCGCAGCAGGGGCTCGGCGAGGCCGAGGGTGGTAAAATCGGTCAAGACAGCGCTTTCGTCGCGGCTCCTTCGATGCGAGGGAGCGGCACAAGGGTGGCAGGAAGCTTCGTAGACGAGCCGCCCAGAGGGTGCGCGCCCCGCATGGAACGCGCCTGCCGGCGGATGGCGGCGCCAGGGCGCGGCCGGCCGGTGAACAGAGCCGGCGGCCATCGGGCCGCATCTACGAGCGCTGTTCGTCAGCGCGGGATATAGGCGCTCAGCCGCCGGGTTGGCAAGGGCGGTCAGTGATGCCAGCCGCCATGCCAGCCTTCGTCGTCATCGCCATGCCACCAGCCGCCGCCGATCGTGACGCCGCCATAGACCACCGGCGGCGGGGCATAGGGATAGGTGTAGTAGCCGCCGCCATAGCCGGCGCCGTAGCTCGACGGATAATAGACGCATCCGCCGAGGGCGAGCGCCGCGCCGGCCGCCACGGCCGCGAGCAGCATCCTGCGCAAATTCGGTCTCATCGTCGTTCCTTGCATCGTCTTTCGCATATTGTGCCGATCGGTATGGCGGCCATGGGGCCAATTCGTGCCAAAATTGTAACTTGATGAGGAACCGCTTTTTTCCGGGCACGATCGGACCAAACTTGCGCCACAGGGGTCCGCGACCGGCGGGATGCGACTTCGGACCGGCGGGATGCGACTTCAGGAGGTCATGATGCGCAGGCAGTTCGCGACGTTGTTTCATATTGCATGGCTGCTCGCCGCCCTGCTCGCCGGGACGACGGCGACGGCGCGGGCCCAGGCGAACGGCGCGCCGCCCGCGCGCGTCGGCCAGATCGCGCGGATCGAGGGGGCGGTGTCGTTCGCCCGGGCCGGCGGCGAATGGGAGCCGGCGACGCCGAACTATCCGCTGATCGGCGGCGATACGCTCTATGCGGAGCCGGGGGCGGAAGCGGCGCTGACCTTCGGCTGGAGCCGGATCACCCTGGCGGGCGGGACCGAATTCGGGATCGCGGCGCTCGGCGAGGACAGCGCGACACTGGATGTGCCACGCGGCGAGGCGTTTCTCGATCTGCGCTACCTGGCGCCGGGCGAGACCTGGCGCATCCGCACGCCGCGCGGGGTGGTGACGATCAGCCAGGACGGGCGCTACGCGATCAGCGCCGGGGACGCGGCGGCGCCGACGCGGATCGGCGTGATCGACGGCGCGGCGGAGGTGACGGGCGATGGCGGGTCGCTCCGGCTCGGGCCGGGGGAGACGGCGCGCCTCGCCGGCGCGACCCCGGTGCGGGCGATGCGCGGACCGCTCGAGACCGACCCGTTCATCGAGCGGATGCTGGCGGAAGCCGCGCCGCCCGCCCCGCCCGGCGCGCCGGCGGTGGTGACCGGCATGACCGGGGCGGGCCTGCTCGCCGCCTATGGCAGCTGGGGTGACGTGCCGGATTACGGCGCGATCTGGTATCCGCGGGTCGGGCCCGGCTGGGCGCCGTACCGGCACGGGCACTGGGCCTATGTGCCGCCCTGGGGGTGGACCTGGATCGACGACGCGCCCTGGGGCTTCGCGCCGTTCCATTACGGACGCTGGCTGCACAGGCATGGACGCTGGGGCTGGCTGCCCGCGCCGGTGCCGGTGCCGCCGCGCGCCCCGCCGGTCTACGCGCCGGCGCTGGTCGCGTTCTTCAACGTGGCGCCGGGGATTTCGGTGGGGGTGGGGCTGAACGGCGGCGCGGTCGGCTGGGTGCCGCTGGCGCCGGGCGAGCCCTTTCTGCCGTGGTACAGCTGCCCGCCCGCCTATGTGGAACGGCTGAACCGGTTCGACGTGCGGGACCCGGCGCGGTATCGCGACCCGCGCGCGCCGGGCTTCGCGGCGGAGCGCCATCCGGCGCGGCTGGCGAACCGGATGGCGGCGACGCTGATCGGGCCCGAGGCGCTGCGGCGGGGCGACGCGGTGGGGCGGTTCGGACATCCGGCGCCGGAACGCGCGCTGGCGGCGGCGCGGCCGATGCTGCCGGGCCGGACGGCGCCGGCCTATGGCGGTTTCCTGCGGATGCCGCTGGAGCCGGCGCGGCCGGCGCCTGCCCCCGCGCGGCCGGCGATGGCGCCGGCACCGGGACGGCCTGGCGTGCCGGCGGCGCCGGGGGTGCCGGGCTCGCCGCCCCGGGCGATGCCGGCGCCGGGCATCGCCGTGCCGAGCTACAGGCCGGCGCCGCGCGCGCCGGAGCAAAACCGGTTCCAGCCGCAGCGACCGCAGATGCAACCGCGCCCACCCGCGCCCGCCGCGCCGCAGCGCCGGGCGCCCGAGCAAAACCGGTTCCAGCCGCAGCGACCGCAGATGCAACCGCGCCCACCCGCGCCCGCCGCGCCGCAGCGCCGGGCGCCCGAGCAAAACCGGTTCCAGCCGCAGCGACCGCAGATGCAGCCGCGACCGCCCGCGCCAGCCGCGCCGCAGCGCCGGGCGCCGGAGCAAAACCGGTTCCAGCCGCAGCAGCCCCAGACGCGCCCGCAGACGCCGCCGCGACCGCCCGCCGCGCCGCCGCGCCGGATGCCCGAGCAAAACCGGTTCCAGCCGCAGCGCCCGCAAGCACGCCCGCAGCCGCAGTCGCGCCCGCCCTCGCCCACCGCGCCGCAGCGCCGGGCGCCGGAGCAAAACCGGAACCGGCAGGAGGGCGCGTCATGATGCGCTATCGGGTGCCGGGCCGGTTGTGGTAGGGTCGGATCATGGCCAGCCGGATCGATGACAGGACTGCCTGGGCCGCGCGCCGCCGCCGGCGGCTGCGGATGGCGGAGGACGTGCTGCTGCTGCCGCTGGCGCTGCTGGTCGAGTTTCTCGATCGGGTGGTGTGGAAGGGCACGAAGGCGCTGCTCGACCTGATCTCGCGGGCGCCGCCGATCGCCCGGCTGCGGCGGTTCCTGCAGGACCTGCCGCCGGTGATCGTGCTGTTCCTGTTCCTGATCCCGGAGGCGATCGACCATCTGAGCGGCTTGTGGGCGACGGTGCTGCTGGTGAAGGGCAACTGGCTGGCAGCGACGGTCGTTGCCGTGTTCATCAAGGGATTCGCGCTGCTGCTGGCCATCTGGATCTATCAGGCCTGCGAGCAGAGCCTGCTGTCGGTGCGCTGGTTCGCGCGGTTCCATCATGCCGTGCTGGAGGCGAAGGCCTGGGTGCTGCGGCGGACCGAGCCGGTGCGGCTGCGGCTGCGGCAGGCGTTGCGCAGCGTGCTGGCGCGGACGGGCAACCGGCGCCTGGCCCGGCGGTTTTCCGCCTGGCGCTGGCGCCTCGCGCGGATGGCGGGGCTGGCCCGCCGATGACGCAAGCCGGATGAGCCGCCTCGCCCGCGCCCATCTTGCCGCCGCCGATCCGGTGCTCGGCGCGCTGATCCGCGAGGTCGGGCGCTGCACGCTGGCGCCGGAGCGGGCGCGCGAGCCCTATGAGGCGCTGATTTCGGCGGTGGCGCACCAGCAGCTGCACGCCCGCGCGGCCGAGGCGATGCTGGGGCGGCTGCGCGCGCTGACCGAGGCGCCGGTGCCGGCGCCGGGGCACCTGCTCTCGCTGTCGGACGAGGCGCTGCGGGGCTGCGGGTTCTCGGCCGCGAAGGCGGCGGCGCTGCGCGACATCGCGCGGCGGACGCTGGACGGCACGGTGCCGACCAGGCGGGCCGCGGCGCGGATGAGCGATGCGGCGCTGATCGAGCGGCTCTGCACCCTGCGCGGGATCGGCCGCTGGACGGTGGAGATGCTGCTGATCTTCACGCTCGGCCGGCCGGACGTGTTTCCGGTGGACGATTTCGGCGTGCGCGAGGGCTACCGGCTGATCCACGGGCTGGAGGCGCAGCCGAAGCCGCGCGCCTTCGCCGCGATCGGCGAGGCCTATGCGCCGTATCGCAGCACGGCGGCCTGGTATCTCTGGCGGGCCGCCGACCGGGCGAAGACGATCAAGTACCAGGCCTGACCTTCACCCGCGCCACGAGGTCGATCAGCGCGGAGGGGCCGGAATGGCCGGGGCCTTCGTCGAGCACCGCGTCGTAGCTGTCGAGCCGCTCGATCTCGAGGCCGGCGAAGGCCTCGCGGAGCATCGCCTCGGTGTAGCAATGCGCGGGGTCGGACGGGCCGCCGGTGCGGTTGGCGACCTGTTCGGGCCGGTAGCCCTCGAGCAGCAGCAGGCCGCCGGGGCGCAGGGCGCGGACGAGCCGGCCGAAAAACGCGGGACGCTCGGCCGGGGGGACGAACTGCACGAAGATCGCCACCACCGCGTCGTAGGCGTGCTCGGGCCAGGACCAGCGCAGCAGGTCGGCCTGTTCGAAGGCGATGGCGACGCCGCGTTCGGCGGCGAGCTTGCGGGCGCGGGAGAGCGCGGTGGGCGAGACCTCGACGGCATGGACATCGGCGCCGTTGCCGGCGAGGAAGACGCTGTTGCGGCCCTCGCCGTCGGCGACCGAGAGCACCTTCGCGCCCGGCGCGATCAGCCCGGCATTGGCGGCGAGGAAGGCGTTCGGCGCGGTGCCGAAGATGTAGCCGCCCGCGGCGGCGTAGCGGGCTTCCCATTTCTGCTCGGGGGTCGGTTCGCTCATGCGGTGGGTTTCCCTTGCGTGGTGTGGACGGTGCTTGCCACGGACGGCGCAAACCGCTAAGCGGGCGCGTCACGCGGCCGGTCGGCATCGGCCAGGATCAGGAGAGTTGCGATGAAAGCCGATATCCATCCGGATTATCACGAGATCAACATCATCATGACCGATGGCACCGAGTACAAGACCCGCTCGTGCTACGGCAAGCCCGGCGACACGCTGCGGCTCGATATCGACCCGAAGTCGCACCCGGCCTGGACCGGGCAGCAGCGCGTGCTCGACACCGGGGGCCAGGTGGCGAAGTTCAACAAGCGCTTCGCCGGGATCGGCGCCCGCAAGAAGTAAGCGTCCCCGCCGCGGCAGACCTGCAACGCGCCCCGCCGCCTTCGGCCGGGCGCGTTTTCGCATGCGCGCGGGTCTTGAAGCGGCGGCGGCGAATACCTTTATCCTCGGACAGGAAGGATGCCTTCGGGGTTCTTCCGGCACTGCGGGCTGGTCCGTCGGACAGCCCGGTTCACTGGACCTTGCTTGACCGAGGAGGTTACTCATGACGCTCGATTTTTCCCCGCTTTTCCGCACCGCCATCGGCTTCGACCGGCTGCAGCAGCTGCTTGACAGCGTGCCGGACGGCAACGCCACCGCCTATCCCCCCTACAACATCGAGAAACTCGGCCCCGAGGACTACCGCCTGACCATGGCGGTGGCCGGATTCCGCGCCGAGGACCTCGACATGACGGTGAAGGACAACACGCTCATCATCACCGGACGGATCGCCGAGGGGGCGAGCAAGGGCGAGGTGCTCTATCGCGGCATCGCCTCGCGCGCGTTCGAACGGCGCTTCGTGCTGGCCGACCACATGGTGGTCGATGGCGCGGCGCTGGAGAACGGGCTGCTGCACGTGGCGCTGAAACGCGTGATTCCCGAGGCGCTGAAGCCCCGGAAGATCGCCATCGGCACCGGCGCGCCGGCGGCCACGCCCGTGATCGAACAGGACAAGGCGGCCGCCTGACCTCGCCGCCATCCCCGACACCCCGCGCCGCAGGGCGCGGGGTTTTTCATGGGCGCCCCCGGCGGCGCGCATGGACAGGGGCGGCGGAAGCGGCGATGATCAAGCCATGCTGTTCGACCTCACCAAACTGAAACCGGAGGACCAGTACAAGCTGCTGGCCTCGACCGTGGTGCCGCGGCCGATCGCCTGGGTGGTGACGCTGAATCCCGAGGGCCGGCTGAACGCCGCGCCGTTCTCGTTCTTCAACGTCTTCGGCGCCGGGCCGCCGATCCTGTGCCTCGGCATCGGCGCGCGGCGGCCGGGCGACCCCAAGGATACCGGCGAGAACATCCGCCTGACCGGGGAATTCGTGGTCAATCTCGTCGCGCACGAGAACGCCGAGGCGATGAACGTGACCGCGATCGAGTTCGGCCCGGAGGTGGACGAGCTGGCCGAGGCGCGGCTGACCACCCTGCCCTCGGAAAAGATCCGCCCGCCGCGCATCGCCGAGAGCCCGGTGGCGATGGAGTGCACGCTGCATTCGATGATCGAGTTCGGGCCGGACCGCGCGCTGGTGATCGGCCAGGTGCAGGCGATGCATGTGCGCGACGACGCGGTGCTGAACCCGGAGCGCTGCCATATCGACACGCCGAAGCTCGACCTGATCGGCCGGATGCATGGCGGCGGCTGGTACGCGCGGACCACGGAACGGTTCGACATGCCGCGGATTCCGGTCGGGAACTGGCCGCGCGACTGACCGGATGGCGATGAGCGACGCCCCGATCGCGCTGACCATGGGCGACCCGGCCGGGATCGGCGGGGAGATCGCCGCCGCCGCCTGGCGCGACGCGCGGGAGCGGCTGCTTCCGTTCGCGCTCATCGGCGATGCGGACTGGGCGGCGGGATTCGGCGTGCCGGTGGCGCGAATCGGGCGGATCGGCGAGGCCACTTCCCGGTTCGGCGCGGCGCTGCCGGTGCTGGACGTGAAGCTCGCGGCGCCGGCGATTCCGGGGCGGCCCGACCCGCGCAACGCCGCCGCGGTGACCGGGGCGATCGAGACCGCGACGCGGCTGGCGCTGGCCGGCGAGGCGGCGGCGGTGGTGACCTGCCCGATCGCCAAGTCGGTGCTGTATCAGGCGGGATTTCCGCATCCCGGCCATACCGAGTTCCTCGGCGCGCTGACCGGCGTGGCAGCTCCGGTGATGATGCTGGCCTGCCCCGGCCTGCGGGTGGTGCCGGTGACGGTGCATGTGTCGCTGCGGCGGGCGATCGAGACGCTGGAGACCGGCGCCATCGTCGCCGCCGGGCGGAGGCTGGCGGCGGCGCTGACGCGGGATTTCGGGGTGGCGGCGCCGCGCATCGCGGTGGCGGGACTCAACCCGCATGCCGGTGAGGCGGGGGCGATGGGCGACGAGGAGCTGACCATCATCGCGCCGGCGATCGCGGCATTGCGGCAGGCGGGCATCGACGCGTTCGGGCCGCTGCCGCCGGACACGATGTTCACCCCGGCGGCGCGGGCGGGTTACGACGCGGCGCTTTGCATGTATCATGACCAGGCCCTGATCCCGCTGAAGACGATCGACATGGAGAACGGCGTGAACGTCACCCTCGGCCTGCCCATCATCCGCACCTCGCCCGACCACGGCACCGCCTTCGACATCGCGGGGACGGGGAAAGCGCGGGCGGAAAGCCTGATCGCGGCGCTGCGGCTGGCCGGCGAGATGGCGGGGCGGCGATGAGCGCCCTGCGGCTCGGCGTCAATCTCGACCATGTGGCGACGCTGCGGAACGCCCGCGGCATCGCGACCCCCGACCCGATCCGCGCCGCGCGGATCGCCATCGAGGCGGGGGCGGACGGGATCACGCTGCATCTGCGCGAGGACCGGCGGCATATCCGCGACGCCGATATCCGCGCCGCGCGGGCGCTTTCGGTGCCGCTCAACATGGAGATGGCGGCGACCGACGAGATGGTCGGCATCGCCTGCGGGCTGAAGCCGCATGCGAGCTGCCTGGTGCCGGAGCGGCGGCAGGAGGTGACGACCGAGGGCGGGCTGGACGCCGCCGGAACCGCCGAGTCGCTGGCCCCGCGCATCGCGGCGCTGCGGGCGGCGGGAATCCGCGTCTCGCTCTTCGTCGATCCCGATCCGGTGCAGCTGGAAGCCGCGGCACGGTTGGGCGCGCCGGTGGTCGAGCTGCATACCGGCGCCTATGCCGAGGGGCGGGCGGGCGAGCTCGACCGGCTGCGCGCCGCGGCGGCGCGGGCGGCGGCGCTCGGGCTGGAAGTGCATGCCGGGCACGGGCTGAACTATGACAATGTCGGCCCGATCGCGGCGCTGCCGGAGGTGCGGGAGCTGAATATCGGCCACTTCATCGTCGGCGAGGCGGTGTTCGTCGGCCTGGCCGAGGCGATCCGCCGGATGCGCGCGATCATGGACGCGGCGCGACGGCGTACGCAGCGTTAACTTGCCATTGACCCGGCGCGCCGCCAAAAGACCGGCGATGCTTTCCTTGCTGACCCCGACCCGGCTGGACCGCTACGTGTTCCGCCAGCTCCTCATCGGGCTGGCGGTTTCCACGCTCGGGCTCGTCGCGCTGGTGTGGCTGACGCAGTCGCTGCGCTTCATCCAGCTGATCATCCAGCACGGGCTGTCGCCGGTGGTGTTCCTGCACCTGACCGGGCTGCTGGTGCCGAGCTTCGTCGCGGTGATCCTGCCGATCACCTGCTTCATCGTGATCCTGTTCGTCTATGCGCGGCTCGCCGCCGACCGGGAGCTGACGGTGATGCGGGCGAGCGGCATGTCGGACGCCGCGATCGCGCGGCCGGCGCTGGCGCTGGCGATGCTGACGATGCTGGCCTGCTGGGGGCTGAACGTGTGGCTGGTGCCCTCGACCCTGGCGCGGTTCACCCATTTCGAGTCGATCATCCGCAACCAGGTCGCCGCCTTCCTGCTCGAACCCGGGGTGTTCACGCCGATTCCCGGGCATATCACCGTTTACGTGCAGCGGCGGGACCACGACCAGGTGCTGCACGGCATCGTCATCCAGGACGCGCGGCAGAAGGGCGAGCCGGCGACGATCCTCGCGCGGAGCGGGCGGCTGATCGACGGGCCGGACGGACCCGAGGTGCTGCTGCTCGACGGCTCGCGCGAGCAGGTGGACCCGAAGACCGGGCGCCTCAATATCCTGAGTTTCCGGCGCAATCTCATCAGCCTCGCCAAGCCGACCGGGGTGACGCGGAAGCTCGCGCCGAAGACCTCGGAGGCGACGATGACGCAGCTGTTCCACGCCGGCGCCGCGCATATTCCCCCGCCGGTGCAGCGGCGCTGGCGCGAGGAGGCGTGGCGCCGGATCGCCTCGCCCTTCGCCGTGCTGTCCTATGCGGTGATCGCGCTGCTCAGCGTGCTGCGCAGCCCGTTCCGCCGGCAGGGCGGGGCGGCGGCGCTGGTGGCGGCGGTGTTCATCGTGATGGGGCTGGTGGCGCTGGAACTCGGCACCGAGAACCTGGCCGCCCGGCAGAACGGGCTGATCCCGCTGATCTTCGCGGTGACGCTGGGGCCGGCGCTGGTCGGGCTCGCGCTGCTGCTGCGCGGGCGGCGGCGGCGGGCGCGGACGGTGCCGGCATGATCCGCCTGCGGGCCTGGCGGCCGCCGCTGACCCTTTCGCTCTATATCGGCCGGCGCTTCCTCGGCGCGGTGGTGGCGATGCAGGCCGGGCTGACCGCGATCGGCGCGCTGTTCGACTTCCTCGACCTGCTGCGCCAGTCGGCCGACAAGCCGCAGGCGACGTTCTGGCGGATGCTGGCGCTGGAGGTGCTGCGGGTGCCCTGGCTCGGCATGCAGATCCTGCCCTTCGCCGTGCTGCTCGGCGGGATCTTCGCGTTCTGGCGGCTGACCCGGAGCTCGGAACTCGTGGTGGCGCGGGCGACCGGCACCTCGGTCTGGCAGTTCCTCGCCGTGCCGGTGGCGGGGGCCGCGCTGATCGGCGCGCTCGCCACCACGGCGGGCAGCCCGATCTCGGCGATCATGTTCGCCCGGGCGGAGGTGCTGTATTCGACCTATCTCGGCGTGGATTCGGGGCCGCTCTCGCTGCAGGGCGGGCAGCTCTGGCTGCGCCAGGCGGACGATGCGGGGGGCAAGGGCGGCATCGCGATCCTGCACGCCGACGCGGTTCACCTGCACGGCAAGGTGCTGACGACGGGGCATATTACCGTGTTGCGGCTGACCGCGCAGACCACGCTGCAGGAACGCATCGAGGCCGCGCGGGGCCAGCTGGAGCCGGGCGGCTGGCGGCTGGAGAGCGCGCGCATCCTGACGCCGGACGGAGAGCCGCGGGCGGTGAGCGCGCTGCGGATTCCGACGACGCTGACGGTGGGCCGCGTGCAGGAGAGTTTCGCGAGCCCCAGCGCGCTGTCGTTCTGGGCGCTGCCGGGCTTCATCCGGCTGCTGCGGCGCTCGGGCTTTTCGGCGACCCAGCACGAGCTGGCGTTCCAGAGCCTGCTCGCCCTGCCGCTGCTCTGCGCGACGATGGTGCTGGTGGCGGCGGGATTCTCGATGCGGCCGTCGCGCCGGGGCGGGGCGATCCAGATGATCGGGGCTGGCGTCGGCTGCGGGTTCCTGCTGTTCATGCTTTCTGAGGTGGCGGCACAGCTCGGCAAGTCGGGCGCGCTGCCGGTGGGGCTCGCGGCCTGGGCGCCGGCCGCGGCCGGGCTGATGCTGGCGCTTGCCTTGTTGCTTCATCTGGAGGATGGCTGAAGCATGAACGACGCCCAGCAACGCCGCCACGCGCGGCTCCGCCGACGGATCGGGATCGGGATCGCCGGCGCGATGCTGGCGGCCCCGCTGGCGCGCGCGCAGATGGGCGCGCTGGTCGCCGGACCGGAAACGCCGGTCTCGAATTCCGCGCCGGTCACCTTCCTGGCCGACCGCGTTTCGTACGATCACGGCACCGGCGTGGTCACCGCGAGCGGCCATGTCGAGGCCTGGCAGAACGGCCATCTGCTGCAGGCGGACCGCATCGTCATCGACCGGCGCAACGACACGGCGGTGGCCAGCGGGCATGTCGTGATGATCGAGCCGGACGGCGCGGTGGTCTTCGCGCGGCACGCCACCCTCTCGCAGGGGATGAAGAACGCCGTGCTGCACGACGTGGCCACGATTCTCGCCGAGAACGGGCGAATGGTGGCGAACGGCGCGCGGCGCTATGGCGGGGTGATCGAGGAACTCTCGAAGCCGATCTATTCCACCTGCAATCTCTGCAAGAGCAACCCGAAGGCAGCACCGCTGTGGCAGATCCGCGCGCGCCAGGCGGTGGAGGACCTGCAGCACCGGGTGATCGAGTATCACGACGCGCAGCTCGAGATCTACGGCGTGCCGGTGTTCTGGCTGCCCTATCTCTCGCAGCCCGATCCCTCGGTGAAGCGGCAGAGCGGCCTGCTGATTCCCGGCTTCGGCGGCTCGACCCATATCGGCAGCTTCGTCGCGATTCCGTATTTCTGGGACATCAGCAAGAGCCAGGACCTGACGATCGTCCCGATCATCGCGACCAAGGCGGGGCCGGTGCTCGACCTGAAATACCGCCAGGCGTTCAACGACGGCAAGCTGAACATCAACGTCTCGGGCGGGCGCGACCGCTATGCCGACAAGGGCGGGATTTCGGATTCGATCTTCTCCTCGGGCACGTTCGACCTCAATCGCAACTGGCGCGCCGGGTTCAGCTACAACCACACCTCGACCGCTCAGTATCTGAACGATTTCCGCTACCTGCCGAACGAGGCGTTTCTCGCCTCGAACGCCTGGCTCGAAGGGTTCGGGCGCGGCTCCTATGCGAAGATCGAGGCGGAGACCTATCAGGGCCTGGTCGCCTCGATCAGCCAGAACCGGCTGCCGATCGTGCTGCCCTATGCCCGCTACAGCTATGCCGGCGCGGCGGATTCCTGGGGCGGGCGGTTCTCGCTGACGGCGAACGCGTTCAACATCTTCCGCCAGTCCGGCACGCAGACGCGGCGGGTCGCGGTGATCGCGAATTACGACCTGCCGCGGCAGGGGCCGGACGGGCTGCTGGTGGATGCGCGGCTGCGGCTGATCACCGCCGGGTATTCGGCGGACAAGCTCAACCAGCAGCCGAACTATTCGCCGATCACCACGTCGCAGACGGCGCGGGCCATCCCGATCGGCGCGGTGTCCTTCGCCTGGCCGCTGGAGCGCGACGCCGGACGCTGGGGCACGCAGGTGATCGAGCCGCGGGTGCAGCTCGTGGCGGCGCCGGTCTACGGGCTCGGGCAGACCCGCACGATTCCGAACGAGGACAGTCTCGACTTCCAGTTCTCGGACGCGAACCTGTTCAGCCTGCAGCGCTTCGGCGGCATCGACCGCTTCGCCGGCGGCGCGCGGGTGGACTACGCGCTGCAGGGGGCGTGGTACCTGCCGGGCGGCGCCTATGCGAGCGGGCTGGTCGGCCAGTCCTATTCCTTCGAGACCTCGAAGCTCTACCCGCCGGACAGCGGGCTGGGCGGGCATGAATCGGACGTGGTGGGCCGGGCGACCGTCGCGCCGGCGCCCTGGTTCAGCCTGACCTATCGCACGCGGCTGTCGCACCGGGACCTGTCGACCCAGATGATCGACAGCTACGCGACCTTCGGGCCGAAGAGCTTCAATGTTTCGGCCGGATATTTCTACAGCACCACCAACTCGTATTACCTGTTCACCCAACCCGGCCCGCCGCCGCCGCAATATTTCAAGGCCCAGCGCGAGGTGACGCTCGGCGTGTCGACCACGCTGGTGCCGCACTGGTCGCTCACGGCGGGGGTGCAGCGCAACCTCGCCACCGGGCAGTTCGACAACGCCTCCATCGGGGCGGTATGGCAGAACGAATGCACCGCGGTGAACATCGACTTCTACCGCAACTTCACCTCCTACAATTACGATCACGGCACGACGACGCTGCTGATCACCGTCACGCTCAAGACACTCGGGAACATCGGATTCAGCGCCCTATGAAATCGTTCGTCTCTTACGCGGCCCTGATCGGCCTTGCCGCGGGCCTGCTCGCACCCGGCGCGCCGGCGCGCGCGCAGACGGCCAGCATCGCCGCCGTGGTGAATGGCACGGTGATCACCAATGCCGATGTCGCGGCGCGCACCCGGCTGTTCGCGCTCTCCGCCGGGCTGCCGACCACATCGGCGACGCTGCAGCGGCTGAAACCGCAGATCACCCGCGAGCTGATCGACCAGTCGCTGCAGCTGCAGGCGATCGAGCGGAACAAGGTGGTGGTGCCGGAGGCGAAGATCGCCGCCGCGCTGAAGCGGGTGAACGAGGCCAATCACCTGCCGCCCGGCTCGCTGCAGAAGAAACTCGCCGCCGCCGGCATTCCGCTCTCGACGCTGGTGAGCCAGTTCCGCACCCAGATCGGCTGGACCGACGTGCTGCGCAAGAAGCTCGGCCCCGACCTGCGCCCGACCGCGGCCGACATCGCCGCCGAGGAGGCGGCGATGAAGAAGGAGATCGGCAAGACGCAGTACCACATCGCCGAAATCTTCATCCCCGTCGAAAATCCGGCGGATGTGGCGAATGCCCGGCGTTTCGCGGATGTGGTGATCAGGCAGCTGCGCGCGGGCGCGCCCTTCCCGGTGGTGGCGGCCCAGTTCAGCCAGAGCCAGAGCGCGCTGACCGGCGGCGACCGCGGGTGGGTGCAGCCCGACCTGCTCGACCCCGCGGTGCGCCGCATCGTCGAGAAGATGCCGGTCGGGGCGATCAGCGACCCGGTGCGGGTGGCGGGCGGCTTCGAGATCGTCAACCAGCTCGGCATCCGCCAGTTCGGCGTCGGGCAGCGGACGACGCTGTCGATCCGCCAGGTGTTCCTGCCCTTCACGAAGCCCTTCGCCGGCGGCCAGCCGGATGCGCAGCAGCTCGGCGTGCTGCAGCATGCCAACGCGCTGCGCGGCACGCTGCATTCCTGCGCCGAGGTGGAGGCCGCGAACGCGGCGGCGGGCAGCGTGCAGAAGTCCAATCCGGGGCCGGTCGACCTGACCACCGTGCGGCCGGCGGCGTTCCGCAAGCTGCTGTCCTCGCTGCCGCTCGGCCAGCCGAGCGAGCCGCTGGTATCGAGCAGCGGCATCGCCATCGTCATGGTCTGCAAGCGGGAGACCAGCAAGATCGGCCTGCCGGGGAAGAAGGCGATCGAGGAGATGCTGATCAACCGCCGGGTGTCGCTGGAGGCGCAGCGGCTGATGGACACGCTGCACCGCGACGCCGAGATCCGGATTTTCGCCACCCCGTGACACAGGGAGCGCCGCCGCTGCGCGAGGTGATCGCGCGGCACGGGCTGTCGGCGAAGCGCGCGCTGGGGCAGCATTTCCTGCTCGACCCCGACCTGCTCGCGCGGATCGCGCGGCTGGCCGGGCCGCTGGCGGGTGTCAACGTTATTGAGGTGGGGCCGGGGCCGGGCGGGCTGACGCGCGCGCTGCTGGCGAGCGACGCGGCGGGGGTGACCGCCATCGAACTCGATCCGCGGGCGGTCGGCGCGGTTGCGGAACTCGCGGCGGCGGACCCGGGGCGGCTGCGGGTGGTGGAGGGCGATGCGCTCGATCTCGACCTTGCGGCGCTGGTGCCGGCGCCGCGCGCGATCGTCGCCAACCTGCCCTACAATGCCGGCACCGCGATGCTGCTGCGCTGGCTGCACCAGGCGGCGAGCTTCCGCTCGATGACGCTGATGTTCCAGCGTGAGGTGGCGGAGCGGATCGTCGCGGCCCCTGGCAGCCCGGCCTATGGACGGCTGGCGGTGCTCGCGGCGCTCACCGTGCGCGGCGCGATCGTGCTGACGCTGCCGCCCGGCGCGTTTTCACCACCGCCCAAGGTGGACTCGGCCGTGGTCAGGCTGGTGCCGCACGAGGACCAGCTCCAGCCGGCGCTGCTCGCGAAGGTGGGGCGGGTGACGGCGGCGGCGTTCGGGCAGCGGCGGAAGATGCTGCGGGGGTCGCTGAAGGCGCTGGGCGGCGCGACGCTGGCGGAAGCGGCGGGGATCGACCCGTCGCGCCGGGCGGAGACGCTCACGCCCGCGGAATTTCTCTCGCTCGCCCGGCTGCTGCCGGACTGACGCCGGGACGGCTCAGCGCAGGGTGCGGTTCGGCGCGGTCAGGCGGATCTTGTGGACCACCGGCGCCTCGGCCACCTCGGTCCCGCCATTGCTGGCATAGACGACATTGGACGGCGCCTGGTTGTAGATGAAGCCGTAGGTCGGATAGACCGTGCCGAACGAGCCGTTGCCGAGCGCGACCTTGACCTCGGACCAGTTGTTGTTCGGCGATACGTCGATGACCGGGACGTTGCGGCTCACGGTATCGGGGATCCAGTTGGCCTGGTCGACCAGGATTTCGCGGCTGTTGATCACCTTGGCAACGACGGCGACATGGCCGAGCGGCATGCGGCCGGTCGGGCGGAAGTTGAGCACGGCGCCATCCTCGGGGCGGTAGCCGCGGGCGTAGCGGCCGGCCGCCTCGGCCCACCAGAGGAAGGCATCGCCCTTGATGTCGATATGCGAGATTTCGCGCGCATAGGGCACGCACCAGAGATAGCTGGTGCGGCGGACGAGATGGCGCGGATAGCGATAACGCCGGACGGCCGGGCGGCGCTCGACGACGTGGCGGACGACGACGTGATGTTCCACGCGCGGATGCTCGACGTGACGGTAGACCACATGGCGCACCGG
>Ga0315298_1006207_pt1 | contig 16425 bp, 18 predicted proteins | sample WHS_1_MG_FD_203077 | JGI IMG/M metagenome (GOLD analysis project Ga0315298, IMG submission 203077) | Extremophilic microbial mat communities from Washburn Hot Springs, YNP, Wyoming, USA - WHS_1_MG | ecosystem: Environmental > Aquatic > Thermal springs > Hot (42-90C) | place: USA: Wyoming...
CTCTGTCCCTGGTGTTTCACCCGCAGATAGCGGGCGCAGAGCATGGGTGTCAGGGTCAGGGAGATCAGCCCGGAGAGCAGGATGACCACAGCGATGGTGATACCGAATTCGCGAAACAAACGGCCGATGATACCACCCATGACCAGAAAGGGCAGAAAGACCACCGCCAGCGACAGGGTCATGGAGATCACCGTGAAGCCGATTTCCCGGCTGCCCACGAGCGCTGCCTGATAAGGCTCTTCACCATTTTCCTCATGACGGGCGATGTTCTCCAGCATGACCACCGCATCATCCACCACAAAGCCCACCGACAGGGTCAGGGCGAGGAGCGTCAGCGTATTCAGGGTATACCCCAGCTCATAGATGATGGCGAAGGTGCCGAGGATGGAGGCGGGGATTGCCAGCGCGCCAATCAGGGTCGGGCTGCCGCGGCGCAGGAAGAGCCAGAGCACCCCGGCCACCAGTATGGAGGCGAGCAACAGGGTGGCCTCGACCTCTTCCACCGCCGCACGGATATAGTCTGCCTTGTTGTACACCACGGTCATGTGGGCACCGCCGGGCAGACTGGCGCTCAGCAACGGCAAGCGTTTCTGGATGGCGTCGGAGATAGCCACGGTATCCGCGTCGGGCTGGCGAACCACGGCGAGAATGAGGGCACGCTGGCCACCGATCCAACTGGCGATCTGGTCATTGTCCACCCCGTTGCGGACTTCGGCGATATCGGCCAGCGGCACCACCGCACCGTTGGCGAAAGTAATGGGCATGCCCGCAAAGGCTTCGGCGTCGTGGAGTTGTCCATGCACGTTTACCGCATAATTGCGCACCGCACCCAGCACCGTGCCCTGGGGCAGGTTGACGTTATGACTGGAAATGGCCTGGGTAAGGGCCTGCAGCGATATCCCGTGCGCCTGCATGGCGAAGGGGTTGGCGTGAATGCGCACCGCGTAATTCTGCTCCCCGAAGATCTGCACCTGGGCGACGCCGGGAATACCGGAAATGGCCGGCACCACCTTGTCCACCGCGTACTGGTTGAGCTGGTAGATGGGCATATTGGGCGCAGCGAGGGCAATGAACTCGATGGGCGCCGCCGACGGATTGAGCTGCTTGACGAAGGGCAGGCTGGGCATGCCCGGCGGCAGCAGGTGAGAGGCCTGGGTGACCGCGTTTTCCACATTCTGGGTGGCGACATCGATGTTCTGGCTGAGGTCAAACTGCAGAATGACCCGCGTCGAGCCCTGATTGTTCACCGAGCTCATGGAGGAAAGGCCAGGAATGGAGGAAAACTGCTTTTCCAGCGGTGTCGCCACGGCGCTGGCCATGGTCTGCGGGCTTGCTCCCGGCAGACTCGCCGCGACCAGGACCGTCGGAAAGTCCACGCTGGGCAACAGGGCCACCGGCATATTCGTGAAGGAAAAAATGCCATAGAGCACCAGCCCGAGGATCAGTATGACCGTCATCACCGGACGGCGAATGAACAGGGCGGAGAAATTCATGGTCTTTTCCCCGGCGTCCCTGCGGGTTGGATGGCAGGCCCGCCCGTGCCGCTCAGCGCCACCCTAACCCCCGGATAGAGCCGTGCGGGGAGGGGATAGATCACCCGAATACCCGCCTCTATCCCCTGCACCACCGCATCCGTGCCCGACTCCCAGAGCACTTGCACCGGCTTATCCACGGCCGTGCCATCTTTCACCGTGTAGACAAAGGGCCCGGTACTGCCCTGCTGTATGGCGCCCACCGGCAGCACGGTGGCCTGCGCCAACTGCTGGATCGGCATCTGCACCTGCACGTACTGTCCGGGCCAGAGGCCGAGGTTGGCGTTGGGTACGGTGGCCTGCATGTTGATGGTGGCGGTTCCCGCGCTCACGCTGTTGTCGATGAAGGTGAGCTTGCCCTGAGCGAGCACCGTACCACCCTTCTCATCCTCGATCGGCAGCGGAATTGCCTGCTGTTGGGCCAGCCGCGCTGCCGAGAGCAGGCTCTGAGGAACGCTGAAATTCACGGTGATCGGTGCAATCTGGTTGATGATCGCCAATTGCGTCTGGTTGGCGATAACCAGGTTGCCTGCCTTGACCTGGGCCAGGCCGATACGGCCGCTGATGGGGGCGGTGATGCGGGTGTAAGAGAGATTGAGGCGGGCCTGTTCCAGGGCGGCCTGATCCGCCTGCACCTGCGCCGTTGCCGCTTGCGCCTGGGAAACCGCCTGATCGAAGCTTTGGGCAGTGATGAAATCCTTTTCCGCCAATGGACGGTCCTGCTCCACGATGTTGCGGTTATAGCGCGCAGTGGCCTGATCCGCCACCAGCTTGGCCTGGGCCTGGGCAAGTGCTGCCTGCATCTGTGCCGGGTCAATGGTGAACAGGGTTTGTCCCTTGTCTACCATGCTCCCCTCGGTAAACCGCACGCTCTGCAGGATGCCGGAAGTCTGCGGCACGATGGTCGCCGTCTGCAGGGGCGTCACCGTGCCCAGAAAACCTTCATAATGGGTCATGGGACGGGTGCTGACGCTGACCAGGCTGACCTGCAGGGGCGGGGCCTCATGTTTGGCCTTGGTCTGGCAACCGCTCAGCATCAGGGAGAGGGTCGCCAACGTCAGCAGAAGGACAACGGGGGAACGGGTCACGGTGTATTCTCTCCCAAAGGCATGCCGACGGCCTGACTGAGTTGCGCCAGGGCGACATAACTGTTAACCAGATTCTGAATCAGGGTATAGCGCGCCTGCGCCAGGGTGGATTCGGCAAGGAGGACATCCTGAATGGTAGCCTGACCGACGCGATACTGGGCCTGTACCACCTCCAGCGCCTTCCTCGCATTTTCCAGACCGCTCTGTGCGCCGGGGTAGGCCGCAACCGCGCCCTGGAAGTTGTGAAAATCCTGCCAGACCGTGGCTTCGGTGCTGCTGCGGCCGGCCGCGAGGTTGGATTGGGCCTGGTCCCTCAGGGCCTGCGTCTGGCGTATCTGATAATGGGTGTTGAAGCCGGTGAAGAGGGGTACGGTCAGGGTAAAACCCACCGTCCAGGTATCGCCGGGCAGATAGCCGTTCTGAAAGGCGTAACCGTAGGAACTGCTGACCCCTAGGCTAGGCAGCCCGCTGGCCTCGGCGCTGCGGACATTGGCCTGGGCTACGGCGACCTGGGCCCGCGCCTGCTGCAAAGCGGGATTGGCGGTGAGGGCGGCGTGCATCAACGTCTCGGCGGCGCTGTGGAGTTGGGGCGGTTTCTGCCCTAGTTTGAGGGGCGCTATCCTCAGCGAGGTCTGGGGACCGAGGTTCAGGGTGCTGGCCAGCAACCCTTCGCTGCTACGCACGGTCTGGCGTTGCGCGGCGAGGGTAGACTGCGCCTGCGCCATGGCGGCCCGGGCCTGATAGAGGGCGCCGATGGTGGCTTGCCCGGCACGATGCAGAACCTCGGCGGCCTCCAGGTTTTTCTGGTTTTCCGCAACGGTCTTTTCATCGGCCAGCAACAGGGATTGATTGCCGAGGAGCTGGTAATAGGCCTGCGCGACGCTGAAGGCCACGGCCTGGATGCTCTGGTTCTGGGTGAAGCCCGCCACCCATTCCTGGGCGCGGGCAGCATCCACCTTGGCGGCGCGCAGGCCAAAGTCCCACAGGGTGTAACTCAGGGTCAGATTGGGGTTGGCGCTGTTGCGTGCCGGCACCGTGAAGCCGACGGTGGAAACCGCCTGCCGACGACTGAAACCGGTATTGAGGGTCAGGCTGGGCAGCCAGGCGCTTTCCGCCATTCCCAGGCCTGCGGCCTGGGCGCGCAAACCATCCCAGGCGGCGGCGGTCTGCGGGTTGTGGGCGAGGGCATACGCAGTGAGTTGCGGCAGTGTCCAGACCTGGCCCTGCTCTGCCGCAGGGAGGGTTTGGGGCTTGGGGACTCCGGGGAGTCCGCCAGGCGCTGTCCACGCCTGGGCGGGGCTGGCGCTCATACCGCTTTCAGTATCCAGAGGGTCCGCCAGCCACGCTCCGACGCTGGCTTGCGCCAGCGCGCCCTGAGCCACACAGAAAACGGTACAGACAGCCAGCGATAACACTTTGGGGGGCACGCTCAGGCTCCTCGGCAGTGGAGCCGCCATTCTCCCGGAAAGCGGGGTCATAAGGAAGATGTGGCCACCGAGGAAATTGTTGCGAAATGTTACGGGCTGACCTTGAGGAAGACGAATCATGTTCTATATAAGTATTTGCTGACTCTGCGGCGTGTGTTGTTTCCATTGGTTACAGGCCGATTCAGCGCGTGAACACTATCTTAAGGGATAACATAAAGGGATGCCCGCATGAATAGAGTATGCTTGTAGGACAGGGTCGCCCTTAGTTATAGACGGCGTGAGAGCAGCCGCGGGAGTGTGTGCCCGAAGCGCGCGGCGACAACCGTCTTTGGCCTCTTGCGACAGGTATTGTCTACAGGCGACGGAGTGCCGTGGTACCTTGCGGAGCGAACGGCAGTGCCAGACTGAAACCGGACATTTAGATGTGGCACATGACTGCCAGCATTGATTTCTACACCACCGCTCGACTATCAAGGGTGGCAGGCACCGGCACTCTGGTGCTACGGCATTTTAACTCTTCGTAATCTTCGGTCCGATGTAAAAAATTCGCAGCTTGGGTCGGGCATCGACAGGCCATTCAAAATGAATGCGATACTGCGGCGTCTTGATCTTTCCATGCCATGAGCAGAAGACTCTATGGCCTCTATGCTCTGTGTCAGGAAAACTCAAATCCTCTTTGAATTCTTTCTTGTTCGTTTCCGACTCATCGGTGAACCATGCCTTCTCGCCAGAAAAATGCTGTGCTATTAGTTCATGATTTTTCGCTGAATAATGGCCGTTCTCATGACGGCAAGCCATAAATCTTTGTAACACCTCTAGCCGAATAAAAATCTGCTCAACAACACGCTGACTAAATGGCTCTCTTAGTAATTTATCAATAGAATTTGGCGAGAAAATTAACTTGTCATACCGGCTCTGAACTTGTTCCAGCATTTGCTTCCAGTTTACTGGTGCGGGAACAACAGTCAGCGCGTCATTATACAACGCATTCGTATCCCAAAAATTGGGTACAGACACTGTGTCAAGCGGGGATTCAGGCAAGCCATGCACTATATCGATAGGTGAGTAATCGAACCCACCCCTAGCAAAACTGAAGCTGGAGGCTTGAAGTCCAACTAGCAGACGTCGCGCTGCTTCACCTAGTCCGTAATTGGTAACGTCCTGTCCGTTAGACTCGAAATAGTCGTCATCATTTGACACACGAACATCATCCCAGAATGGCCCACTTTTCGTAATCCATGTCAACACTAATGGAACCAGTATGTGTTTATTCTTTGATTCAACGGCCTGGCGAAAATTCATGTTTAGCGTCACGGGGCGGGTATGCAGAGTTCTGGAACAAAACAGTCGCTGTTCAAGCATAGACCCTTTAGTACGCATACGCATCAGTTTCGCCAAATCCTCCAAGAACGTGGCTGCATCGAGGTATTGGCCACAAAGAGACAAGTCGTTAACATACCAAGCCATCTTTTAGTCCCAACCTGCTAGCACAACCAGATCTCGTTCGGCCTGATCAAAGAAACCGATGGGCCATTCGCTGAGATTGCCTTTTAAATCGATTCTCGGCGATACAACGTGCGCTGGGTCAGTCTCAGATCGGGGGCGATAATTGAAAAAGTGAATGACCGTGTCTTTCGGTGACAGTTCTCCATGACTCACCGCCAGTCGAACTCCGTTGAGTACATGATCACTATGGGTTTCGACAATGATCTGCACCCCTGATGTTGCGAGCATAGCGAGAAAGCGCCCCATATGGGACTGTCCCATTGGATGTAAATGAGCCTCTGGGCTGTCGATGACTAGTATCTGTCCGGGCTTGGCAATAAGTCCTGCTACCAAGATCGGGAATGCATAGGTCAAACCATATCCAATATTGGCGGGGCGCCTCCATTTGTCGGCTTCGTGATTGCGTAGCTCAAGCCTAACCAGAGAGGTTCCGATCATCCGTTGGGCATTGGCTTCGGCACCGGGAAAAAGCTCGGAGGCCCACGCATTAAACTGCTTGCGAAGAATTGGCGCAGGTTCGTTTGGGTGCCGCCGCGCTTGGTCAACATCTTCATCAAGAAACTTCTCAAACCACCAAGCCGCAAATTCCCCTTGCGACCCTACATCAGCCCAGACCGGCTCCGGTGTCTCTGGAGCGGGAAATACTTCGGTCGTGCCAATTCTCATTGCGGATAGGAAAACCATGTCAACCAAACAGCCGGTTACTCTATCCAATTCTGAAGATACATCATTCTGTAGCAAAAGATTTGTACAACCCTCGCCAAAAGATACAGTCCTGACACTTTCTTGCCCTATTTGCCATTCGATTTGTTTGATGGGCAGTACGTGTCCGCTTAGCCGGTCGTCTGTTGACATCGACCAGTCTACTCGGCCTACAGGGGTTTCAATTCCCAGTACCAATTCAGTCGCACCACCACCTTCGCGCAGAACATCACTTGGCGACCCAAGGCGAACCAGTGAACCATTCAGCGAAATGAGCGGCAAGTGTCCGCCTTGACGTTGAGCCTGCGCCAAAAGCAACATCGCCTGTAGCGTTGTAGATTTGCCTGCGGCATTAAAGCCAGTCAGCAGTGTCATAGGCGCTAGGGGCAGTGACAACGCCTCGAAGCATTTGAAGTTCTGGATGTGAAGACGGTTAATCATGACAGCACCTCAGCGATTGCTAGACGAGCCAGTTCAAAACGCTTCTTCACTTGGCGCGTACTGTTGGTAGAATAGGTGATTGCATGATTAAAATTCGCATCTTCAATCAGACTCCTAAATCTCTCGCGCAATATTTCAGTATTTTCTTTAATAGTATTCTTATCAATATCGGCAAACAATACCGAGCAAACGTCGAACAGAGCAATATTAAGCACGGTACGCGGGGCAAAATCGTCACGATGTGCCAAGGACTTGCGAAAGGCATGCTCACCGAACAGGTGGCGGTTTGCTTTCATAGAGTGTAAAAACGTGGAATATAGATGCTCTAGATTAGTACCTTCTTTCTGCATCTTCTCCAGTGCGCGAGCAAGAAATGTGTCCATATCACCGCCTGCGTATTTTTCTTCGCCGATAAGATAAAAGCCGCAGAACCGATTGATGGCCTCTCGGTCTCGCATTGACTTACTGTCAAGCGACCTTCCGCTAGCTGCAAGAAACGCAGGACTGTTACTCGCTTCCTTGAGCCACTGGGTTGCAGGCCCATTAAACAAACAATTACGCATCTGTTGCCGGGTCAATGAGACCCCGCTGTTTACGCGCTCAAAGATGTCGAGCTTGGCACGCTCGGGCGCTTTGGCATCAAGAATATAAAGAGTGAGTTGTGTATCTTGAATACGTTCTTGCAACACCAACGGAAGATCGGAGTATCTCTTGCCGTCGAGTGGGTGTGCGGGCTGATCTTCGCCGACCTTGAAAATTAACCTAAATTTATCAGAAAGGAAGTGGCTGAATGTGGTTAAGCGCTGTAAGCCATCAACTACTGCGATGCGCCCATCCTTGCTTTCTGCCACATAAAATACCGGAAGAGGAATCCGCATTACGCAAGATTCGATTAAGCGGGATTGCTTATCCACCAGCCAAACAAAATCACGTTGAAAATCTGGATCAAGTTGATAACGACCGGCGTTAATTCGTCGGACGACCTCTTGAACGGTACGAGTCTCAGTTCGAACAAAAACAGCGTCTAATGGATAGTCTCCACCCCATCCCTCCGATTGCGAATTATCTAGACCTTCGACATCATCGTCTTGGTTCGATATCAATGCTTTCGCATTTGAAGACTCTCCACTCATATCACCCCCAAAATAGCTATCTAAGATACAATGACCACACTGATATCTGAATCTGCAACACCCTACGAATATTGTGGAGTTAGGACTGACAATTCAGAAAGATAAGTGGGCATTATATAGAGCACCCTCAACCTCTTCCCTAGCCCAGCCTGCTTACGCTGCTCCAACTCTTCAAATCCATTACAACAGAAGAATACATTGACACATCAGCATTGGTTTGCAAGGATTTCTTCCTGGCTGGCTTTCTGTTGCGCTTCTCGCCGTCCATGCTTTATTTAACATCTTGGATAGGACGCGTAACAACCTATGGTAAGAATGCAAACTCAGTAAGGCCGGTTAGATCGTGCGTAGCCACGATCTAACCTTATGCGTTAGGCCATCAAATGTCTTCCACATGACGTCCCACAAATTTACCTGCGCTATCCCAAGCCTTCCGTTTTTCATTTGCATCGGGGTCGATATACCACGTCTGTTGCCAAGCTCTTGATAAGTTCCACTCCGTAGACAAATGCCTTTGGCCTTTGTCTGGGCTTCAACTTTTTCTCCATCTACGAGTGCATATCTCATCCAGGCTAGCTCAATTGCCTACTTCATATAACAGTTGATGTAGAGCCTGGTGATCAGAATATTGTTTGATATTGAGACGGCGTTCATAACGCCATATCGTCATGATTTAACAATATTGTTTCTCCCATCGGTCTCTATATACATGCATGAAAAGGCGGGCCCGGCACTGTCCCCCTTTGTGCATTGGGATTATGCTCCAAATTTTTGTCGTCGAATATAGGGGCGAACATCATGGGGTCATCCCGCACCCTACCTGATGGATCTGGTATCTATCGTCAACCGTCACCGCCATTACTGTCTCTGGACCGAGCACAGCGATATCCCACCCAGGTGCGCCGTATATCAACCAAAAACCTGGACGTCAGGTTACGCTGTCCTGCTGCCGTTGAATCCTGATGGTCGGCAGCAGACTGAAACGGGTCATTCATTGGCGGCAATCAAATGACACCATCCGACCTGAAGGCATAGCGGGCGAAGCGGTGGCCGCCGCGCCGGTCCAGTTTCCAGTCCAGTTCTCCAGCACCACATTGGCCAGCACAGGCGATAACGGGCCGCAGTGGAAAATGGGGTTGCATACTAGGGTGTACCTGACATTGGTGCCGACAAATCTGGCAATCCGATCCGCGCGAGGTATGCCGCGAAACGCTGTGATAAGTTCTCACGATAGAGTTCCGATATTCGGCAGATGAAATTCCTTCCCCTGATCCTATCAACATATGAAACATTCACAGAGAAATAGTGCTTGAAGTCTACAACCTGTGCAACGATTGGAATGTTGTCGGGGAAATCCAGGTAGTGATAACGAGGCTTTTCGTTCTGCATAAGTGTCTTGCCCGGTGTTCTACTCTTGTTGATCGGTTCCATATTGAGCTCCAGATTTGACAAGTGTGTCCCGAGAAACACATGTTCGGCGTTGTAAAGTGGGGCTACAAGTACGGAGAATAATTGCTTATCATCACTTGAGGACGTGGGATTTCCGCGATAACGTGCGTTCTGCTCAAGATCGCAGTCCTGTGTAAGAACAACTACTAGCGGGAAAACAATTTTACTGACCTCAATAATCCCACGCTTTTCAGTAACATACTCTATGTATTCTACGTCACGAAAGATATCACCCTGCGATATCCGTCCTAAGCGATTTCTCTTTACCTGAACGCTACCCACCCGCGATCTTTCCTCGGAGCACAACTCGACGTGGTTTGCCTGTTCCATATCGACTTTCATCGACCCCCACAATTCCCTGGTCAGTTGACGCTTCGCTAGTTGTGTTGGAGATGGATTCACCCACCCGTTCTAACTCTAACACCGATGCAGTCCCGACCGTTTGCGTGGATTGACTAGTTACATAGGAATTATTAGAAAATGGATCATTACTATTAGGCATTCATCTGTTCTCTTAATTTATCCGTAATACTAGCCTCGAAGAGTTTTTGAATTTGCTCGTGTGCCTGATCCATATATTGCAAAGATTCATAAATATCATGTGCGATCTGCACATATGAATCCATATCCAAGATAAAAACTGGTCGTTTAATTAATGCAGGATAATCTGGGTTAGGCAAACCAAACTGGAAGAGAATATTTATGTCGCCTGTATTCAGCTCGGCAATGTGAAAGAGTCTAATGAGCTGTTCAGGTGCCTCGAAAAAATCTTTCACACCGAGCAGGGTAGACACAATAATATCTGACCAGTCGAGCGGGTTATAACCAGAGCCTCGTTCAATCCTATTAACATATCGAAGGCCAAATCGGCGGGTTTGCACATTCGGATATACCCTAGCAATTGCCTCGACTGTAGAGGAAAACTCACGCTTCATATCCTCATACTTTGTATACTTTTTGTACGATACAAAAACGGCTGTTGTCGTTAGTGTGAGTTGCTTATCACGCTCTTTCCCAAAGAAGTTCCACTGTTTCGCATGGGTTTCCTTCGTCGTTAGGCCATCAGGGCGTATTTGTAACTCCCGGCCAATAACATCAGATGGCTCCGCGATTGGAAAATCCGTTGATAGGTCTTTGGCAAGTCTCTCTGGAATGTTCTTTTCAAGGGCGCTGATCGGGCTAACGAAATCGACCCGCACAACGACCTCTGCCAGATTTGGCTTCTTGTAGCAAACATCTTCGTACATCTTCTTATCCTCTATGGATCGACCTGATTTGATCACCGCACGTATTCTGCTGTTGCCATGTAGGATCCTCCGGGGAGTCGGGGCGGTTCACGGCTCTGAAATGACCGACATATCGCTGATCTTACTAATTGTCATCCTTGACAGCAATGACCGCTTCCGCTGCAAAATCGGCCATTATTCACCTTAATCAAGCTGCGTGGCGTTCAAGCACCTCATAACCGATGCAGGCTAGCCACACGGTCTTTGGTATCGGGCGAGAGCCGTTTTTGTAGTAGGCTATCATGCGCCGAGTCATACCGATGGCTTCTGCCGCATGAGTCAGGCTGAGATTGTTCCGCTCCATCCACTGGATGAAGTCCTCACGCGTTGGTAATCCTGTCTGTTTCCTCCCCAAGGCATAGAGACGGTCTGCGCCCAGATCCAATCCGCCTGGCCAGTTCAGGCCATCGCCCCAGTCATCTGCATGCCCCTGAGCGAAGAAGGCCGGATCATGAAGCGCGCAAAAGGGGTCTTCCTTCCGTGGCGGACCAATAAGATCCTTGAGATCCGTGGTAAACACTTCGCCGGTGGACCAATGGATTTCTATCTGGAACGGGCCAGTAATCGTCGCCGTTTCAATTCTGGGTGCTTGATTCATGGATTCAACCTCCGATATTCCATCAACAGGACCTCCCGATGCGCCTCAATCCAAGTCCGCACCGGTTCCAATCGCTTCCGGGGCGAGACATAGCCGATCAAAAGCGCGCCGGTCTCAATGGCCAGCGACACACGGGATCCGTCACGAAACTGCACATGGACGTGCGGAAGCGGATGCTGCTCCCGGCCGTTGACGCGTACACGCCAGTCATCCCCGACTGAGTAGTTGGTCATGGCTTCATGATAGGGAAATCATTGCACCATATCAAGGTTGTTATCAATTCCGCTACACTTCGGTTTGTTCAGCCATATCCAGCGCATCGTCGACCTCGATGCCCAGATAATGGACGGTGCTCTCCAGCTTGCTGTGCCCCAGCAGAAGTTGCACGGCGCGGAGATTCTTGGTGCGCTTGTAAATCAATGTGGCCTTGGTTCGGCGCATGGCATGCGTGCCATAGGCGGACGGATCCAATCCTATGGAAATGACCCAACGCTCTACAACACGCGCATACTGCCAGGTGGAAAGATGAGGTAAGGCGTGTTTCCTGCTGGGGAAGAGAAACTGGTCATCCTTGAGTTTGGCATGGGCGATCCATGTGGTCAGGGCCTCTCGGGTTTTGCCCGGTGATCTCAAATTGGACGGGCCTCTGAGTTTTTTGCTGGAGCACGATGGCGCGGTCATGACGGTGTGACCATGTGCGATATCGGAAACATGCAGTCCCACGAGGTCGCAGCCCCGCAATTTGCTATCGATGGCGAGGTTGAAGAGGGCTAATTCGCGGATCTGTTGGGCCAGTTGCAGGCGAATTCTAATGGCCCATACCTCCTGCAGTTTCAAGGGCCGTTTCTGACCTATGACTTTGCCTTTGTTCCAAGGGATTTGTGGGTGCTGGGTGCCGTTGAGTTCTGTTGGCATGACACGGTCTCCATGGTTGTGAGAAGAAGACCATTTTTTGCGAACTCAAAGGGCGGTGCCAGACTGGAAGCGGACATTTGCCCTTTAACGTAAAGTTGAGGGGCGCCGCGCTGTTGCGGCGTCCCGCTCGGACGACGGGTTGCACTATCGTTAGCTTTGTGCTGCCCCTTGCTTTTTAGGTAGCTCTGGGTTCATAAAGTCCCAAGGTGCAGCACTACCTACATGGAAATCTAACTTTGGAACAAAATTCGATGAGTTATCTAAAGTTCCAGCCTTTATACCCAGCACTCCTGGCATATTGCTGAACCGAGCGAACAATTGAGAACCACAATTCGGGCAGAAACCCCTTTTATGTATATTTCCGCTGTCTGCCTGAGACTCGAAATATTTTACTTCGCCTGAAACAACAACGTTTTTTTCAGGGAAAATCATCGCCGGAATGAATGCACTGCCTGATGATCTTTGACAGTCTTTGCAATGACAATTTCCAGTAAATATTGGCTCAATATCAACTGAATAGCTGATTTCCCCACAAAGACACCGCCCTGAATACTTTGCATTCATAAAAGACTCCTATCTGATAATGGGCGCATAACGTTTAAGCTCAGGGGCGCGGAACCGGCTTGCCGGTGGAGCGTCCCGCTGGAGCACCTTGTTCGGCATTAAAGCTTACCGTTGTGTTGTTTATCAAAAACATAAAGCACCCTATCGAGAATCGTAAAGTCAACGTTCTTGGATTTTGCTAATGCGACCAATTCATCGAGGTAGTTGAAGTACACCTCAACCTTCCTGTCGAGCCACGATGTTGAATATAGAGGGTAGTCTTCGCCGTAAAGTGCTCGATAAGCATGACGGTCGATGATTTGAAACACATGCGGATTCTTGAACCGTAGAAGTGTCGATGCCATTGGCAGATCAACGCCCGGCTCACGTAGCAGGCTCTTGATGATAGATTCACTATCTTTGTGTCTGCCTGCTTCAATACTGCTCAGACCATTCAGCGCCGCCAACGTGCTCGACGACAATGGTGCGTAACGATTCACCTTCCACAAAACAATTTCGTTTATCAATGGTTGGTCAAAGTCTTGAGCCGCCACGCCATCAAGTTTGCGAGTTAGCTCGCGCTGATAACTGTATTCCGACATTAGCTCGGATAGGTCTCCATTCCATTCCTTCGCCAGCTTCATCTCAGCACCACGATAGACACTGAACGCTCGCCATAACCGGCGGGCAAAGCAGAGCGAAGCGGCGCTTTTGCCCGTCCGCGTTGATGGCGTTGTTAGGGTGCGACACTTTTCGCACTCCTGCTAACCGACAAAGCACGCTCTTTTCTTTGAATATTGGTTGCATAGCTTTTCTCACCCCATTTCTGGGTCAGCGGCCAGATAAAAGCGTACCAAGGCACGGGAATGCCCCATATTTTCCCATATCGCCTTGGCTTGTTTTTTCGTTCGACACTATGTCCAAGATGAACATCGGCCACGATAATGCCTTCCTCGTCGCCAAGCTTTGCTTTTACCGCACCATCGTAATCAACGATCGACGACAACCCTGGAAAGCTGCTCTTCAAATACGGCAGGTTTCCGGGAAGATCGGTTTCCAAAGGGCCGACTCTATTTGCCATGACTACAGGCACCCCAAGGGTTTTTGCAAATATCGCCCGGCCATTAATCAGCATGTTCTCGAACCTCTTGACGTCTCCCGGAATAAACGGTTTTGGTCTACCCGCAGCAGCGGGTGATAACACTAGGTCGACATTTTCGCCATGAAGAAAACACATCTGGTCGTAAAGAAGATTCTCGTAGCAGATACCCACGCCAATTCGGCCAATCTCTGTTTCAATAACGTGGGGATCAGAACCGGCCTTGTAAAAATAGGCCTCTATCGATGCCGGTGGGTTTTTGCGCACTCTACCAATGAGCTTACCTTCAGGGCTGGCTAGCACGAATGAGTTATAAAAATCCTCACCTTCTGCCTCCAAGAAACTAAAGCCGAGGTAAGTTCTAAAGCGTTTTGCGGTGCTTAATAGCCATTTAACTGAATGGCCATCAATGGTTTCTGCCGAGTTCCATATTTCCTCTGTTGCCATGTAACCGCTGGGCATCAATTCAGGCATCAGAACAAGTGTAGCGCCCTGTTCTGCTGCACTTGCGACCATGGCCTCAGCATGCGCCAAGTTATGGGCTACTTCTCCGGGGCGGCAATTCATTTGCACTGCGGCGACTCGAATTTTCGTTGGCATAGCAGAATCCATGGCTCTCTTTCACCCTAACGCTCGCATTAAACCTCGCCGCGAAGCGGCGTCGGCTTGAATGAATTGTTAGGTGCTCTGCTTGGCGGGAAGGAAGAAAATGTCGTCCAGAGATTCATGGAGGTCCACCGCATAGAACAAATCCGGGTTAAGCCCAGATGAGAACGAGCAGCACCATACGGTCTTGCCCTGTCGCATGCATTCCGCAATGACAGGAATGTAATCGCCGTCCCCACTGTACAAGAGCAGAAGCTCGACGCTGTTTGTGTGAGCTGCTCGCATCATATCGATCACGATGTTGATATCAACATTTCGCGTCTTCCGGCTCTTGGATGACTTGTGATAAACGCGAGGGAGGAGTTGCGCGACACCCTTTGGAATCTCGTTGTCGAACTCGTGGTTGAACTCAAAGTTGGTGTTGGCGATTGTGGCTTTCAGTTCTCTCAGTTTGGTCTGATCGCCAGTCGCGCTGGTGTAGTAGGTGACTCGCTGTATGTCCATGCACGACCAAGTAGTGAGACCCGGGTGCCACACAAAGGCGTCTTTGACGTGAATCACCTCTTTCCGCGGCTTCCGGCCAGCCTCCAGCATGGCTTGATACCTCATGACAAGGTTCTCGCCGTCTACGAACACCTGCACTTTCGGAATCGACATGTGAACACCTAACGTAAATTCGACTGCACCGGGGATGCACCATAACATCCGACATTGCCGTATAACATTTCTGGATCTCCTCGGCTACAGCCACCCTTCCATTTTGATTCTACATCAATCCACCCGAATTTGAACGGCAGCTTCCGCTGCCCTGCCGCCGTTGAGTCCTGATGGTCCCAAGACTGATTGCAGTCATTGGATTGGCCAGACACCTGTCCAACAGATATTCAGGAACCGATCGCGTAATGAATGGCATGGCTCGCTGAATTGCCCTATGATTTCCACATCACGAAGTACACCGCTTTCAACTGCTAAACCACAAGGAGAAATGCCATGAAAACTATCTTTACCGCCATTGCCGGCACCACCATCATCATAGGTAGCGTTTTTACCGTTGCCGGCGCCGACTCCGCAATAACTTCTGCGGCCACAACTTCCACACCATACCCGGTAACGCACAACATACCTTTCGCCGCAAATTCTCCACAGGCCAAGGAAGAACGAAAAGCAGAACAGGAATATGCGCACCAGCGCCGGAACGCGGCGCGACCGGAAATACATCAACAGCAGAGAAGTACGAAATCAGCCGCCATCAACAGCAAGGGTGTGGGAGCTGCAGGGCCCAAAACAGATGGTCTTGCAGGTAAAAGCAAAGAACCAGAACATTAAGGAGCGCTGACCTAGCCAAGAAATGGCTCGCTGCTGCGTTCAGGCTGTCCACCACAGTCTGGATCCGTCGTTTCTGACCGTGGATGACCGCCGTGAACGCAATGTCGAGTTCTACCTGGATTAAGGCAGGCCAAGTATGGTTTGGCCCCCGCAGCGAGGAATCAGAAATTGAAATCGATATTTGAGAAACTGATAGCCCTCAGCTTTATTATAACGGCCTGCCTGCTTTTTCTGGCAGCCTTCGGGTTGATGGCCTGGTCGTTATGGAATCTATTGATGGATTTAATTTCTGGCGGATTCCTACCGGAAGCGCTTCTGAGCATGATCAGCGTGGCGGTGGTCGCAATGGCAGTCCTTGAAGTCGTCCGTTACATCATCGAAGAAGAGGTCTATACATCGAGATCTCAGGATTTGCTGACCCAGAAAGAAATCACCGGAGGCCTCATAAAAATATTTATTATTATTATTGTTTCCGTGGGGCTTGAAGGGCTGGTTTATCTATTCAAGGCAGGATTAGAAAATATTTCATTATTGTTATACCCAGCTACCGTTATTTTAGCATCCACTCTTGCGCTGGTCGGACTTGGTATATACCAAAAACTGACCAAGAGCGATCGTCGCTCAATTCTGGAGGATGAAAAGCGTTAGGGGGTCTCTGATCTAGACCGTTCATACAACAGTCCGATCAGATAGCGTAGGGAAAAACAGTATGTCCGGATAGGTGACCTTCGCTGAAGATCAAGGCCTTTCGTGGCGGCGCAAGGTGACCAAGCG
>Ga0315298_1006209_pt1 | contig 16422 bp, 16 predicted proteins | sample WHS_1_MG_FD_203077 | JGI IMG/M metagenome (GOLD analysis project Ga0315298, IMG submission 203077) | Extremophilic microbial mat communities from Washburn Hot Springs, YNP, Wyoming, USA - WHS_1_MG | ecosystem: Environmental > Aquatic > Thermal springs > Hot (42-90C) | place: USA: Wyoming...
GAGCCGCCATAGGAGACCAGCGGCAGCGGCACGCCCCCCACCGGGATGAGGCCCATCACCATCGCGAGATTGACGAAACAGTAGAGGAACAGGTTCGTCGAGATGCCGAGCGCCACCAGCCGGCCGAACTGGTGCCCGCAGCGCAGGGCCGTATAGGTCGCCATCGCCACCATCGAGAGCAGGATGGACACCAGCACGAGCGACCCGGCGAAGCCGAATTCCTCGGCGATGATGGTGAAGACGAAATCGGTCTGCTTCTCGGGCAGGAAGTTGAGCTGGTTCTGCGAGCCGTGCAGGAACCCCTGCCCCCACATGCCGCCCGAGCCGAGCGCGATCTTCGACTGGATGATGTTGTACCCCGCACCGAGCGGATCGCGCCCGGGATGGAGGAAGGTGAGGATCCGTTCCTTCTGGTAGCCGTGCAGGTGATGATAGGCGAAGGGCGCGATGACCGCGACGAGCCCGATCACGATCGCGAATTTCCACCAGCGCACGCCGGCGCCGAGCATCACCGCGCCGCCGATGCTCATGGTGATCACGGCGGTGCCGAGATTGGGTTCCTTGAGGATCAGCCCGGCGGGAACAAGGATCGCGAGCGCCGGGGGGATGAGGAAGAGCGGATTGCCGACCCGTTCGTGGCTGGCCCGGTGGAACCACGATGCCAGCGCCATGGCGAGGAACAGCTTCATCAGCTCGGAGGGCTGCACGTGCACGCCACCGAGGTCGAGCCAGCGCTTGGCGCCAAGCCCCACATGGCCGAATTTCCAAACCGCGACCAGCAGCAGCACGCCCACCCCGTAGAGCGGCCAGGCGAGTTTCGCGATCAGCCGGATATCGACCATCGCGATCGCGATCATCATGATCAGCGCGGCAAAGAAACGCTCGATCTGCGGCGTGGCATAGGGCTGGCCGTGGCCGCCGGCCGCCGAATAGAGCGCCGCATAGCCGATCCCCGCCACCGCGCAGCATGCGAGAACGAACAGCCAGTTCACCCGCAGCAGCTTGGCGGCGATGCCGGTGCCGCGCTCGTAATAGGGCTTGTAGGTCTTGTCGGTCAGCAGCGTGTTCATGCCGGCCCCTCCCCGACGAGCTTCGCCTGCGGCGCCTCGATCACGGTTCCCGGCGGTGCCGCGGTCAGGTCCCGGGTCAATGCGGCGGTGACCAGGTCACGGGCGATCGGCGCCGATGCCGACGCGCCCTCGTTGCCGTGCTCGACCGCCACCGCCACGGCGACGCGGGGGGCGTGCACGGGCGCAAAGGCGATGAAGAAGGCGTTGGGCCGGAACTTCCAGGGCAGCGTCGCGTCGTCCAGATTGGCCTTTTCCTCGGCCTGGGTATTGTCGTGCACCTGTGCCGTGCCGGTCTTGCCCGCCATGAACACGCCCGGCAGGGCGAGGCGCGAGGCATAGCCCGTGCCCTTCGGCGTGTTCACCACATCGAACATGCCCTGGCGGACCGCGGCAAGGCCACGCTCGTCAAGGCCGAGATGCGGCCAGCGATCCGGCATGTCCTCGTGCAGCAGATCATGCCCGATCCCGCGCGCGATATGCGGCTCCACCGCCCGCCCGGTGGCGATCCGCGCCGTCATGGTCGCAAGGCCAAGCGGCGTCACCTGGGTATAGCCCTGCCCGATCCCCTGGATGACGGTGTTGCCCTTGGTCCAGACCAGCCGGCGCTTCCGCGCCCAGGCGGTCGTCGGCAGAAACCCCTCGGAGACGGCGGGCAGCCCCAGCGGCAGCTTGCCGATCAGCCCGAGGCGCCGCCCCATCGCCGCGATCCGGTCGATCCCGACCGCCAGGGCGACGTGATAGAAGAACACGTCGCAACTCTGCTGCAGGGCGCTGACCACGTTGACATGGCCGTGGCCGTAATGATCCCAGCAGTAGAAGACATGATCGCCGAGCTTGAGGTAGCCGGGACAGAAGAAGGTCGTGTCCGGCGTGATCGCGCCGCATTGCAGCGCCGCGAGCGCGGCGCAGGGCTTGAAGGTCGAGCCGGGCGCGTAAAGCCCCCTGGTCGCCCGGTCGCTCATCGGATGGCGCGGGTCCGACATCCAGGATTTCCACACCGATTCGGGAACGCCCGTATCGAAGAGCGACGGATCGAAACTCGGCTGGCTCGCCATGGCGAGGAGCTCGCCGTTGATCGTGTCGATCATCACGGCCGCGCCGGACTGCCCGCTCAACCGCTGCGCCGCGATCGTCTGCAGCCCGGCGTCGAGCGTGGTCTGCACCGTCCGGCCCTGCACCCCGTTGTCGCGGTCGAGCACGCGGACGACCGATCCGTGCACGTTCACCTCGGTCTGCACGATCCCGGGCGTCCCCCGCAGCACGTCGTCGCGCACCCGCTCGACGCCGGCGCGGCCGATCCGCATCCCCGGCAGCGCGAGAACGGGATCGGAGGCGGCTTCCTTCTGGGTGGGGCGGGCGACATAGCCGATGAGATGAGCCAGCTGCGCGCCGAACGGATAGACCCGCGATGCGCCGACATCGACGAACACCCCCGGCAGATCGGTCGCGTTCACCTCGATCCGCGCCATGTCGTTCCAGTCGAGATAATCTTTCAGAAGCAACGGGATGTAATGCGGCTTTCCGACCAGATCGCGCATGATCCGGGCGGTTTCGCCCGCATCGAGGCCGACGATGCGCGAAAACCGCTCGACCACCGCCCGCGGGTCCGGCGCCTCGATCATCATGAACATCGCCCGCCAGTGCCGCTTGTTGCCGGCGAGGACGGTGCCGTAGCGATCGGTGATCAGCCCGCGCAACGGGGCGACCAGGCGTTCGTTGATCGAGTTGTGCTTGGCCAGCGTGGCGTATCGTCCATGCTCCAGCACCTGCATCCGATACAGCCGCAGGCCGAGCAGGCCGAACACGCCGAGTTCCGCCGCCCCGAGCAGCAGGGCCCGGCGGGTGAAGATCGGCCGCAACTGGCGTTCGCGCTTCATGCCCGCCTCAGGCCTGTTCCGGCGCGGCCGGGCCGGCATGCGCGCGCGACAGCGGCACCGCCACCAGCGGATAGAACAGAATGCTGATCCCCGCCTCCATCAGCGCGGGCGCGATGGGCAGCAGCGTGAGATCGAGCGTCGCGCGGATCACCCATTCCAGTGCGACGACAATCGCGACGCAGCCGGCGAAGGCCAGCCAGACCAGCATGAAACCCTGCCTGAGCAGGAGGCGGCGGGACATTCCCACCGCCGCCTGTTCCAGCAGCAGCAGGACCGACCAGACGCCGAGCGGCACGTTGCCCAGCAGCCCGAGCAGGACGCCGATCAGCGCGACCACCGGCGCCGGCAACGCGCCGGGGCGATACAGCGTCCAGAAGAATACCGACGACATGACGAACCCGGCGCGCAGTTCCGCCTGGGCCGGCAGCAGCCCCGGCAGGGCCAGCAGCACCATCACCACGACGATCGCCGCGGTCGGCAGCATGTGGCGCGCCGCCCGGTCGAGCGCGCGCCAGAGATCCATGAAGTCGATCATCGATGGACCCGCCTTCGGGTCACCGCGCCTTGGCGATCGTTGCGTTGGACGCCACATCGGTCGAGCCGCCGGTGCCGTACTCGAAAATGCGCAGGACCCGCAGACTGTCGAGCCGGGCGAACGGCACCACCTCCGGGTCGTTCCGTCCGGCGTAATGGACGATGCCGACCGGCAGCCCGTTCGGGAAAATGCCGCCGACGGCGCTGGTCAGCACGATCGCCCCCTCGCGCGGCGGCTTTCCCGGCGTCCAGTACAGCAGCCGCGGCGACGCGGTATTCTGCCCGACCATGATCGCCCGCTCGCCGTCCCGCCCGATCGCGACGGGCACCTTGCTGTTCAGGTCGGTGATCAGCAGGACGCGGGCGGAACGCGACCCGGCCTCGATCACCCGGCCGACCACGCCGGCGCCGTCCATGGCCACCGCGTCGCGGACATCGCCGGGGTGGCGCGGCAGCGTCACCATCACCGAACGCGCATAAAGCCCGCCGAGATCGGCAATGACGCGGGCGGTGAAGAAGCTCGGCGTCGGCGTCGGCACATAGTGCAACTGGGATTTCAGCGCCTCGTTCTGCGCCTCGAGCGCCAGGGCGACGGCCCGCCACCGCCGCAATTCGTGATTCTGGACCCGCAGCGCCGCGTTCCGCGCGCGCAGGTCGAACCATGTGCCGACCGCGCCGCGATCGGTCTCGACCGCGCGGACAGGCGCCGCCGCGGCCCGGTAGAGCGGCGCAAGCGCGTCATCGACCTGGGTGCGGAGGAACACGCCGAGACGGCGATCCGCCCGCCCGGCCAGAACCAGCGCAAGCGACATCATCAGCATCACGGGAAGAGTCAGCCGCGAGAGAGCTGTTCTGACAGGCATGGACAGCCGCAGCATGCGGCAAGCTCCGCTTAGCAAAGGGATACGATGCGGATCGTCTTACGCCAATCGCAGCCCGAGTCCAAGAACGGGTTTTCCCTTTCCCCGCGAATCACGAATTTTCGTCGGGTTTGTCCTCGCGTTTTTGCAGGTATTCGGCCAGCGCCCCGAGGACGAGCCCCGCGAAGACCAGTCTCGCCGGCTCACGCCGCAACAGCGCGGCGAACACCGCCAACCCCTCGCGCACCACCCCGGCCCGCGCCGCGGCGGCGAGCGGCCGCGGCCGGCTGCGCCAGGCATAGGTGCCGATCCCATACAGCAGGGCGGAGAGCAGAACACAGGCTCCGGCGAACACGAGCGGCGCGTAAACCGGACCGATCGCCACGGCCACCGCCTGTTCGGCGGCGACAAGCAGGAACACCAGCCCGATCAGCAGCACGACGATGGCGGCAACGCCGAGCCCGACCCTCAGGCCGAGCCGCCGCATGGTCGCGCCGTCGAAGAAGAGTTCGGTCAGGAAGCGCAGCACGTCAGCGCCCCGCCGGGGGCGGCACGCGGGTCACCGCGCGCGGCGCCGGCGAAACAGATGCGCCGCGACGAACCCGAGCCCGGCGGCGACGGCCAGCGCCGCCAGCGGCTTCTCCCGCACCGACTGCCCGATCCGCCCGGTCACCGCCCCGCCCTGCAGGCGCAGGTCGCGGCTCAGCGCATCGAGTTCGCGCTCGATCACCGCCAGCCGGCCATCGAGCGCGCCGCGCAGTTCCGTCAGCTTCTGCGGTCCGTCGCCGAAATCGCGCGCGGCCTCGCCGGCAAGGCGGCCCAGCCTGGTGCGCAGATCGTCGAACTCGTGCTGGAAGCGGCCGAATTCGCTTCCCAGCATGTCCGCCGCCTCTTTCCGCCTTGCATTCCAGTCCGCCATCCCGGCCTCCTTTCGCGCTATTCGACGTGATCGATGATTCAGGAATGGGAAGCCGCGCCGGGCGCTTCAAGCGGCCAGGCCGGACTCGTCCGGCTCCCGATAGGCAATCTCGATACTCAAGCTTCCGTCATTCGGAAATTGCGATTACACGACCGCGATGGCGTCTCCGCACCCCGACCTGCCCCGATCCCTCGCCGGGCTCTCGCTCCGCGATCTCGAATATGCCCAGGCCGTCGCCGAACTCCGTCATTTCGGCCAGGCGGCGGAACGCTGCGGCGTGTCCCAGCCGGCGCTGTCCGAGCAGATCCGCAAGCTCGAGGCCATTCTCGGCGTCACCCTGTTCGAGCGGACCCGCCGCCGGGTGACGCTGACCTCGGCCGGCGTCACGCTGCTGGCCCAGATCGAACGGGTGATGGCCGAAGCGCGACATCTGCTCAGCCTTTCGCATGAACAGCCGCAGGGGCTCGCCGGCACGGTCGGCCTCGGCGCGATCGAGACGCTCGGGCCCTATTATCTCCCCTTCGTGCTCCGGCTGCTGCGCGTAACGCGGCCGGGCCTGTCGCTCCGCCTCGCCGAGGGACGCACCGCGCGCCTGCTCGACCGCCTCGCCGAGGGCGCGCTCGACATGGTGCTGCTCGCCGCCCCCGTGCCACGCGGACATTTCAGCACCGCGCCGCTCTTCTTCGAGCCATTCCAGCTCGCCGCCCCGCCCGGCCACGCGCTCGCCGGACTGCGCCGGCTGGTGCTCGACGACCTGCCGACGCAGGACCTCCTGCTGCTGGAAGAGGGCCATTGCCTGCGCGACCACGCGCTGTCGCTGTGCGACGCGAAGCCGGTGACGCGCCACGCCACCGGGCTTGAAACGCTATGGCAGATGATCGCCGCCGGCGAGGGCTATTCCCTGCTGCCGGAACTCGCCGTCTCCGCCCGCCCGGAGCTGCGCGACCTCGTCGTCTGCCGCCGGCTCGACGATCCGGATGCGGGCCGCACGATCGTGCTGGCCTGGCGGGCATCGGACCCTCGCGAGGCGGCCTTCCGCGATCTCGCCGGCCAGCTTGCCGCGAACCGGCCGCCCTGCACCCATGCCCCGGCACAAGGATGACGCACGCCCCGGCAGGTGCTACCGCCACCGCGATGATCCGCGCCTTCAAGTCCCGCACCCAGTCGCCCGCCATCCAGGCCAGGATCGGCGCGATGGTCGGCGCCGCCCTCGGCTTCAGCCTGCGGACGACGCGCTGGCGGATCGACGCCGATGCCTTCATCGACGTGCTCCGCGGCGGCGCGCCGGCGATCGTCGCCTGCTGGCACGAATGCCTGCCCTCGATGCCCGCGGCGATGCACGCCCTGCGCCGCCCGGCGGATGCGCCGACGGCCTACATGCTGGCGAGCCGCCACCGCGACGGCCAGCTCGTGGTCAACGCGCTGCGCCGCTTCGGGCTCGAGGCGATCTCGGCCTCCTCGTCGCGCGGCGGCGCGGCGGGGCTGCTGGAACTCGCCCGGCTGGTGCGCGCCGGGCATCCGGTCGTGATCACGCCGGACGGCCCGCGCGGCCCGCGGCGGCGGGCGGCGGCGGGTGTCGCCCAGCTCGCGGCGCTGACCGGCGCGCCGGTCTTCTGCGCCGGTGCGGCCACCAGCCACGCCTTCGGGCTCGACAGCTGGGATTCGATGCGCCTGCCTTTGCCCTTCGGCCGCGGCGCGCTGGTCGCCTCGGCGCCGATCGCCGTCTCCCGGGACGACTGGGCAACCGCGCTGCCGCAGATCGAGGCCGAGATGAGCCGCACGCTGGACGAGGCGCTCGCGCGATGCCGGCAGGCCTGACCGCCTATCGCCTCGCCACCGCCGGCATCGCCCCGCTGCTGCCGTTCTGGCTGGCGCGGCGGGCGCGGCGCGGCAAGGAAATCGCCGCCCGCCTGCCGGAGCGCTACGGCATCGCCGGGCTGGCGCGGCCGCCGGGCCGGCTCGTCTGGGTCCATGCCGCCAGCATGGGCGAGACGATGTCCGCCCTCGGCATGATCGACGCCCTGGCCGACCGCGCAACCGTGCTACTGACCACCGGCACCCGCACCGCCGCCGCCCTTGCCGAATCGCGGGCGCGGGCGCTGCACCAGTTCGTCCCGCTCGACGTCGCCGCCCATGCCACGCGCTTCCTCGACCATTGGCGGCCGGACGCGGCGGTGTTCCTCGAATCCGAGATCTGGCCGAACCTGCTCGCCGGGCTCGACGCGCGGCGCATCCCCCGCTTCCTGTTCAACGCCCGCCTCTCCGCCCGCAGCGCCGCGCGCTGGCGCCGCGCCCCCACCCTCGCCCGCGCCCTGTTCGGCGGGTTCCGGCTGATCGCCGCGCAATCGGCGCCGGATGCCGCTTCGCTGCGCGGCCTCGGCCTCACCCGCGTCGAGACCTGGGGCAACCTGAAATTCTCCGCCCCCGACCTGCCGGACGATCCCGCCGCCCGCGCCGCACTCGCCGCCGCCGCAGCCGGCCCGTTCATCCTCGCCGCCAGCACCCATCCGGGCGAGGATGCGCCGGTGATCGCCGCGCATCGCATTCTGCGCGAAACCCGGCCCGGCCTCGTCACCATCATCGCGCCGCGCCATCCCGAACGCGCCGACGCCATCGCCGGTCTCGCCGGCGATCTGCCCGTTTCCCGGCGCTCGCGCGGCGAGGCGCCCGCCGCCGGCGGGCTCTACATCGCCGACACGCTGGGCGAACTCGGCCTGTTCTACCGTCTCGCCGCCGTTTCCTTCATCGGCGGCTCGCTGGTCCCCATCGGCGGCCACAACATGATCGAGGCGGCGCAGCTCGGCTGCCCGGTGCTCACCGGCCCGCATCTGGCGAATTTCGCCGAAGCCGCCGCGACGCTGCGCGCGGCCGGCGCCCTCGCCGATCTGGCCGGGCCGGACGACCTCGCCCCCGCCGTCGCCGCCCTGCTCGACGACCCCGCCCGCCGCGCCGCGATGGCCGCATCCGGCCGCGCCGCCTGCGCCGGGCTCGCCGGCCTGCCCGCCCGGCTGGCCCGCACCGTTCTCGACGAGGCTCCCTGATGCGCGCCCCCGCCTTCTGGACCACCGACGCCTTCCCGGCGCCGCTCCTCGCCCCGCTCGGCGCGATCACGCGCGCGCTGACCGCCCGGCGCGTCGCCCGGCCGGGATTCCGCTCCGGCGCGCGCGTCTTCTGCGCCGGCAATGCCGGGGTCGGCGGCGCCGGCAAGACCATCCTCGCGCGGCATTTGCTCGCCCGCCTCGCCGACCGGGGCGAGACGGTCTTCGCCCTCACCCGCGGGCATGGCGGGCGGCTCGCCGGGCCGCTGCGGGTCGACCCCGCCCGGCACGGCGCCGCCGAGGTGGGCGACGAGGCGCTTCTCCTCGCCGCGACCGCGCCGACCATCGTCGCCCGCGACCGCGCGGCCGGCGCCGCCTTCGCGGTCGCCGCCGGCGCGACCGCCATCGTCATGGATGACGGGCTGCAGAACCCCGATCCGGTGAAAACCGCGTCGTTCCTCGTCATCGATGGCGGGGCCGGCTTCGGCAACGGGCGGCTGCTGCCGGCCGGGCCGCTGCGCGAGCCGGTCGAAGCCGCCGCCCGGCGCTGCGCCGCCGCGGTGCTGATCGGCGCCGACCGCACCGGCGCCCGCGCCACGCTGCCGCCATCCCTGCCGGTGCTCACCGCCCGCCTCGTCACCGATGCCGGGCAGCTCGCCGGCGCCCGCGTGCTCGGCTTCGCCGGAATCGGCAGGCCGGAGAAATTCTTCGAATCCCTGCGCGACGCCGGCGCCGAGCTCGCCGGCACGCTGCCCTTCCCCGACCATCACGCCTATCGCCCGGCCGATCTCGCCCGGCTCGACGCCGAGGCAAGCCGCCTCGGCGCCCGCCTCGCCACCACCGCGAAGGACGCGGTGAAACTGCCGCCGGCATTCCGCGCACGCTGCGCGGTGATCGAGGCGGGGCTTGCCTTCGACGACCCGGCCGCGCTTGATCGGTTCCTGACATGAGCCTCCTGCACAAGATCGAAACCACCGCGGCACGCGCCTTCCTCGGCATCTTCCGCGCCCTTGGCCCGCGTGCCGCGAGCAACCTCGCCGGCGCGCTCGGCCGCGGCATCGGCCCGCTGATCCCCACCTCGCGCGTCGCCGATCAGAATCTCCGCCGCGCCATGCCGGAACTCGACGAGGCCGCGCGCCGCCGCATCATCCGCGAGGTGTGGGAGAGCCTCGCCCGCACTGCCGGCGAATTCCCGCATCTCGCCGCCCTGCGCGAAACCGATGCCGGCCCCGGCTACGAGATCGTCGGCCGCGAGCATTGCCTGGCCCTCGCCGCGCAGGGCGGCCCGGCGCTCATCTTCACCGCGCATTTCGGCAACTGGGAGCTGATCCCGCCGGTGCTGCACCGGCTCGGCGTCAGGCTCGCCTTCTTCTACCGCGCCGCCGCCAACCCGGCGGTCGACCGCCTGATCCTCGACCTGCGCGAGCAGGCCACCGGCGAGCCGGTCACCATGTTCGCCAAGGGCGCCGCCGGCGCGCGCGGCTCCTATGCCCATCTGGTGCGCGGCGGCATTCTCGGCATGCTGATGGACCAGAAGCTGAACGACGGCATCGTCTCGCCGCTGTTCGGAATCGACGCGATGACCGCCCCGGCGCTGGCCGTCTTCGCCCGCAAGTTCCGCTGCCCGATCCTGCCGGTGCGCGCGGAACGCATCGGCCCGGCGCGCATCCGCATCGTCTTCGAGAAGCTGCACCGGATCGAGGTCACCGACGACCGCGAGGCCGACATCGCCGCCGGCACCGCCTGGATGAACGCGACGATCGAGCGCTGGGTGCGCCAGCGTCCCGGCCAGTGGCTCTGGCTGCACCGGCGCTGGCCAAAGCCGGTGGCCTAACGCCCCCCTGTCGGGTAAGATGAGCGCACAATAATCAAAACCGGGAGCCATCATGTCTGTTCTGGGTTCGCATCATCGACTGAAGCGCGACGCGCTGGGCCTGCCCCAGATCGTCGCCTCGACGCTCGCCAACATCGCGCCGGCGATGAGTTTCTTCTTCGGCTTCGGGCTGATCGTCAGCGGTGCCGGCGTCGCCGCCCCGCTCACCATCCTCGTCGCCATGGTGGTCGTGCTGTTCCTGACCAACACCCTCGCCGAATTCTCGAAATACCGGCCCTCGACCGGCTCCTTCGTCACCTTCATCGGCATGGCGTTCGGCCCGGCGGCGGGGGCGGCGGCCTCGATTTTCGTGGTGTTCGGCTATGTCGTCGCCGCCTCCTCGGTGGTGGTGATCTCCGGCGGCTGGGCGCATGACACGCTGAAGCTGTTCCTCGGCCTGAACATTCCCTGGCAGCTGCTCAGCCTGCTCGAAACCGGCCTGGTCGGCATCCTGGTCTCGCGCGGCGTCGCCCTCTCGACCACCTGGGCAGCCGTGTTCTTCTATTTCGAGCTGGCGCTGCTGCTGATCGGCGCGATCACCATGCTGGTGGTCAATGCCGGCCATCTCAGCCTCGCGCCGTTCGAGTGGAGCCACCTCTCCGGCGGGCTCAAGGGCATCGGCCTCGGCTTCCCGATCGCGATCTACCTCTTCATCGGCTGGGAGAACTCGGCAACCCTGGCCGAGGAAACCCGCGACGCGCGGCGCAACATCCCGCGCGCGCTGATCATCGGCACGCTGTCGATCGGCATCCTCTACATGTTCCTCGCCTACGCCACCGAAATCGCCTTCCACAACAACGCGACCGCGATCGGCAAGGCGGACATTCCCTTCGTCGACGCGTTCAAGGCCTCGGCGGCATCGTTCCTGATCATCGCCTATCTCGCCGGCGTCACCAGCATCTTCTCCTCGCTGCTGGGCCTGACCAACAGCCAGGCGCGCATCCTGTTCAGCTCCGGTCGCGAGGGGCTGCTGCCGCGCTTCTTCGGCAAGATCCACCCGCAGCACCGCACGCCCTTCGTCGCGATGTGGAGCTATGTGCTCGTGGCCCTCGGCATCGTCATCTTCTTCGGCTGGAACATCAAGCCGGTCGATCTCTTCGGCGAGACCGGCTCGCTCGGCACGATCCCGGTGATCCTCACCTATCTCGTCACCAACATCGCGCTGCCGGTCTACATGCTCCGCCACCACCGCAACGAGTTCAACCCGGTGAAGCACGCGCTGATCCCCATCGTCGGCACGGTCCTGATGCTGTTCCCGCTCTGGGGCCTGATCCAGCCGGGCCAGCCCTACCCCTACAACATCTATCCCTGGGCGGCGCTCGGCGTGCTGATCCTCTCGATCATCTACGGCCTGTCGCTCGCGAAGCGCGATCCCGATCTCGTGCAGAAGATCGGCTCCTACGTCGCCGACGAGGAATACTGATGTCGCGTCGCCACCGCATCGCCGTCATCGAGGGTGACGGCATCGGTCGCGAGGTGATCCCGGCGGCCCGCACGGTCCTCGACCGTGCGGCCTCCGCCTGCGGCTTCACGCTCGACTGGCGCGATTTCGACTGGAGCTGCGAAACCTGGAAGGCCACCGGGCGGATGATGCCGGAAGACGGCATCGCCCGCCTCGCCGACCATGACGCGATCTTTCTCGGCGCGGTCGGCTATCCCGGCGTGCCGGACCACATCTCCCTCTGGGGCCTGCTGATCCCGATCCGCCGCGAGTTCGACCAGTATGTGAACCTCCGCCCGGTCCGCCTGCTGCCCGGCGTGCCCTGCCCGCTCGCCAACAAGAAGCCCGGCGACATCGATTTCTGGGTGGTGCGCGAGAATGTCGAGGGCGAATACAGCCAGATCGGCGGGCGGATGTTCGCCGGCACCGAGCGCGAGTTCGTCGAGCAGACCGCGATCTTCACCCGCGCCGGCACCGACCGCATCCTGCGCTACGCCTTCGACCTCGCCCGCCGCCTCGGTCGCCCGCACGTCACTTCGGCGACCAAGTCGAACGGGATCTTCCACTCGATGCCGTTCTGGGACGAGCGCTTCGCCGCGATCGGCGCAGAATACCCCGAGATCCGCGCCGACCAATACCATATCGACATCCTCGCGGCGCGCTTCGTGATGAGCCCGGAGCGGTTCGATGTCGTCGTCGGCTCGAACCTGTTCGGGGACATCCTTTCCGACCTCGGCCCCGGCGTCACCGGCACGATCGCCGTCGCCCCCTCGGCCAATCTCAACCCGGAGAAGAAATTCCCCTCGATGTTCGAGCCGGTGCATGGCTCCGCCCCCGACATCTTCGGCCAGCGCATCGCCAATCCGGTGGGCGCGATCTGGGCCGGCGCGATGATGCTCGATCACCTCGGCGAGACCGAGGCCGCGGCGCTGGTCCTCCGCGCGATCGAGACCGCCCTCGGCGACCCCGCATCCCCGCGCACGCCCGATCTCGGCGGCACCGCGAAGATGGACGATCTGGCGGCCTGCATCGCCGCCGCGGTCTGATCCGGATTTAATCCAGCTTCTTCGCGAAGCCGAACAGGGTGATGGCGAGGCCCTCGCGGAAATAGAACCGGTGCGCCCGCTCGCGATGGGTACCCGATTCGAGCGTCAGCCGGTCGCAGCCGCGCTGGCGCGCCTCCGCCTCGCACCAGCCGAGCAGGGCGGCGCCATGCCCGGCGCTGCGGCAATCGGGGTCGGTGACGAGATCGTCGATATAGAACCGATAGCCGTTCGCCGTGTCGTGAAAGGCGCGGAACACCGCCAGCGCGCGCGGTGCGCCCGCCTCGTGCAGCAGCGCCATTTCTGCTCCCCCGGCCAGAATCCGCCGCATCGTGCCTTCGTAATCGACCGGAAGATGCGGGCGCAGCACGCGGTGCAGCGCCTCGGAGCGCTCCAGCCAGTCCGCAAGATCATCCGCGCCGGCGGTCAGATGAACGATCACCTGTGTCATCCGCCGAGCAGCGCCACGGCATCACCGAGCAGGGAAGGGTTGCCGAGCGCCAGCGCGGTGCCGTCGCTCTCCAGCGTGAGCTCAGCGCCCCGCCAGTCGGTCATCGCCCCGCCCGCCGCCTCGATCACCGGCGCCAGCGCCGACCAGTCCCAGGGCTTGAGATCGGCCTCGGCGACGACGTCGATCTGCCCGAGCGCCAGCAACCCGTAGCCATAGGCGTCGCCGCCATAGGTCACCCGCCGGCAGGCGCCGGCAAGCCGGCGAAAGCCGCCGAACTGCGCCTCGGTGAACATCTCGGGCGAGGTGCAGGACAGTTCCGCCTCCGCCAGCGACGCCACCGCCCGCGTTCCCGGCGCGCCGCCATGCGGGCCGGAAAAGCGCAGCACGCCCTCATGGGCAAGCCACCGCTCGCCGAGCACCGGCTGGTCGATCAGGCCGAGCACCGGCCGTCCATGCTCCAGCAGCGCGATCAGCGTGGCGAAGACCGGCCGGCCGGTGATGAAGGCGCGCGTGCCATCGATCGGGTCGATCACCCAGGTGAAGCGCCCGCCTGCCTTGCCGCCCATCTCCTCGCCGATCACGGCATGGTCCGGGCAGTGTTCGGCCAGAACGCGGCGGATCGCGGCTTCGGCGCCGCGATCCGCCAGCGTCACCGGACTGGCATCCGCCTTGGTATCGACGTCGATCCGCGCGCGGAAATGCGCGCGGATCACCGCCCCCGAGGCATCCGCCGCGGCCGAGGCCACGGCGACCGGATCAAAGCTCATTTGAAGGTTTCGGGATGGTCTGACTGCTGGTTGAGATAGGCGATCATGTTGGCGCGGGCGACGTTGTTCTTGATGCCCGGATAGGCCATGTGCGTGCCCGGAACCGCCTTCATCGGATCGTAGAGCCACTCGTTCAGCTCATGCGCGGTCCAGTCGCCGGTCGCATGCTTCTTCGCGGCCGAGGAGAAGCTGTAGCCCGCCGCCGCGAACATTTTCGCGCCGACCACGCCGTAGAGATTGGGGCCGACGCCGTTGGCACCGCCCTTGTTGATCGAATGGCAGGCCGAGCACTGCTGCTGGAACATCGCCTGGCCCTTGGCCGGCGCGGCACTGGCCAGCAGCGTCTTGACCGAAGGCGCGCTGGAATCGAGCCCGGTCGGCGCCGCACCGGCGGCCGTCGCCGTCGTCGCGGCGGGGCCCGCAGCGGCGGCGAGGTTCACCGGATGGTCGGACTGCTTGTTGAGATAGGCGATCACATCCGCCCGGGTCTGGTTGTTCTTGATGCCCGGATAGGCCATGTGCGTGCCCGGCACCGCCTTCGTCGGCGCGTAGAGCCATTCGTCGAGCTCGTGCGGCGTCCACTTGCCGTCGGCATGCTTCTTCGCCGCGCCGGAGAAGGTGTAGCCGGCCTTGGCGAACATCGGCGCGCCGACGACACCGTAAAGGTTCGGCCCGACGCCGTTCGCCCCGCCCTTGGTGACCGTGTGGCAGGCCGAGCATTGCTGCTGGAAGAAGGCCTCGCCCTTGCTGGCATCGGCGCTGGCATAAAGGGTGGTGATCACCGGCGCGCCCGAATCGAGGCCCGCTGGCGCCGCCCCCTTCGAGGCGACGGCCGAACCGCCGGCGCCCGGCTTGGGCAGCGGGATCGGGTTGTCCGAGAGGGTGCGCAGATAGGCGATCGCGTCGGCGCGGACATTGTCGTTCTTGATGCCCGTGTAGCCCATGCGGGTGCCCGGCGCGAATTTCTGCGGGTCATCCAGCCACTCGTTCATCTTCTGGTAGGTCCACACGCCGGAGGCCGCCTTCGTCACCGCGCCGGAGAAGGTATAGCCGGCCTTCTTGAACATCGGCTCGCCCATGACGCCGTAGAGATTCGGCCCCACGCCGGCCGCGCCGCCCTTGTTCAGCGTGTGGCAGGCCGCGCATTGCTGCTGCACGAAGGCCTCGCCCTTCTTCACGTCGGCCTTGACGATCAGCCCGTCGATGGAGGGAATGCCGCTGGTCTTGGCCGCGACGGGCGCCTCGGCGGTCTTGATGACCGGCTTCTTGACCTCCTTCTCGCCGGTCATCACGCCAGCGATATGGATCGCGATCCAGACCAGGAGCCCGGCCGAGAGAATGCCACCGGCAATCTTGTTCAGCAGCAGCGGGTCGCGGCCCTTGCCGCCGTGTCCGGAAGACGGGTGGTTCTGATCACTCATAAGCGCGGTCCCTCCAAAGCTTTACGGACGGATGTATAGCGATTTAGGAAAGTGCGACAAGCGATAACAGTCGCGTTCGCCATGCGACCTTCATGGAGGCAGACATTCCGGCTCCCATCGTTCTGATCCCGGCACGGCTCGGCTCGACCCGCCTGCCCGGCAAGCCCCTCGCCGATATCGGCGGAATTCCGATGATTGTCCATGTCCTCCGCCGCGCCGGGGAAGCGGCGATCGGCCCGGTCGCGGTGGCCTGCGCCGAATCCGCGATCGCCGAAGCCGTCCGCGCGGCCGGCGGCACCGCGGTGCTGACCGACCCCGACCTGCCGAGCGGATCGGACCGGATCCACGCCGCCCTCGCCACGATCGACCCGGCTTGCGTTCATGACATCGTGGTGAATCTCCAGGGCGATCTTCCGGGCTTCCCGCCCGAATCGCTGCGCACCCTGATCGCCGTGCTCGACGATCCGGGCTTCGACATCGCCACCCTCGTCGCCCCCGTCACCACGGCGGAAGAGGCCGCCTCCCCCTCGGTGGTCAAGGCGGCCTGCGGCTTCGGCGAGGGGATCGCCGCCCCCGCGCTCTATTTCTCGCGCAGCCCGATCCCCTCGGGGCCGGGGCCGCTCTGGCACCATGTCGGCGTCTACGCCTATCGCCGCGCCGCACTCGACCGTTTCGTCGCGGCACCGCCCTCGCCGCTCGAACTGCGCGAAAAGCTCGAACAGCTCCGCGCCCTCGAACTCGGGATGCGGATCGGCGCGGCGCGGATTGACCGGGCCCCGTTCGGGGTCGATACCCCGGAAGACCTCGACCGCGCCCGCAGGAACCTTGCCGCATGACAACCCGAATCGCCTTCCAGGGCGCGCCCGGCGCCTATTCCGACCTCGCCTGCCGCACCGCCTATCCCGGCATGGCCACCCTGCCCTGCCAGACCTTCGAGGCGGCGATCGAGGCGGTGAAGACCGGCGAGGCCGAATTCGCCATGCTGCCGACCGAGAACTCGCTCGCCGGCCGGGTGCCGGACATGCACGCCCTGCTGCCCGAGTCCGGGCTTTCGATCATCGCGGAGCATTTCCAGCGGGTGGAGCACTGCCTGCTGGCGCCGCGGGGCGCCAGCCTCGCCGGCATCCG
>Ga0315298_1006211_pt1 | contig 16418 bp, 15 predicted proteins | sample WHS_1_MG_FD_203077 | JGI IMG/M metagenome (GOLD analysis project Ga0315298, IMG submission 203077) | Extremophilic microbial mat communities from Washburn Hot Springs, YNP, Wyoming, USA - WHS_1_MG | ecosystem: Environmental > Aquatic > Thermal springs > Hot (42-90C) | place: USA: Wyoming...
TCTGCAGCGCGGCTTTGTAACCCCATCGTGCGGCACCGGTTCGCTCTCGGTGCCGCTGGCCGAGCATGTCTTGGCCCTCACTGGTCAGGTCGCCCGGTTGATGCGAGACCGGTATGTCCATCAGGAGGAGCAAACCCCGTGAGCATCCTGGTCGTCGGCTCTGTCGCCCTCGATTCTATCCAGACTCCCTTCGGCCGCGTGCGCGAGGCCCTGGGCGGGGCCGCCACCTATTTCTCCGCCGTCGCCAGCCTCTACGATCGGGTCCAGCTGGTGGGCGTGGTGGGCAGCGACTTTCCTCAGGAGCACATCGACTTTCTCGTGCAGCGGGGCGTCGACATCCGCGGCTTGCAGGTGGCGCAGGGCAAGACTTTCCGCTGGTCGGGCCGCTATGACTATGACATGAACCGCTGCGAGACGCTCTCGACCGAGCTGAACGTCTTTGCCAGCTTTCGCCCTGTGCTGCCTGATGACTATCGCAACGCCGAGTATGTCTTCCTGGCCAACATCGACCCCGAGCTGCAGCTGAGCGTGGTCGAACAGGTGCGCGCGCCCAGGCTCATCGCCCTCGACACCATGAACTACTGGATCGACTACAAACGAGAGGCCCTCACCGAGGCCCTCAAGCGGGTGGATATCGTCCTCATGAACGAGGCCGAAGCCCGGCAATACGGCCAGACTTTCAGCCTGATCCGCGCCGCCCGTAAGATTCTGGACCTGGGGCCCAAGGCTCTCATCGTAAAGAAGGGCGAGTACGGCGCAGTGTTGATGGCCAACGGTGGCGACCTCACCCGCTCCTTCTTCTTTGCCCCGGCCTTCCCTCTGGAAAAGATCGCCGACCCCACCGGCGCCGGCGACACCTTTGCGGGTGGCTTCATGGGTTACCTGGCACGTACGGAGGCAGGGGCCGGCGGCAAGCCGCCCCACGACCTGGCCATCCGTCAGGCCATTGTGCACGGCACCATCGTGGCCTCATTCACCGTCGAAGGCTTTAGCCTCGAACGACTGCGCACCCTCACCCTCGACGACATCCGTGGGCGCTACGAGGCGTTCAAGCGCTTTACTAGCTTTGAGATGCCCTGCCCCTGGCTCGACACCTGCGAGCGATGGAGGGAAACACAGCTCAACGGCAGCATCGCGTCGCAGCGCGGCTGATGCGGCGGTGGCCGAAGAGACAGAACGTCCGGGCCTTGCGCTTCGCAGAGGAGTCCGGACCTGAACCCCCTGGGCTGGGGCCGGGCTGGCGCCGGGCCAATCAGCCAGCTGCCACCCGGATGGCCAGCAAACGAGCAAAGGAGACAGAACCGTGAGCACAACCTTTATGACCGCGCCCAAGTACCTGTTCACGTCGGAGTCGGTGACCGAGGGCCACCCCGATAAACTCTGCGACCAGATTTCCGACGCGATCCTCGATGCCATTATGGCCCAGGACCCCTACGGCCGCGTGGCCTGCGAGACGGCGGCCACTACGGGCATGGTGGTGGTAGTGGGCGAAATCACCACCAAGTGCTACGTAGATATGCCGGCGGTGATCCGCAAGACGATCGAAGACATTGGCTACACCCGCGCCAAGTACGGCTTCGATGCGGAGACCTGTGGCGTGATCACTTCGATCAAAGAGCAGTCGCCGGATATCGCCCTCGGTGTGGATAGGGCGCTGGAGGCCAAAGAGGGCGAGATGGACGATGACGCCATCGAGGCCATCGGCGCCGGCGACCAGGGCATGATGATCGGTTTTGCTTGCCGCGAGACGCCCGAGCTCATGCCCATGCCCATCATGTTGGCACACATGCTGACCAAGCGCCTGGCCGCCGTGCGGAAAGACAAGACGCTCCCCTACCTGCGGCCCGATGGCAAGTCGCAGGTGACGGTCGAGTACAGCTACGGCAAGCCCGTGCGCATCGACACCATCGTCGTCTCAGCGCAGCATGACCCGGCCGTCAGCCAGGACCAGATCCGCGCCGACATCCTCGAGCACGTCATCAAGGCCACGATGCCCGCGCAGCTGATCGACAAACGAACCCGCTACTTCATCAACCCCACGGGGCGCTTTGTCATCGGTGGGCCCATGGGCGACTCGGGCGTTACCGGGCGCAAGATCATCGCCGACACCTATGGCGGGATGGTCTCCCACGGCGGAGGCGCCTTCTCGGGCAAGGACCCCACCAAGGTCGACCGCTCGGCTGCCTACGCCGCCCGCTACGTGGCCAAGAACCTCGTGGCCGCTGGCATCGCCGACCGGCTGGAGATTCAGCTCGCCTACGCCATTGGCGTGGCGCAGCCAGTGTCGATGAACATCGAGACCTACGGCACGGGGCGCATTCCCGACGAAAAGATCCTGGAACTGGTGCGCACCCACTTTGACCTGCGGCCAGGCGCCATCATCCGCGACCTGAACCTGCGCCGGCCCATCTATCGCCCCACGGCGGCCTACGGCCACTTTGGGCGCACCGACATCGACGCGCCCTGGGAGAACACCGACAAGGCCGATGTCCTGCGCCGTGACGCGGGGCTGTAGGGGCGAGGCGGCGCCTCGCCCCTACCGGGGGTGTATCCCACAATCGTCGGTGCACATAGCGCCCGTTGCAGAAGCTGCACGGCGCTGAGGGCCGTGGTTCAGGCTCAAAGCGCACGAACCCTACCGGTGGCGGTTTGGCAGGGGGCGTGAGTGGTGTACAATAGGGGGCAGCAGGTCCGCCGGCCTGGCCGCATGGACTCTGCTGGCCACAGAAAGCGGATGGCGGAGAGCTTGGGAAAACGCGCGTTCATCACCGGCATCGCGGGCTTTGCCGGCAGCCACCTGGCGGAGTATCTGCTGGGCGCGGGCTACGAGGTCAGCGGCCTCTCACTGCCTGAGGGGGGCACCCGCAACATCGAGGGCATCCGCCCGCAGATCCAGCTCTACCTGGGCACCCTCGAAGATAGTGCCTGGCTGCGCAGTGTGCTGGCCGAGGCACGGCCCGACTTTGTCTTTCATCTGGCGGCGCAGGCTGCCGTGCCCCAGGCCTGGGCAGCGCCGGGGCCAACCCTCGTCAACAACATCCTGGGCGAATTGAATCTGATCGAGGCCCTGCTGGCGCTGGAGATGCGCCCCCGCCTCCTCATCATCGGTTCGGCCGATGAGTACGGCCTGGTCCGCCCCGAGGAGCTGCCCGTCCGCGAGACCAACCCGCTGCGCCCCAACAACCCCTATTCGGTGAGCAAGATTGCGCAGGACTATCTGGGTTACCAGTACTTCCTGAGCCACCGCCTGCCCGTGGTGCGCCTGCGGCCTTTCACCCACATCGGCCCACGCCAGGGCCCGGGGTTTGTGAGCGCTGACTTTGCCAAGCAGATCGCCGAGGCCGAAGCCGGGCTGCGGCCCGCGGTGCTGCGCGTGGGCAACCTCTCGGCCCGCCGCGATTTTTCCGACGTGCGCGACATGGTGCGCGCCTATGCCATGGCCCTCGAGCGCGGTGAGCCGGGCGAGGTCTACAACGTGGGCAGCGAACGCTCCTACAGCATCCAGGAGGTGCTCGAGATCCTCCTGGGTTTCAGCCGCGTGCCGCTGCAGGTGGAACCTGACCCGGCCCGCCTCCGCCCCTCCGACGTGCCTGAGATCGTGAGCGACTGTACCAAGTTCCGCATGCGCACGGGCTGGCACACTACCTACACCCTGCAGGATAGCCTGCACGATGTGTTGGAGTATTGGCGCAAGAGGGTGCGCGAGGCATGACCCGCGAGGGAGCTGCTCTCCCTCCCAACGCGCCATCCCTACGTTGCGAGGCAGGGGAGAGGTGGCCTTGGGGGGTGTTGGCGACCTCGCCGGCCGCCAACACCCCCTTCCTGAGGGCACCACACGCTGGGGGGGCGAGCCCCTGCGGCCAACACCGCCCGCCCCTGAAGCACTGGGGGGCCAGAGGATGGATTCTTCGCAGCAGCGTGACGCCTGACGCGCTGGCATACGCAGTACAACCGAGAGAGGGATCACATGCGCAAAGCTCTCATCACCGGCATCACCGGCCAAGACGGCTCCTACCTGGCCGAGTTCCTGCTCGAGAAGGGCTACCAGGTCATTGGTATGGTGCGCCGGACGAGCACGCTGAACTTTGAGCGCATTCGCCACATCCAGGAGCGCATCACCCTGGTGCAAGGCGACCTGCTCGACCAGATGTCGCTCATCGATCTTCTGAAGGAGCACCGGCCGCACGAGGTGTACAACCTGGCGGCCCAGTCGTTCGTGCCCACTTCGTGGAAGCAACCGGTGCTAACCGGCGAGTTCACCGCCCTGGGCGTGACCCGCCTGCTCGACGCCATCCGCCTGGTGGACCCTGAGATCCGCTTCTACCAGGCCACGTCGAGCGAGATCTTTGGCAAGGTGCGGGAGGTGCCTCAGCGCGAAACAACCCCCCTGTACCCGCGCAGCCCCTACGGGGTAGCCAAGGTCTACGGGCACTGGATCACCGTCAACTATCGCGAGAGCTATAACCTCTTTGCTTGCTCGGGCATCCTCTTCAACCACGAGTCGCCGCGGCGCGGACTCGAATTTGTGACCCGCAAGTCGACCTATGGGGCGGCCCGCATCAAGCTAGGCCTGGCCAACGAGCTACGCATGGGCAACCTGGAGGCTCGCCGCGACTGGGGCTACGCCGGAGATTACGTGCGCGCCATGTGGATGATGCTGCAGCAGAGCGAACCTGACGATTACGTCATCGCCACCGGCGAGACTCACTCGGTGCGCGAATGGCTCGAGGAATGCTTCGGCTACCTGGGGCTCAACTGGCAGGACTATGTGGTGATCGACCCGCAGTACCTCCGCCCCGCCGAGGTCGATCAGTTGATCGGCGACCCGACCAAGGCCCGCCAAAAGCTGGGGTGGAAGCCTGAGGTCAGCTTCAAGGAACTCGTCCACCTGATGGTGGATGCCGACCTGGAGCTGGTGCGCCAGCAGATGCGACACTCCTCGTGAGCAGTGGTGTGCAGCAGCAAGGCGCACGCACACTGCCCCTGACCAGGCTGATGCTCGAGAACCCAGGGCCCTGTTGGCTTTCTGGCCACATGCCCTCTCTCCACGAGGCAAATGTTCCTCTGCCTGCCCCCGGAGGCCCCTGGCTGGGGGCATTCAGCGTAGCAATCGGCGCGGCACCCCAGGCGTGCCGCCACGAAGGGCCATGCTGCCCCGGGGATGGGGGCCAGGCGGGCAGCTGCAGACGCCGGCGAAGTGGCGAAAGAAAAAGCCAGGCTCAACGCCCGGCTCTGCCACATCGATGGCGGAGGGGGTGGGATTCGAACCCACGGTGGGCACAAGGCCCACAACGGTTTTCGAGACCGCCCCGATCGGCCGCTCCGGCACCCCTCCGAACCCGGTAGAGTATACCACATCCTGGCCTCGCTGGCAACACCCACAATGCTCTTTTCTTCTTCTGGTACGTTTCTTGCTAGGCATCCCTCGTCAGGAGAGCACCCCTTTGCCCGAGATACCGATCGCTTGAGGAGGATGCACAATGTTGAACAGTCTCATCTGGGCGTTCCTGCTCTGCTTCCTGGCGTGGCTCACCTGCGCCGGCGTGCGCTGAGCGAGGCTTTTGGCCCCACCACGTGAGGGCCAGGACCCGACGGCAAAGCATGGGCCGAGGCGCCGGTTCGGTCTCCCTCCATGCATAGGTCTCCTGCCTGGCGAGGTGGTGCTCTCCGACTCTTCTGTTGACGCCCCCGGCGCAATATGATACAATCGCCCTCCAACAGGTCTGGCCTCGCCCCCGTTCCCCCGTCTGACTGGCATGCGTTGCCCCTTGAGGCCGCTGGCCGCACTACTGCGCGGCAACGGGCGCGCCTGACCTCTTCCCCTCTCAGAAGGGACTCCGGATGACAGCTCTGGCGTGGTTGATCGTGGGCTTGGGGCTCACGTTCGGCTTCTTCAATGGGATGAACGACAGCGGCACCTTGGCGGCCGCGATGATCTGCACGGGGGCAGTGGGGCCCCGCAAGGCGCTCTTGCTGGTGGCAGCGTCGCAGGTGGTAGGCGCGTTGACGGCCGGGCTGGCGGTGGCCTACACCGTTGGCCAGGGCATTGTGGTGCCCGGAGCGATCACCGGGCCGGTGGTGGTAGCGGCGCTGGTGGCGAGCGTCGCCTGGAATGCGCTGGCTTCGTTCGCCGGGCTGCCGTCCAGCAGTTCCCACGCCCTGGTCGGCGCCTTGGCCGGGGCCGCCTGGGCAGCGGCGGGGCCCCACGCGATTCTGTTGGGCGGCGTCGCGCGCGTGCTGGTGGTGCTGTTCGTTGCGCCGTGGGTCGGCTTTGTGGTCACCTACACGCTGATGAAACTGCTGCTCTGGGCCCTGGCCGACAGCCGTCCCAAAGTGGGGGTTCGGTTGAAGAGGGCGCAATGGCTAGTGGTGCCCCTGGTAGCCGCCGGCCATGGCGCCAACGACGGCCAAAAGTCGATGGGTATCATCGCTCTGGGGCTCTTTGCCGTAAGAGCCTTGCCAGCCTTCACCGTGCCGCATTGGGTGCAGGTGGCGGCGGCCGCTGCCCTGGCCATGGGCACCGCGGTGGGTGGCATGCGCATACTGCGCACGGTGGGGCTCAAGCTGTACCGCATGCGAGCCATCCACGGGTTCGCCTCGCAGGCCGCAACGGCGCTGGTGGTGCTGATAGCCAGCTTGCTGGGAAACCCCGTGAGCACCACGCAGGTCCTCAGCGCGGGCATCGCGGGCGCTGGCTCGGCGCAGCGCTTTTCGCAGGTGCGCTGGGGCGTGATCGTACATATTGTGTTAACGTGGTTTTTGACCGTCCCGGGTGCGGGCGGTTTGGCAGCTGTTGTGTATTGGCTTGTCTGGCGCCTCTGATTGCCGCGCCCTGCAGGTCCGGCGGGCAGACCTGCAGGGAGGCTGCTGGCGCCCGAAGGGAGGGCCATGGACCTGAAATCATTGTTCGGCCGCAAGCAAGACCGCTTCTACAGGCTGCTTACGCAGCAGGCGGAAAAGACGTTGCAGGGGATGGAGGCCCTACTCGAGTACGTCACCGCACCCACCGATGAAAGGGCCAAGGTGGTGCAGACGCTCGAGTCGGAGGCCGATGAGGTGCGGCGCGTCCTTATCGACGAGCTGAACCGCACGTTCATCACCCCCTTCGACCGGGAGGACATCTTTGCCCTCTCGCGCACCATCGACGACGTCCTCGACTATGGCGAGACGACCGTCGAGGAGATGACCACCCTCGGCGTGGCACCCAATGAGTTCGTGCGCAGCATGGCCACCGTCTTGCGCGACGCCGCCCATGAGCTGCACCTGGCTATGGTACAACTGAAGGACCACCCCCACGTGGCGCTCGACCACGCCACCCGCGCCAAAGCGCTCGAGAACCAGGCCGAGCGCATCTACCGCCAGGCCATTGCCGCCCTCTTCTCGGGGCCACAGGATATCCAGCACGTGGTGCTCATGCTCAAGATGCGCGAGGTCTACCGCCACCTCTCCAACGCCGCCGACCGCGGCGACGAGGCGGCCAACATCCTTAGCGACATCGTGGTCAAGACCTCCTAGTGCCTCTTCCAGGGTTTTGGCGGGCGGCGTGGCCGCCCGCCAAAACCCTCGCCAGCGGCGGCAAGAGTTCATCCGCCTGACGCGGAATTCACCATCGATGGGCTCCGCCGATGCTCCGGGCTAGACCACGCCGGCTTCGCCGGCTTGCAACGTCTGCGAACCGATCCGTGGTATAATGGGGCGTCAAGAACCAGACCCGGTCGGGAGTGCATGTGCAAGCCCTAGAGACCTTTGACGCGCAATTGACCCCAGACGAGAAGGCCTTCCTCGCCACATTGACCAGCCCCGCGCGCATCCAGGCTTTCCTGGATGCCATTCCCTACAGCACCGAGCCGGTGTACCGCTGCCCGCTGCGCGTGCTGCGCGAGCGCAAGGGCCACTGTTTCGATGGCGCGCTCTTTGCTGCGGCGATGCTGCGGCGGCTGGGGCACCCGCCGCTGATTGTCGACATGCTGCCCAACGAACGCGATGACGACCACCTGTTGGCTGTCTATCGGCTCGAGGGACATTGGGGCGCGGTAGCCAAATCGAACTTTACAGGGCTACGCTACCGCGAGCCGGTGTACCGCAGCCTGCGCGAGTTGGTGATGTCGTACTTTGAGGCCTTTTTCAACACCGAGGCAGAAAAGACTCTGCGCGCCTACACCGTGCCGCTCAACCTCGAGGCGTTCGACCAGCACAACTGGATGTCCAGCGATGAGCCCCTGGAAGCTATCGCCTCGCGGCTCGACCGGGTGCGCCGGGTGCCTGTGATCACACCTCGGATGGCAGCTGGCCTGTCGCCAGTCGACGCCCGCTCGTACCAGGCCGGGCTGCTCGGCGCCGACCCGGCGGGTCTGTTCAGGCCCGAGTAGCACACCTGCAGGAGGAGCCGTTGGATATCTATGCTGCGCTGCGCCACTGGAGCCTGTGGGGCGGGCGGGCACGGGCTGCAGGCGCGGCGCAGGGGCGCGTGCTCGAGCTGGGGGTAGGCGGAGGAGCGAACCTGCCCCACTACCGGCAGGCACGGCAGGTGGTGGGCATCGACCCCTGCCCCGGGGCGCTGGCCTGGGCGCGCCAGGCAGCGGGTGGCCTGGGGTTGCCGATAGCGCTGGTGCGCGCCCGCGCCGAGGCCCTGCCTTTCGCCCAGGCCAGCTTCGACGCGGTGGTCGGCACCCTGGTCTTGTGCTCGGTAGAGAACCCGCATGCAGCCCTGGCCGAGACGCAGCGGGTGCTCGTGGGCCAGGGGAGCCTGCACCTAGTGGAGCATGTCCTGCCGGCGCGCGGTCCCTTGCGCCTGTTGCTACAGCTCCTGGCGCCCCTCTGGCTGCGTCTCTCCCACGAATGCCGCATCGACCGCGACACCCTGCGCACCCTCCGCACCGTGGGTTGGGCGGTGCGAGAGCTGCGCGAGCACGCGGCTGGCGTGTTCATCGAGGTCATTGCCACCCGCAATGCCAGAGAGAGCTGACGTCTTTCACCCCTTGCCCACAAGCGCCTCCAGCCGGTCGACCAGGCTTGCCAGCACCCCAAAGGCCGCCTCCACGGGCTGTGGAGTGGCCATATCGACGCCGGCCAGCCTGAGGGCGTCGAGCGGATAGAGGGAACTGCCCGCGCTCAGGAACTGCAGGTAGGCCTGTGCAGCGCCCGGGGTCCCGGAAAGGATGCGCTGCGAGAGGGCGTTGGCCGCCGAGATACCGGTGCCGTACTGGAACACGTAATAGTCGGTGTAGAGGTGGCCGAAGGTGGCCCAGGTGATCCCCACCCGCTCGCGGTCTACATGCATCTGGCCCCCATACCCCTCCTCAAAGAGCGCGGCCATGTGCTCGATCATGGCCTCGGCCGAGAGTCCTTCGCCGCGCTCTACCCGCTCGTGCATCTCGAGTTCGAAGCGGGCCAGGGTCGGCATGATGAAGAGGTAGCGGTGGAAATTCGACATCGCCTCCTCGATCACCGCCACCTGGAAAGCAGGGTCGGGGTTGCGCTCGAGCAGGTATGCGCGCAGCATGGCCTGATGGAAATTCGACGCGACCTCAGCCAGGAAGAGCGCATAGTCAGAGTAGATCATGGGCTGAGCCTGCCACGTAAGGTACGAGTGCATCGAGTGGCCCAGCTCGTGGGCCAGGGTCGAGACGCTCTCGAGGGTACCGTCGTAGCTGAGCAGGATGAAGGGATGGGTGCCCGGCGAGCCATAGGAGAAGGCCCCCGCCGCCTTGCCCTGGTTGGGGTAGACGTCGACCCAGCGCTGCTCCAGGCAGCCCCGGCGGATGGTGGCCGCGTACTCCTGGCCCAGCGGCGCCAAAGCAGCAGTGATCCATTCGACTGCCTGGGGGTAATCCACCTCAGGCTTGTTTTCCACCAGGGGGGCCCAAATGTCGTACGGGTGCAGGGTGTCGACGCCGAGCGCCCGGCGACGGAGAGCCCAGTAGCGGTGCCAGGTGGGCAGGTTGCGGCGGAAGACGTCGATGAGGTTGTAAAAGACCTCCTGTGGGATGTTGTGTTCAAAGAGGGCCGCGGCCAAGGTCGACTGGTGGTGCCGCGCGCGCATGCGGAACACGCTCTGTCTGATCGACGTCGCATAATTGCTGGCCAGGGTGTTCTTGAAAGCCAGATACGTGTCGGTATAGTGTTCCCAGGCAGTGCGACGCGCCTCGCGGTCGGGGCTGCCCAGGATCGTATCGAGAGTGCCCTGGGTCACTTCGACCTCCGCTCCAGTGGCCGTGCGGGCGGGGGCGAAGCGGAAATCGGCATCGGTCAGGGCGTCGGCGGTCGACGATGTGCCTGCGAAGGGGTCGGCGACCAGGCCCAGCAGTTCCTCCACCTCAGCCGAACGCAGGTGGGGTGCCTTGCGGAAGAGGTCGTCGATGTAGTGGGCGTAGAGAGTCAGGCGTGGCTCCTCGCGCAGCCAGCGCTCCAGCGTAGGTCGGCCCAGCGCCACCAGCTCCGGCTCGACGAAGGCCGCGGCGGCGCGCACCTGGCCCAAGAGGCCCATCGCCTTGCCCTGCCGCGCCGCCGCGGCCTGGTTGGTGGTATCGACGCTGTACGACATGCGCGCATAGAAAACCAGCTTGCCAATGCGCTGGGCGAGTTCGTCGCGAGCGGCAAGGGCATCGGCCAACACCTCCCCCGACTCGCCAAGCCGCCCTTGGAAGCGGGCTAGGCCGGGCAAGGCCGCCGCGATGCTCCGGCACTCGGCCTCCCAAGCCTCAGGTGAGGCATACACGCTCTCGGCATTCCAGGTGTATTCCCGCGCGATCGCGCTGCGGGGCGGCACAGACTTGGCCATAGTCACTCCTCCTGCTCTGCATCTGGCACAATCGCCGCTGCGATCCTTCCCACAAGTATGCCGCAGGCGCCGCCGCCTGGCAATGTGGCCGGCCGCCCTTTGGAGGCAGAAGAGGGCCCCTGTTGTGCCACGCGTCGGGCGCCCCACGCCCGAGGCCGGGGAGATAAAGCGCTGGGGGTTCTGGGGGCCGCAAAGCGGCCTGCCAGAACCCCCAGCTCACGGACTTAGGCGCGCACGGGCGCGGGCTTGCCCTGGTAGAGGGCTTCGCGGATGGCGAGGAGCTCGCGGCGCAGTTGCTCATCCTCCTCCATCTGCGCGGCCACCTTGGTGCAGGCATAGAGGACGGTGGTGTGGTCGCGGCCCCCCAACTGCTGGCCAATCTCCGACAAAGAGAGGTTGGCATCTTCGCGCAGGAGGTACATAGCGACCTGCCGGGGGATGACGACCTCGCGGTTGCGCCGGCGATTGCAGAGGTCCTCGCGGCGCACTTCGTAGTAGCGGCACACCGCCTCGATGATCTGCGCAGGCGGCAGGGCGCGAGGCGGCACCAGCACGTCCTGAAGGGCCGCCCCCGCGGTCTCCTCGGTGAGGGGCAGGCCCATCATGCGCGCGTAGGCGATGATGCGGTTGAGAGCGCCCTCCAGCTCACGGATGTTGCTCTGCACCTTGCGCGCCACGTAATCGAGGACGGCCGGGGGCACCTGTGCCCCTACGCTCTCGGCCTTGGCGCGCAGGATGGCGATGCGCATCTCCAGGTCGGGGGGTTGGATATCGGCCAGCAGGCCCCATTCGAAGCGCGAGCGCAAGCGCTCCTCGAGGGTGGGGATGGCGCGGGGCGGTCGGTCGCTGGAGAGCACAATCTGGCTCGATGCCGCATGGAGGGCGTTGAAGGTGTGGAAGAACTCTTCCTGGGTCGATTCCTTGCCGGCGATGAACTGAATGTCGTCGATGAGGAGGACGTTGTTGTTGCGGTATTTCTCCCGGAATGCTTCGGTGCTCTGGCTCCGGATGGCGTTGATCATCTCGTTGGTAAAGGTCTCCGAAGAGACGTAGAGCACCGAGCAGCCATGCTCCATTGCACGGTGGCCGATGGCATGCAGCAGGTGCGTCTTGCCGAGCCCGACGCCGCCATAGATGAAGAGGGGGTTGTACGAGGCGCCCGGATTGTCGGCCACGGCCAGGGAGGCAGCGTGGGCCAGACGATTGGCATTGCCCACCACGTAAGTATCGAAGGTGTACCGAGGGTTGAGCATAGCAGGCGAAGAGGAGGCTTTGGCTGCAGGCTGCCGGCCCGGGCGCCGGGCCGCTTGACGGAAGAGCTCACCTTCCTCTTCCTCCACTGCGGCGGGAGCCTGCGCCTGCCCGGCGACCACAAAGCGCACCTCCACGGTGCGCCCGATAATGCCCGACAGGGTGCGCGCGATGTGGGTGTAGAGGCGGTTCTCCAACCAGTCCTTGGCGTAGGCGTTGCGCACACCCACGATCACTGTGCCATCCTCGTAGGCGACGCCGAAGGTGTCCTTGAGCCAGGTATCAAAGGTGGCCTTGGTGAGCTGCAACTGGAGCTCGCCAAGGGCTGTCTGCCAGGTTCGCTTCGCGTCCATCCCTCTACATACCTCACTCATGCTATGACCCTGCGATGATCGGCGCCGCTCCCCGGCGAAGAGACGCAAAAAGACGACGAGGCACGAACCCATCGGTGTCTGACTAGCCGTGGGAGAGTATGCCCCCGCCAATGCAGTAGCTACCCGTTGAGCCCTTTGCCGAGCGTGGCGAGCTGCGCGTCGAGCAGCCCGGGATGACAGCCGCTTTGCGGCCGCCGTGACCTGAGGTGCAGGGGACGATCGGGCCACCCTGCCAGCCCTACCGACGAGGCGGGCCCCCTTGCACCGCCATAGGGGACCTGGCGACCCACGATGGACTGGCCTCCGAGAGGTCCAGGGGATAAACCGACGCCCGCATTTGGGGACCACCCCCGCCCATCATGGCTGCGAGCATGCTCGATTCTAGCGATATTCCGCGGTTTTGGCAATGGGCAGCCAACTGGCCCCTACCCCAACCTGTAGTGGAGCGAGGTGAGAACACCACTAGCCCTGGTGGTGGCACGCCGGCGCCTCGCTTCGTGTGAACCTTAAAATTGGCTTGCCTCCGGCGCTTGGCCACTGGCCGCTTCGCAGTTATAATCTGCCAGCAGCATGGGCAGAGAGGAGCACATGGCCGTTTTGCTGCCCCCCTACGTGATCTCGTGCAGCCGCCGCACCGATGTGGCGGCCTGCTACACCGAGTGGCTGGCCAACGCCCTGCGCTCGGGCTGGATCGATGTGCCCCCTCCTTACGGTGGGCCAGCCCGGCGCGTGTCGCTGCGCCCCGAAGACGTGCACACCCTTGTGTTCGTGTCCAAGGACTTTGGGCCGCTCCTGGCGAATGTGGCCGGCGTGCGCGACCTTGTGGGCCGTTACGCCCAGGTCTTTTTCCAGCTCACCATCACAGGGCTCGGGGGCAGCTGCCTCGAACCAGGCGTGCCACCTTGGCGCCAGGTCGCTTCACAGCTCGTGCCGCTGGTGGCCTGGGCGCAGGATCCGCGCCGGCTGACGGTGCGCTTTGACCCCATCGTGCACTGGCGCGAAGGAGAGGCCGTCAGGAGCAACCTGACCTGCGCAGAACCCATCCTGGATGCCGTGGCCCACAGCGGCGTGCGCACCGTACGCGTGTCGATCGCGGCCCTCTACCCCAAGACGCGGCGGCGCGGCTTTGCCTGGTACGACCCCAGCCCCCAGGAGCGGGCCGACATTGCCGGGCGCCTGCTCGAGCTGGCAGCAGCCCGCGGCCTCGAGCTCTATGCCTGCGCCGACCCCACATTGGTGGCAGCCGGCATCCGTCCGTCGGCGTGTATCGACGGGCGCCTGCTGGCCGAGTTGCACCCGCAGAGGCTGCCACTGCCCACCCATAAGGACCCAGGCCAGCGCCCCGCCTGCGGTTGCACGCCGAGCATCGACATTGGCTCGTACCGCATGAAGTGCCCCCATGGCTGCGCATACTGCTACGCGGCGCCGGCGGCGAGAAGCGAGACGTCTTGATTCCCAAGGGAGACCACGGCTGTGGATGCCGACACACCATTCACAACCGGCCTCGGCTCTGACTTTTGGTCGGGAGTGCGCGCAGCGCTGCCCCTTTGGCTGGGCATCACCCCCTATGGCCTGGCCTTTGGCCTGCTGGGCCGCACGGTGGGCCTGAGCGACGCAGCCACCCAGGCCATGTCACTCTTGGTCTTTGCCGGGTCGGCTCAGTTCCTCGCCCTGGGCTTGATCGGTGGTGGGGCCAGCTACCTGCTCATCGTGTTGACGACCCTGGTCATCAACCTGCGCCACCTGCTCTATGCCGCCTCGTTGGGCCCCTGCCTGGGCAAGCTGCCCGAGCGCTGGAAGCCCGCCGTCGCCTTCCTGCTCACCGACGAGGCCTACGCCGTCACCATCGACCGGTTTCGTCGGCCGGGGGCTATGCCCTCGCGCGCCTTCTACCTGGGAGTGGGCCTGGCTATGTACACCGATTGGAACGTGAGTACGGCTCTGGGGCTGGCCCTTGGCAGCCTGGTGCCCGACCCGGCCGCCCTCGGGCTCGATTTCGCCCTGCCGGCCACCTTTATCGGGCTGCTGGCGCCCCAGTTGCACAGCCGGGCAGCGTGGGCTACCCTGGTGGTGGCGGGCGTGGCCGTGCTGGCGCTGAGCAGCCTGCCGGGCCGCCTCGACGTCCTTACGGCCATCATCTTGGCCGCGACCGCTGGCTGGGGGGTGGAGACATGGCTCAGGCATTCCTGATCCTCGCCATGGCGGGGGTGACCTTCCTAACGCGCTACCTCTTGCTCGCACTCCTAGGCCGGTGGCAGCTCCCGCAGGGGCTCTCGCGGTGGCTCGCCCACGTCCCCACCGCCGCCTTCACCGTCATCGTCGTGCGCGGCACCCTGGCCCCCCAAGGTCAGGTGGACGTGGATCCGCACAGTCCTTACCTTTGGGGCGCGCTGGCAGCCGGGCTCGTCGCCTGGCGCAGCAAGAACGTCCTTCTCACCATTGCAGCCGGCCTGGCCGGGCTATGGCTGACGAGGGTGCTCCTCTAAGAACGCCCAACAGAATCCCCGGTGGGGGTCACGCCACGTGTGACGCCCGTCAGCCGTCCGCTTCCCCGCGCTGCGGGCAAGGAGGACAGGCTTGTGCAGCTGGGCGGCATCAGGCGGCGCTCCGCGCCGCCAGGAAGCCTCTTCGCATGGCATCCAGCGCCGCGTAGGTGCGCAGCGAGAAGAGGATGGCCACCACGCTGCCGACGAGGAGCGGCAGCAAGGGCGTGGAAACGCCTGCGGCGAAGGTGGCCACGGCCAGGAGCAGGCCAGTGAGCAGATGGTTCACGATGGTCTGCACGCTGGCGGGCGACATGGCGTCGGGCCGGTCATGGTAGCGGAGCACGTGGTGCGAGGCGGCCACTGCCAGGGGCAGCGTGCCCAGGCTCAGCAAGGCCAGGAGCGGCAGTTGGCCGGCCGCGACTGCCAGCACGATGCTGAGGTAGCTGGCAGCCATGAGCACGATGTAGCCGTAGGAGGCCCGTGCGCGCCCCAGCCGCACGACCAGGGTGCGCTTGCCCGCCGCGCGGTCGCCGGCATAGTCGGGCATCTCGTTGACGTAGAGGATGGCCGTCACCAGGAACATCATGGGCAGGCTGGCCAGCAGCGCACCCATGCTCAGGCGGTGCGCCTGCACGTAGTAGCCCGCCGCCACCAGCACTGGCCCAAAGTTGAAGCCCACCACCAGCTCGCCGAGCCCGCGGCTGGCCAGGTAGAGCGGCTTGCCGGTGTAAAAGAGCGAGGTGAAGAGGCCGATGGCGGCCAAGAGGAGCATGAGTGGCCCCGAGCGCACGGCCAGGAGGAACAGGATCAGCATGCCCCCTGCCAGGAGGGCGTAGGCCGTGCGTCGCACTTCGGCCGCGGTGAGCACCCCGGCCTGGATCATGCGGCTGCCGCCCGAGAAGGGGCTGATGTACTCGTGGTTCGCCTCATCGGCGCCGTTCACATGGTCGTCATAGTCGTTCATCATGTCGGCGCCGGCGTGCATGAGCACCGAGGCTACCAGGATGGCGGCCGCGCCCAAGAGGTCGGCCTGCCGGCTGTGGTACCAGCCGGCCACCAGGCCCAACAGCACGCAGACGATGCTGGCGGTGAAAAAGCCTGGCCGCGTAGCCAGGAAGAGGGTTTTCGCTTTCATGGCACCTCCGGAATCTCGAGAGGACGGCACACCTTGGGCAGAGAGTATACCATGGCGCGGTTCAGGGCCGAAAAGTGGAGCAAAACGAGCAAGATTCGCTCCTGATAGCCTTGACGCACCCGCCTTTTTCTACTATACCTTCTCTAGCAGTACAACCCCACTTGTCCATCGGGGCGCGGGTTCCACCCGGGCATCGCGCTCCGCGCGTGACCAGAGCTGAACCTTGTCCCGGGTCAGAGCCGGCCAGGCGCGGAGCAGGTTTGCCGGCAGTTTCCGGGTGCAGGTTGGACCAAATACCGTTGTAGTACTGAGGGGAGGAGCCACATTGAAACCCTTCGCCTACCAGGCCCCGACGGCGCTGCAAGAAGCGGTGGCCGTTCTGGCCGCAGCGG
>Ga0315298_1006214_pt1 | contig 16410 bp, 12 predicted proteins | sample WHS_1_MG_FD_203077 | JGI IMG/M metagenome (GOLD analysis project Ga0315298, IMG submission 203077) | Extremophilic microbial mat communities from Washburn Hot Springs, YNP, Wyoming, USA - WHS_1_MG | ecosystem: Environmental > Aquatic > Thermal springs > Hot (42-90C) | place: USA: Wyoming...
TAGAATTTATCTTGAGGCAACGATTCGCGCAAAGTTAGATTTATGATGATTCAATTCGAGGACTTGCCATGTTCGCCTCTGGAGGCTATAATGAAAAACAAACGGCGGAATAGTGGCAGGAGGTTTTCATACGAGGTGGGAAGAAAGGAGGTGGTCAACCAGATAGAAATGCTTGTGAAAGGCTGTTGGGACCAGGTTCTTGGTCCCACTATCCAATTCTTTCAAGGAGGAAAGCAAATGGGTAACAAAGTATGGAAACTGTTCGCTTTAACTGTAGTTGTGGCAATCCTCGTGGCTTCCTGTGCACCATCTCCTACACCTACGCCGCAAATCATTGTCAAAAAGGAGACCCAGGTCGTCAAGGAGACAGTGGTGGTGCCGATCACACCAACTCCCCCGCCGCCTCCACCGACTGAGATCACTATGGTGGACACCAACTCCGGTGCCAACTTCCAGTGGTACTGGCAAAACCTCGTCATCCCCTCCATCCAGGAGCAGTTGGGGGTGAAGGTGAACTATGTGGTCGGCAGCGAGTCAGAGCTGATCGAGCGCATGAAGGCTTGGGAGGCAGGGAAGGGCGATGTCCACTTGCTGTTCGTCAAGCCCGAGCACATTGCCAATATGGTGCAGCAAGGGATCCCGTTGGTCAAACTGTGGCCTGATCTCAAGGACCAAATCCCGAACCTGACCAAATGCCGCGAGGATTACCTCAAGCTGGCGCAGGGCGTGGACATCCAAGGCACGGGTGCCCTCTACTGGCGCAGCCAGTACACTCTGATTTATAATACCGAGTACGTCAAGAATCCCCCCAAGTCCTGGAAGGAATTCTACGAACGGCGTGCAGAGTGGAAAGGCCACATCGGCTGGATGCGTCCAGATTCCAAGTCCGGTTCCGGCCGCAGCTTGCCGTATAGCTTCCTCAACGCCTATGTCCCACTCACCAATGCCCAAGGCAAGCCTATTCCGCTGGCTGAACTGCAGAAAAAGCCTGAATTCCAGGACGCAGTCAACAAGTTAAAGGACTTTCTCACCTACTGCAAAATCGCCAATGAGCCTACCAACATGTTCGAAGACTTTAACGCAGGCGATACCTGGATTGCCGTATATGCCATGGACTATTCGTTGTGGTCTATCAGCCAGGGAACCATGCCGCCGACGATTGCTGCCGCTGCCCTCAGCGATGGCATGCCTGCTGGCTCCGATGGCTACCTGGCTATTCCGGGCAACATTCCAGAGCCATACAAGCCAGTAGCGATGAAGGTCATCAATTACTTGCTTTCGGATGACCAGCAGATCCGCCTGATTACCACCATGTGGCAGTACACCGGCACGGAAATCTGGGACAAGATCCCCGATGTCGTGTGGCGCAAGATCCCCAAGTGGGAAGAGGTAGAGGCATACCGCGTTCGCCTTTCCAACAAAGAGGTTACCGACTGGATCAAGACGGAAGGGCCCAAAGTCCTGCTTGGCAAGTAGACCTGATTGCTAACTGTGCAGCCTGGGCTGGAGATACAGCCCAGGCTGCATGTGAAAGTAGCGAGAAACCACACTATGTCTCATTTTACCAACAAACGGCAGAATCTGATTACCTTTTTGCTGCTATCCCCGGGGCTGGCCGGGTTTTTTGGCCTGTTCTTCTACCCGATGTTAGTTACCCTGTTCCGCAGCTTGCGTCCAGAGGGCCAGACCTCTGGTTGGACGCTGGGAAACTATGCCGCGTTTCTCAGCGACCCTGATTTCCGGCGCATTATCTGGCTTACTTTCTTTCTGGCGATCACTTCTACGCTCCTATCCATTCTCCTTTCTGTCCCGCTGGCGTTGTTATTGCGTCGCAAACCGGTGGGGCACCGTCTGTTTCGTCTCACGATTCTGGTCCCGATCACCGTGCCTGGCTTGATTGGGGCGCTGGGGCTCTTGTTGTTCTGGGGTAGCCGTGGCTGGTTCAACCTGCTCTTGCTCCAAGTATTTCGATTCAAAGCCCCGCTCACGATTAACTATACCTTGACTGGGTTGGTCATTTTCTATGTATGGCATTATTTTTCTTATACCGCTATCACCACTCTATCCACACTGGAGGGGCTAGACCCTGCCTTTGAGGAGGCAGCGAGGGTTGCAGGAGCCACTCCTTGGCAGGTGCTGCGCTATGTCGTGATTCCACTCATTATGCCAGGCATTCTCTCTGGTTCCGTGCTCACTTTCATGGCTGCCTTTGGTGCTTTCAGCATCCCGTTGATCACGGGGGGCAATTACCGGCCCTTGTCCGTTGCGATTTACAAGCAGATTGGTATCTTTATCCCCGCACGTTGGTCTGCTGCTAGTGCCATGGCCATGATCATGGCAGCCTTGCAGGTAGTTTTCTTAATTTTCTACATGCGCATCTTGAGGAGACCTATGGCATGACCGCCTTGGCAAAGCGTTACTGGCACGCCCTAATCAACCAGAAAAAGCTCTTTGTCTATACCTTCCTGTGGAGTTTCTTCCTCTGGATCACTTCTCCTTTCCTGATCATTTTGCTGAAATCTGTGGGCAGGAACTGGTTTGGCAAGAAGTGGCTGCCTCCAGAATTGACATTAGATTGGTACAAATGGGCATTGACCATTGCCAATATCCCTCAGGTACTGAGCAACACCCTGATCATCGCTGCGATAGCGGTAACGATTTCCACCCTGCTCGCCTTACCCACGGGGTGGGCACTGGGGCGCCGCAAAGTGCCCGCTAAGGAAGTGCTCACATCTATCATTCTACTGCCGCGCATGATCCCACCCATTGCATACGCATTGGGAATCGCTCAGATCTTCTACCGCCTGCACCTGGTGGATACGCACTTGGGAGTAGCACTGGCGCATGTAGCTATTTGTGCTCCGTATGCTATTTTGGTGTTGTCCTCTACTTTCGAGGGATTGGATGAACGGGTTTTGGAAGCGGCGGCAGTATGCGGAGCAAGCCAATTGCGCACCTTTTTCCACGTAACCCTCCCGTTGGTCTTGCCGGGTATCTTGTCATCCATCATTTTCACTTTCACGACCTCATATAACGAGTTTACACTGACCCTAATGACCTACGGCCCACATACCATTACCTTGCCAGTGCGCACGTATCTAGCAGTGGGTGAAGGCTATTGGGAGGTAACCAGTGCCCTGTCCATTATTTTGATCATCCCTTCCCTGTTTGTGCTTTTCATGGTGCAGCGACAGGTACAACCAGAGAAACTGGTGGGGGGATTTAAAGGGGTGTAAGATGGATGATAATATGATTGAGCTGCGGAACGTAACCAAGCGCTACGGACCAATTGTGGCAAATGCCAATGTCAATCTTTCCGTTCGGCGTGGGGAATTGATGACCCTGCTGGGCCCATCCGGCTGTGGGAAGACCACTGCTTTGCGCTGCATCACCGGACAAGTTACACCCGATGAAGGGCGGGTCTTTATTGATGGGGTGGACGTGACGGACGTGCCCACCCATAAGCGCGAATTGGGCATGGTTTTCCAAAACTTTGCCCTTTTTCCGCACATGACGGTCTATGAGAATGTGGAATTTCCGCTGATGATCCGGCGCATCCCACAGGGGCAACGGCGTGAGATGGTGATGGATGCCCTGCGGTTGATTCGCATGGAATCCTACGCACAGCACTACCCACGCCAGCTCTCAGGTGGACAACAACAGCGTGTGGGATTGGCTCGCGCGTTGGTGTATCATCCCAAGGTGTTGTTGCTGGATGAACCCTTGTCCAATCTAGATGCCAAGCTGCGCGAGGAGATGCGTTTCGAGATAAGGGATCTGATTAGCCGACTGGGCATTACCGCCTTGTATGTGACCCATGATCAGGCAGAAGCCTTGGCCCTTTCTGACCGCGTAGCGGTGATGAATGCAGGGCGTATCGAACAGGTAGGTACGCCTGATGAAATTTACGAGTCTCCTCGCTCCAGATTTGTGGCTGATTTCATCGGGTTGTCCAATTTTATCCGTGGCAAGGTTCTTGCCATCGAACGTGGAATGGCAATAGTGGCGGTGAATCATATCAAGTTGATGGTGCCTGCGGCGGAAGGGACGCAAGTGGGGCAGGACCTTTTGGTTTTCATCCGTCCCAACGATGTCCAGCTGTTTCCGGTGGATTTTGCAAAAGCAGAAAACACTTTCGAAGGAGTGGTTCATAAACTGACTTATTTGGGTGATACGATTGACTATCGCGTGATCGTGGCTGAAGGCGTGCAGATCAGGGTACAGACGGACGGCAAGGTGCGCTTTAACGCCGGAGAGGCTGTGAAAGTGTGTCTTCCAGAGGCTCGCTGCCGGGTGATCCTGGAGTGAGCACATGAAGCAATACGATGTAGCTTTCATCGGCCATTATACCAAAGATACGATTGTCTCCGCGACGGGCACAAGGGTGGTGAATGGCGGTGCCTGCAATTATGGTGCAAACGTCGCTGCGCGCATGGGGTTGCGGACGGCTGTCGTTACCCGCTTAGCCAGAGAAGACGCTCATGTGGTAGAGGATTTGCAGCGGCTGGGTGTAGATGTCTTTGTGCGCTACACGCCCTTTTCTACCTGTTTGCGCTTGGTATATCCAAGCAACGATGTAGATCAGCGTATCATCTATGTTACCAGCACGGCTGGCCCGTTCACGCCTGCCGAAGTTGCATCCCTGCAAGCACAGGCTTTTCTCATCGGCGCATCTATGCGCGGGGAGGTGGGCTTGGATGTCATCCAAGAGCTGCGGAGGAAGGAGGCTCTCCTTGTCGCTGATGTGCAGAGTTTTCTCCGCATCGAGCGCGATGGCGTGCTCATCCCCGCGCCATGGCCTGAGAAGGAACAGGTACTAAGTTGCCTGGATGTGCTCAAAACCGACGCCGTAGAAGCAGAGTTGCTGACCGGTGAGTCTGACTTGCGGACGGCAGCACGCAGGATTGTAGCGCTTGGTCCCCGTGAGGTTGTGCTTACCCACCGAGACGGCGTTTTGGTTTACGCTGATGGCCAATTTTATGAAGCCGGCTTTTTCCCCCAGCAGTTAGTGGGTCGTAGCGGACGAGGAGACACTTGCATCGCCAGTTATGTGTGCAAACGCCTGACCGCGCCGCCCTCTGAAGCTACCATTTGGGCTGCTGCCGTGACTAGTCTGAAGATGGAGGCAGAAGGTCCCTTCCGCAGGGACATCAGCGCGGTCAATGAGTTAATCCAGACAAAGTACAAGAAACTTTGACCGTGGGTTGCTCAAGAAGCGCAGATAGTCAGGACCCCGAGAGGAGCATTCCGAAGAGTCCTGTGCATCTTTTTGCAACGCTCTGCGGAACGATGCAGAGCGTAAATTACACTCTAAGCATATAGGAGGAGAGAGCAAATGGGTAAATGGCAAATTCCACCAGAGGGTGGGCATATGGAAAAGGCTAGTGGCCTGTATTTCCAGAATATGACTGGTAAAGAGATCGAACAGAGGCTCAAGACCTGCGATCTCATCATTATTCCCATTGGGTCTACAGAGGCTCATGGGCCGCATGCCCCTTACGGTGAGGATACTTTCCTGGTAACCCGCATGGCGGAGCAGGTAGCTCTCGCTACCGGCTGTACTATTTCCCAACCCTTGTGGTTTGGTTCCCACCCTTACCATCATGTGGGTATGCCAGGGACGATTGTCGTCCCGGAAGAGTATTTCATCGGCATGGTGAAGGCGATCATGGCTGGATACTGGAATGCTGGATTCCGCAAGCAAATCCTGCTCAACGGCCATGGTCAGGAATATGTGATTCCCACAGCCATCCACCAATTTGCCAAGACTTTCCAGGTGCCGGGGATCTTTGTCAATGTCAATTGGTACCATGCTATTCCTGGATACCTCAAGACAAAGGAGCAGGGTGGACCCTACGAGACCAATTTTATCCACGCGGATGAAGTGGAGACCAGTTGGACGCTGGCTCTTCTGCCGGAATATGTGAAAATGGAGGATGCGGTGGACACTAAACCCATGGGCTTCCTCCCAGAGGGGCACATTGATAAAGCCGGCAACCTTTTGCAGCGCCCGATTGCCTGGTACGGCCAAGCCGGATGTGGGCCTATCGAAGTGGCAGCCTATCAGCCTGGAGTAGTGGGCAAGGCTACACTGGCTGACGCCGAAAAGGCGCGCGCGGGTGTTGAGGCACTGTTGGATTATCTGGAGAAGCTGGTCAAGGATATCATGACCGCGTTCCCGCCTGGGAAATTGCCGCCTGCAGAATTGGTCTCCATGCGTTCTAAGGAAGAACTGGAAGCGGTTACCAAGCAGCCCTTTGAGCCAGGCTGGCGGCATATTTATACGTTAGCCTATCCCTTTTAATCCCGATGCCTCGCCTTTCTGTTGACGTCGCTGTCATTGGCCATTTTGCCAAGGATGAACTGGTTTTTGGTGGGAGTGAAGAGGTCGCCTCCGGCGGTTCGGTCTATTACGGAGCACTTGCGCTGCGCCGACTGGGTTTGCAGGTGGCGGTTGTCACGCGGCTGGCAGAGGCGGATTTCCCACGCCTGGAGGAGCTGAAAGAAGCGGGTATTCTGGTTTTTGCGCAGCCCGCAGGACAGACCTCCGGCATTCGCAATGTATACTTCAGCGCGGACATGGACCGACGCCAATGCAAGCCATTGGGCTTTGCGGGGCCATTTCGTTTGGACGATGTGCCGCCCATAGCAGCCAAGATATGGCTAATTGGTCCCATTATGGCTGGCGAGGTGGATATTCCCTTCGTGCGCGCCATCGCTCAAAGGGGACCCGTTGCGCTGGATGTACAGGGCTTTGTCCGTGTGCGCGAGGGAGACGAACTGGTCTTTCGGGATTGGCTGGAGAAAGAAGAGGGGCTCTCTTATGTGCGCTTTCTCAAGGCAGATGATGCGGAAGCGCAGGTCCTTACTGGCAAGACCGACCTGCCAGCAGCCGCTAGGGAACTGGCACGCTATGGGCCCTGCGAAGTCGTGCTGACCCATGCCAAAGGCGTGTTGGTTTACGCGGATGGTGCGGTGTACGAAGCACCATTCACACCCAGGGAGCTGAAAGGCAGGACAGGGCGAGGTGATACCTGCTTTGCGGCCTATCTCGCGCGGAGGCTGACTTCTTCACCCGCGGAGGCATGTCGTTTTGCTGCTTGTGTTACTTCGCTGAAGATGGAAGCACCGGGTCCTTTCCGAGGATTTCCAGATGAAATGTAGCATTGTCCTTTCTATGCAGCCGACAGTTTTTGAAGGGGTTGCCTATAAGGGCGAGTGGGAGCGCCACGCCGCAAAAATGGCTCGGCTGGGCTATAATGGCGTCGAGTTGGCGGTGCGTGCCCCCTATTTGCTTGACATAACATACTTACAAAATGTGCTGAGTTCCCTAGGATTAGAAGTGCCGGCGATTGGTACGGGCCAAGCCTATGTTGAGGAAGGTTTGTCCTTTACCGATCCGTATGAGGCTGTGCGTCGCCATGCGATCGAGCGCGTGAAGGCACACATTGATTTTGCCCGGCCTTTGCGCGCCCAGGTGATCATTGGACTGATTCGGGGGCGGGCGCAGGAGGGCATTTCGCGTGAGCAAACGATGGATTGGCTGGTAGACGCCCTTGCTGAGTGTGCGCAGTACGCTGCTCCGGATGTCCGGCTTGTCGTGGAGCCTATCAATCGCTATGAAACCAACCTGGTCAACACAGTAGCAGAGGGCTTGGAATTGATCCAAGCGGTTGGTGCGCACCATGTCGGACTGCTTTTTGACACCTTTCACGCGAATATTGAGGAGGTCTCCATCGAAGGAGCCATACGCTTAGCAGGGAGGAACCTTTTCCACGTGCACGTGGCTGATTCCAACCGCTGGTATCCCGGTGCGGGCCATATCGATTTTGCCAGCGTGATTGCAGCATTGCGAGAGATTGGCTACGAAGGATACCTTTCCCTCGAGGTGATGCCCAAGCCCGATGCAGATACCTGTGCCCAGCGCGCGATTGCTCTGCTGCGTGATTTGCTTGGAAAGAATTGCCAGGGAGTGTAAACTCCCTGGCAATATTTGCCCCTAGAAACAGCTGTACCTATCGCCAAGGCGATGCTCTCTGCCGGCGTAGAGTGGTTAAATGCCGAACAGCTGGTGCTTTCGGGCATGCAAATAGTGTTCGGAAAGGAACTTGAGCGGCTTCTCAGCAAGGGTGAAACTCTCGGCTAGTTTGTCGAGGACTTGTTTCAAGTCCATGAGAATGGCTCCTTCGTGTTGCGCTGCCAACTTGTAGAATTGTTTGCCTTCTTCCTCGTATTCTTCCAGATCCTTCTTCCCTTTGCCCCTCAGACTTTCCGGCGTGGGTGAGCCTGCCTGTACATACTCTGGGAACATACCCGTAAGGAAAAGGCATACGTCGGCGATGCGTTTGTACAAGGAAAACCTGTAGTCCTCTTCGACGGATTGGCAGAGTCGGATCAGGCTATCCACATCCAGCTCGTTGAAGCGGTACTTGAACCATACCCCTTTGCGCACCCGCACAGGCCAAGTGTAACTCTCGATGCGCGTGAAGGACGCCAGCATCTCAGCCAAGTATTCGCAGACATCCCGGTCTTGGAGCAGGTCCACAACATGTTCGGTGTCAAAGACTGGGATTTTCTGGCGAGATCTGAATTCGATGGTGTAGCTTGCTTGCCGCAGGTCTTTGCGTGCCTGCCTGAGCAGCACACTGAAAAAGAGCTTGGGAGTGACCTGCAGCAGGATCGTTTCATCCTTCATGATCCTGTCGAAGAGTCTCTCATCCCCCAGCATCGCCTCGATAAAGTCCGGGTCATCTTTAATGGCTTCGACCAGGCGCTCTTTATCGTTGCGTTGAGGGAGAAGAGTCTCTATGAGGTACAGAATGTCCCGCTGAGGATAGCCTGGACTCCTGTTCTCCATCATTCCTACACCTTACGACATCCTAGAGCCGGACAAAGAAACCGCGCTTGGAGCACTATGCCGCTAACGCATTATTGCAAAGCCTTGACCACAGCATTGGCGAACTGTTCAACCACTGTGGCGTCCTGGGCTGTGATGAACTTGTCATCTACTTCCAAGGGGCGTCCTGTATAGGTGGCGCCGCCCTCCACTAACCATCCTGCCCATTCGGTCGGGCTGGTTGCACGCTTCTTCTCCGCTGCTCCAGACAGAGCCAATATGGCAACGGCGTTGCCAATGGCGCCCAAAACCTTGTATTTGGCGTCCTTAGCCAGTTGGCGTGCCTTTTCGGAATCAAAGAGAAGGGTGGCGCCTTCACCACCGATGAAAATGATCGCATCGTAATCATATGACTTTACATTGTCAAGTTTCACCTCAGCGAGAGCTGCAGTGCCCTGGGACCCGCGTATGACACCTGTTCCCAAAGAGGCGACTTGGACCGTGTGAGCTTGCTGTTCGAGAGCCCTTCGGATCGCCTCATAGCAGTCGTCGTCAAAGTCCCGAGGAGGCATCACCAAAAGGACTTTCTTCCCAGCCATCTCTACCGTTCACCCTCCTGTAAAGCCATATTTTGGATTTATCACTTATTACATTATATACCCCATGCGTCAAATTTTGGCAAGTTGACAGCTTTCTATCCCGAGGCTATTGCTAGATGATATGGAAAGGCTCCCATGCCATCTGAGGATGCAGTGGCATGGGAGCCGTTTTGGCTTCGCTTGAGTATGTTTTGGGGGGGTGATGCTCCTATACTTACTCCACCACCACCCAATCGGTCGCTCCGCGGCCAAAGACTTCCGGCGAGTACATTTCCTCGGCTTTGGGTGGAGGGACAACGAACTTGCCAGGCGTGGTAGCGCGAGCCACATAGGTGTAGGTGTGGATGCCTTCCCAGAGCAGGGAAGCAAAAGCCTCAGCGCGTTGATCGCGCAGGTTTTGGTGTTCATACCAAGTCCAACGCCACCACCAGTAGCGCATGCTCTTCTGGTCTGCAGGATCCTGCGGGATGCTGCCCGTGACAGCCAGGGCTGGATTGAGGGCTTCGAATCCTGCAGGCAGTGGGTCTGTCAGCGCAACATGGTAGCGGCGCGCTGGCGCAACCATGGTCAAGCGTACACGTACACGCGCCCCGGCACGGATATGCCAAACCCCTTCCTCATCTCGCCGTACATCCTGTGTATTGTCCACGGCTTCATAGGCGCGCAGCACAGTAAAGCCTTGCTCCATCGGCTCTAATTCCAGGTCTTTGGGGGCATATCTTATGCCCAAGCGATAGTAGAGCCGGCCTGGACCTTCTTTGCTCAGGATCAGGTTCTGCATACCTTTGCGTTGAGCCAGGAACCACATGGGTACTTGCACTGCTTGGTACTCCGTGGTGCGGCCTACAAAATTAAATCCCGCCACATACTGATCGCCGAGCCAAACCCGCGCCACAAACTCGGGCGTTTGCGCTTCGTAGGTGCTGAAATACTTGTCCAATGCCAGAAGGATAAAGACGTTCTCCTGCGTATTGCTCCATTTGCCCCGTGTACGGTGGGCAAGCAAGCCCCGTACGATTTTTGGAATCAAATCGCTCTGCAGCTGGTCTTTGATCAGGGCTTCCAGGATCACCCCGTCTGCACGGCGGTCTGAAGCCAGTAGCAGATAGCCATCTTCCTCGCGGTAGGAGGTAGTAAAGCTAGCAGCACCCGCTGTCTCCACAACGCGGTTGTTGAGTAAGCGGCGTATTTCGACTACCTCGCTTGTGGATTGCGGATCACCGCTGAGCACATAGAGCAGCCAGCCCAGCGCTTCCGGTTGCAAGCCTGACACGCCTTCGTCCCTGAGCAACTTGCGCGCCCGAACTATATCCGCATCTCCAACCTGAGTCCGCACATAGAGGGCGTAAGCAATAAGGGTATTGCGCACGTCCTTGCTGTACCAGGAAGGGAATTTGTCTTCAATGACGCGTACATAGTTCAGCGCGCGCGATAGCATTTCATCGGGCACAGCAAAGCCCTTTTGCTTAGCCCTGATTAAAGCATGGGTGGCATGGATGCTATGGAAAGGCCAGGATTCTTGCCCACGTTGCCAGACGGGAAAGCCTCCATCCATATTTTGGATGCCTTGCAATGTCTCGATGTCGCGTTGCACCGCTTGGAGCAGTTCTTCTGGTTTGGGCAATCCTTCGGCCTGGAAGGCGCTCAGTACATCGCGCAATGCAGCGATGGCTAGAATGCGCGAGGCAATCTGTTCCGAGCATTCGAAAGGATACTCCACCAGGTAGAGTACAGCATCCGTCAGAGCCTGCAGCGCGGTGGAGGAGGTGCTGATGTCAAGGCCTCCAAATTGGGTGTAGACGTCGCTGGGAGCGAGCACTGGCTGGGCAATGGCGCCTTCGTCCACAGTGCCGTACACGGCAAATGCCTCCGTTGTGGCTGGTGTGTACACAGGCAAGGAGAATTCCGCCGCGTCAGCCCATGAGCCTGATACAGCAGCAACCTGGAAGTGAGCCGTGCCAGCACTATCGGTGGTGAACGGAAAGCGTACTTCACGGCGATCCCGGGCAGGGACAGTCAAGCGCTGGCCAGCGCTGTCCAGCAGTTTCATATTGGTTGCCCGCACCACGACATCTACTTGCATTGGCTCATCGGTTTGGTTCTGTACCACTACCGGCAATTCGAACTGGTCGCCAAAGTTCAGGAAGCGCGGTGGCGAAGGCCGCACCATCAACGGCAGTCGTGCGGTGATGGTTGATTCACCTTTGCCGAATTCTTTGTTCCCGGCAACCGCCACAACCATCACCCGATAGCGGGTCAGGTTGTCCGGGAGTTTGACTCTTACTGAGGCGTGCCCATCGGCATCGGTGGGCACTTCTGGTTCGAAAGTAGCCAGTGGGTTAAAGTCCATGCGTATCCGAATAGGCTGGGCAGCCAGTCCTGCACCCGGCGCTTCAGCGCCGGAAGATTTTTCGGCGAGCATAGTCGGCACAGGAGCCATAGGCATGGCGGCGCGCAGATCGCGCGCTTGGTAGACTTGTGCTTGTTCCACGAGTTTGGAAGGGTCAATCAGGAGGACATACGCTCGCAGGTGGTAATCTGCCACGCCTGAGTCACGACGCTGGTAGAAGATCGCTATCGGATCGGCTAGCTGGTAATTGGTCAGGGACAGGATAGCCTCATCTACTACGACCACGGCTAGCTCTGCGCCCTGCACTGGCCGACCTGATGCGTCTTTTACGGTAATATCCACTACTGTTTCTCCGCCTGGCGCCAATTCTTTCTCCTGTGGTGTTACTTGCAGGGAGAGCGTGCGCGAGTAGGCTGGCACGGAGAGGTCTAGGCTGCCGGTGGCGAATGCAGGCCGCTTGGGCAAGCTCTCATCTACTTCGCCTTCGCTATTCAGACGAGGTGCGACGCCCACCAAGTCTACTTGTACATGCACGTTGGGGATGTATGTTTCCTTGATGGGTATCCTCAGAGTGTATGTTGACTCATCCATGCGGAAACGCTCGGTGTAGATGATACCAGAGCGGCGCAGGGTGAGCAGTCCTTCGGCAGGGACAAATGGCGACTGCACCAGTATCTCCGCTGTGTCGCCAGGCTGGTATTCCTGGCGATTGGGGATTAAGTCCACTTCTTCTTGCTCTACGCGGGCAGTGCTGGGTTGCTTGCCGCCACTGACCCAGCGAGTAATCTGGGTAAGGTTACGGCGGCCCTTTCCATCCACAATCGTGGCGGTGATACGGTAAGTGCCGCCCTGCGGCGTCTCGAAAGTACAGCTTACCGGCTCATTCTGTGAACCCACCGTGCAGCGCTGCTCGTCTAATTCCCCCTCACGCCATTCGCCCTTCACGTACCGCCAGTCGAGGCGCACGGCGCGTATCTCAATCGGTCGGTCGGCTACAGGGTTGCCATCCAAATCGGTAACGATGGCATCTACTTTGATCGGCTTTCCCTTCTCGTAGAAGGTAGCACTGGTGCGCAAGCCCACATAGAGGTCAGCGGGATGCACCAAAATCTGCGTGGAGGCAGACCAAGCCTGGCGGTTGACGTCTATGACCGATGCTTCCACGGTAACATTGGTCGGTTGCGGCGGGTCAACTGCTTCAAAGTCGATGCGCAGGCTATGCTTACCCGCCGCGTCTGTCGTCCCTGTGAAAGTTTGGGATCGAATGTGCTCGTACTCAGGGATGCCCCAACGGGAAAAGCCGCGCCACCACGGAATCCAGATGCCGAAGGTGAAATCATCCCAATTGGGTGGCCGATAAGTCCCTGGTTGTGAAGTTACATTCCAAGTAACTTCGGCGTTGGCTAACGGGCCGCCAGCATAGTATTTTGCTTCCACGGTGGCTGTGGCGTGTTCTCCTACGAAATAAGGCCCTTCGCTGATGCGAGTAGAAACTTCGAACTCTGGACGCCGAAATTCCTGCACCTGGAAAGAATGGTAGTACTCTGATCCGCTTGCTACAGTACCCCCCAGCGTAAAGCGTAAGGTGGTGTACCCTAGGTTCATTGTCTCTGGCAGTTTGAATGACAGGTCAAAGCCGCCAAGGGCATTCAGGTACACCGTGTTTTCCAAGGTTCGATTGCCACGGGAATCTGTGACTTCGTAGAAAACTGATGTGCCTTTCTCAGGGATGGTTAGCACATCGGCGCCCTCGTTCATCCCAACCAGGCGAACCCATCCCTTGACGTGTACCTCCTCACCGGGACGATACATCTGGCGGTCATCGAAGACGTACCAACGTAGCTGGTCTTGTATCTCTCCATAGCGCCATCCTCTGCCCCACCAACTTGTGCTTTCAGGAAGGATGGCAGTATCATCCCCAAGTTTGGCGACGAGGTAAGCGCTTTTTTCTTCTGTGGAAGAGGGCAATGTCAGCTTGGCTAGCCCATCAGAGCCAGTCTTAGCGACAACCTTGCCGGGGAAGAGGGTGATCTCCACCCCTTGCAAGGGTGCTCCATTCTTGAGCGAGTTAGCCCAAGCAGTCATATGTTGTTGATCCACGAAGGCATCCAAGCCGATGTTGGTTGCCTGTATCCAAACGCGGATCACCGGTTTCCATTCTTGGTACGCAGGCCAGGGCACGGATGCCTGATCTGCCTCGACAATGAGGATGGCATGCCCTTTTCCGCCTTCTAATGCTGGGGATAAGTCAATGGGTGTTTCGACCAGGGAGTCCAGTTCGCCAGTAATGGGCACTTTTTGGTCTATCACCCGACGCCCTGGTGGCTCACCGGGTTGATCGCTACGGCTGGCATTTTGTAAGTATTCCAGATACTGGGGCCAGTCCTCTGGCTTTACGGCATATACCTGCGCATGCACCGTGTTGTAGTTGATGGTGAAAATGGAGTACGTTGGTTTGCTGGCAGGGTCTATCACAACAAGGTTATCCCAGGAAACGTACATGGTCGGTTCGGCAGAACCAACTTGGAAGGCAACGGTCTCATCCTTGCCCAGGGTCTGCCCGAACTGGTCGCTAATGCCCGCTTTCAGTGTCACCCGATAGGTTGTCCGGCCTTTTGATAACCCCTCAATGTGCAAAGTATCGCCCATGATCCAGAGCTTTCCTTCAGGAAGTTCTGGCTCAATTTGCACCAGTGACTCATCGAAAGCATCCTCGTTGAGTGGGTTGCTGAAGCGGATCAGCCAAGGCATCATCGGTCGGCATTCAGTCTCCCAGCCGCATTTGCTTTCTAACACGCGCAGCGGGCCATATGTCGTGAAGGAGAAGCTTTGTACGGTGTCTGTAGTCAATGGCCCTTCCGCTGATGGCGTGCCAAGCCCGATGTCCACAGTAACGGTGGTATCGTAGGGCAGCCGTTCTGTGCAACGGAATGCTAACCAACGCCCCTCGCCAGCATCCTTCGCTAGGTGGGAGACTTCCTCGTTTGTTTCTACGTCTTCTCGGCTTGCCAGGGTGATGGGAAATACCTTGCCACCCGCTTTGACTTGAATCGTTTTCAGCACAGCGGTGGGGTCAATGCGTTGATCAAAGGCGACGAACATCAGCGGGTCGCGCACCTGAGGCCCTGCTGAGGGATACGTAGACTGTACCCGTGGCGGTGGCGTAGTGAAAGTCCAGGTAATGGTTTCTTCTAGCCGGCCGCCTATGGCAGAGGTCGTGCCGGCTGGGATCTCCACGGTGTACTGGGTCGCCATAGGGAAGCGGAAGGTCGGCTCAAACAGCAGTGTTTTTGTGCCTACCCAGCGCCAGGAACCTTCCGGGAGAGGCGATAACTTCACTGGCACATCTTTGGCTGCCAAGTCAGCATGTGCCGTAAGGGGCACCATCGGTTGATCAAAAGTGATGCTGAGGAAAGGTGCTAGGTCCACATTGCCCTCTGGGCTGTAGCGGAGCACCTTCAGTGGGCCGACTGGAGGTTGCACACCAGGTTCAACCTCGGCTGGCGGCGGGAAAGGTTGTTGGATGGTCTCTCCTGGGCGTGGAGCAGGCAGCGTCTCAGGTGGCAGGCGAAACTCCTGCTTGTCTTCAGGTTCCATGGCAAGCGGTGGCAACCTATCCAGCACTGCCTGTATCTCCTCGGGGGAGAGTGGCTCTGTCTGCGCTACCGGCACAGTGGTGGGCTGAAGGGGGACTTCTGATCCTTGACTGAGTGCAAAGCGCATACCGCCTGTACCTCCTTCTGTAGTGAGTAACGCAGCGGGTCGGATAAAAGTCAGCCCACGTCCGCCAATGACCACAGGAGTTGGGGTTGGCGTCGCCGGCGCAGCGCAGCCTAGCACCACGCTTGCAATGAGCAAGAGTGACAGCAAGGCACGAGAGCGACCCCGTACTGCCGCAAGGTATCGCATCATTACGGATTGCTGCGAAATATGATCTAACATAACGCCTCCTCCAGATTGGGCTCAATGCTCACTTATCTGACGAAGGACTGGGCAGGTTTGTTCCCCGCTCGTGTCAGTGCTTGCCCATTGATGGCTGGAAGCGGTCAATCATCGTATATGCGCCAGAAGGGCTTCTCCGGTTCCCAACGGTCGAAGAACTCTTGCGGCGGGCGCACCAGAATGGCTTCTGCCTCTGCCGCAAGGGTGCCATCGGGCAGCAGGAGATTGGCGGCGGCTTTGGCTCTCTGGGATGTGCGTTGGATAACCCAGCCCTGCAAAGTTACCGGCTGGCCAGTGGGGACTGGCTTACGATATTTCACCTCTAGCCTGAGCGTAACCATCAAATTGCTGTCATCGCCGTCTAGCAGCAAAGAGCGTCCTGCCGTCTCGTCCAAAAGCGCGGCAATAATGCCACCGTGCACAATCCCCGGGTAACCATTGAAATGTGCTGGAATAGTTACGGTGGCCCGCACGCGCTGGGCAGCGTGGTCGTTGTACCAGCTCACTTTCAGCCCTACCGGGTTTTGGCGGCCACAGACGAAACATGTACGCGAACTAGGCTGCTTGTCCATGGCAGAGTCCTTCAGTGTGTGATGTCAGTTTGCGTATACTTTAACCCAAGTTGCTACTTTAAAAAGTTGATACTGACTGCGAGCACAAAGAGGACGACTTTGAGCTCAAAG
>Ga0315298_1006216_pt1 | contig 16408 bp, 13 predicted proteins | sample WHS_1_MG_FD_203077 | JGI IMG/M metagenome (GOLD analysis project Ga0315298, IMG submission 203077) | Extremophilic microbial mat communities from Washburn Hot Springs, YNP, Wyoming, USA - WHS_1_MG | ecosystem: Environmental > Aquatic > Thermal springs > Hot (42-90C) | place: USA: Wyoming...
GCATGGATTGCGGCGCGCGCGGTATCGGGGGTTGAAGAAAGTGGCGTTACAGAACTGGCTGACCGGCGCGGCGTGCAATGTGAAGCGCTGGCTGCGGCTGACCGCGTGGGAGATGGACGCCGTGCAGGCGTAAGGTGGGAGGGATCCGGATGAATTGTCGGGCAAAAAAATGGGCGCGAGGTCGGTTGCGGGTGCTTACCGGAGGCAAACTGGAAAACTTTTCAGACTTTTCGCCGTCCCGGCAGGCGCGCAATTTCAAACTGCGGCTTTTTCAGCGGAATCAACTGTGGAGAGTTGACCCCTCTCACGTAATTCTTTCATCGCTTTCCCCTGATCATCTTTCGCTTCAACTCTTCTCCATCACCAACACCCAATCTTGCGGCGAGGGCACGTTTTTCTGGAATGTCGTCTTCTCCGGTGTGGACTTAAATGTGCCTTGGTCAAACTGCCGGCCCGTCGCTGGATCGAAGTAGTACACATGCCAGTCCACACCCGGCTCCAGATGCTGTACCACCGGCCCGTCCCAATTGTAAATGTTGCGGCGCGGCAGATAGATGAACCGCACTTCGCCCGGAATCCCGGCCGCATAACAACCCGGCGCCCATTCCGGATGCGGCTCGAATTTCTGCCACGGATATTTCTCCAGCAGTTGCTTGCCCATGCCCAACTGTTTCGAGCCGGGATAGTTCATGCCTTCCTTCCAAGTCGTCCAGTCGTAGGGTTGCCGGCCCCACGCGCCCCAATTCCCATGATCGCCTTCCACGCCGGCATGCCAGACTCCCGCCGCGCCGTAAGTATGGCCGGCCGCGCCGCTCAGCATGCTCTGCCAGAAAATCCGCCGCTGGACATCGCCAAACCCCTGCTGCATGTGCCCCTCATAACAGGTCTCACCCACCAACACCGGCATCGGCGGCTTGGTCGCATAGGCCGAGGAAACGATCGCCACGGTTTTCGGCTCCACAGCAACACGTTCGTCGTGATTTCCGCCGACCATGTCGAAGTCGATAACTGGGATATCACCCTCGGCAAGCCGCCGCCCATGCCCCGTATGACAGGTGAGCGGGTGACGGTACGGATCGATGCTCCTTAGATAGGTCGCCACTTCGGCCCAGGGGCCATGCCCCGCCTTGGTTTCCTCCGGAATCTCGCCCGCCAGGATCCAGATCACCGGATAGCCGCCATAGCGCGCAATCAGATACCGCCAGTGCCGTTTGATGTTGGCAGCCCCGAATTTCTTCATGCTGTTGCAGTCACCCCGCCCCCACGCTCCGACAATCGCCGGAACCATTCCGGCGTCCGCCAGATGCTTCAACCGCCGGTCCGCATAATCAAAGTACTTCGGATTGACCACGCTCATATCATCGGCGAGGTAAGGCTGTCCGCCCTCATTCTCCAGGCTGGGCGCGAAGAAGTTTTCGTCGGGATACGGCCCACAGACGATCTGCACCACGTTGAACCCCTTGGCCTTGCGGTCGGCGGTCAGTTCCTGAAATCCTTCCCACGTCATCCGCTTGCACAGATTCTTCCACCAAGTGTCACCCAACCACAGGAACGGCGTGCCGTCGGCATGTTCGAAGTAATGCTTGCCGGGACTCACCTGCACAAAACCATGCTTCCGCAGCGGGTTCTCGCCTGTGTAGGCAGCGACCGAGAGCGTCTGCTCTTTCCCATTGAGGCCTGAATTTGCCTTGTCGGTACATTCCACACGGTAGGTGTATTTCCCCAGGGCGGGAGGCGTGAAGCGCACCGTCCACTTCTTGTCGCCGGCCCAGAAGGCCGGAACCTTCCACTGCTTTTCGCCCTGCTGGAAGACGACATCAACCTCCACCTCCGTGAACGCGTTCGAGTACGCTTTCGCGCTCTCGTAAGATGTTTCAAACACATTCCACTGCATGACGTCCGCGCCTTGCACCACCGTGTTCATCAAGATGCCTCCCATAATGATTGCGATCGCTTGATTTGTTCTCATTTCATCGTCCTCAGGAACCGGTGCCCATCACCGACACTTTCCAACCATCCAGCTATTGCGGATTCATTTAGACACGCTCGGCGGGACAGCGGCAGCGCGCACCACTTTCACAAAGGCAACGGAATCGGCGACAACAATACCATCGGCGTCCGCGTTGGAAATGATCACTTGGGCCGGTTGGCCTTTTTGGAAGGGAAACGTTCCGATCGCGACGCCAAACCCGCGCTTGTTTCCTTGCTGCATGTTCCACCGGATTTTCTTCTCTCCACCGGCATGTTGGATCACCACTTCCGCGTTGGTGGCGCGGTCCTTGCCGGACCGATACAGCAATGCGATTTCATAGTGGCCGTCTTCGGTGATGGGCAGACGATACCGGATTTTGCCGCGCTTCTCTTTCGCGATCTTCAGGAACTTGAACTCAAAGAGGTTATTGAACGAGCTCCCGCTTTGTTTCTCCCAGTCACCGGTCCATTCCACCAGCGCGCTGTCCGTGTAGTGAATGACGCCGCCGGTCATCCGCGTCGCTTCCAAATCAATCCCATTCGTCGCCTTTCCTGCCGGCCCGACTTCCTCTGCGAACGGCGGAACGATTCGCACATCGGACTCGCGATTGTCTTTGAGCACCAGATTCCGGTTGTCCCAGATCGGTTTGATCGCGCCGCCGACGGTGTTGTAAATCCAGTTGTCGCGGACGGTGGTGTTGCTGGTGTCCCAGTCGAGGAAGATGCCGCTGCCGAGCCGGCGGATCGGTTTGCCGTCGGGCTTCTGCTCGTAACCCCACGCATCGTAGAGCCAGTTGTTGAGGATGTAGTTCGGCGCAGTGAGGAGGTTCATCGTCGCAAAATGAATGCACGCCCCGTCAATGGTCGTCTGCATCGTGTCATGGATGAGATTGTATTCCACCACATTGCCGCCCTGATTGCGGAACGCGAAGATGCCGTTGCGCGAGAGATCCGCAAAATGATTGTGCGCGATGTAGTTGCCGGGCGAGAGCGCCATGTTGAGCGGACGCGAATCCAGATGCACGCCGCCGCCGTAATACCGGAGCTTGCCGCAATGCTTGACCGTGTTGCGCGTGACCCGATTCAAGATCGGGAACACCGTCGCCGCCGCCTTGCCGGGCGTGAACAGCTTGCTCTCGTCCATGTACGACAACCGCGCCCCGGTCATCAGCACCCCGCCGCCGCCCGCGTGCAACACGGTGTTGTGATCAATCACGTTGTGCTGGCTGTCCAGATGCAGCCAGAACGCATAGCCGCCGACATTCTCGACGTGGCAATTCTCAATCCGGCAATGATTCGCATTCTCCAACCGCACCGCCGCATCCGTATGCACCCGCGCCTCGATGTGGCCGAGCGTGAAGCCGGTATGCCGAAACTCCAGCCCGCGAAAATTCACATGCTCCACGTGCGTCCCCTGCTCCACGTCGCCTTTCGCCTCCACGAGGACATTCAGCCGCGGTGCGACGAACGTCAGCGTGTTCGGGTCAACTCCCGCAGCCGGCATGTAGTACAACCGGCTTTCCTCGCGATCCAAATACCACTCACCGGCCTGATCCAATTCCTCCTTCACTCCCTCGATCCAAAACCAGTTGCCGGGAATGATCTTCCCATGCCGCTCGCTCTCCGCGAAATCAATGCGTCCCGTGGCCGGGTTCACGCCGGTCACCGTGTTCCACTGATTGAAGAACCGCCATTGCGGCACAATGTTGATTTGCGCGTCCCGCTCGCGACCCCAACTCGCCTTGACCAATGCCGGCTCAATCACCACATGATCCAAGTCGCCGCCGGTCGCGTACAGGAACGGATTCGGCGCGTCCGCATTGGGATACCGGGCGCGAACCGCCCATTTCTCGTTGACGAACAACAGCCGGAAATTCCAGCCGTTTTTCACCGCCGGCACCGCCACCGACCAAATGCCCTTTTCGCCCCGCCTCCACTGACCGGCAATGCGCGTCCCGCCGCTGAGCACAACCTTCTCTCCCGCCGCCGCGCGCCAAGTGACCGGACATGCCGCCGTCCCCGAATCGGCCGGCGTCAACGCCAACGGCGCGTCCAGATAATAAGTCCCGGCATGAATGATCACCTCCACCGGTTCCCGCAATCCTTTGGCGATCTGTTGCCGGACAATCTTCTGCGCGGCCTGAAGGGTGGTCAACGGACCATCCACTGCCACATGGATTTCTGCCGCTGGCATCGTTACTCCACCTAACAACACCGCCGTGGCGATTGTCAGTACTTTCATCATCAATCCACACCCCGCGTCCGGCGCCTTTATACGCCACCCACCACCGGCCAACAAGCCGACTGTGGCATCACGGGGTTCCCGGTGTGGGGTAGTTTCCCTCGCGGCGCCACACGTCGAGCATCAACTCGGACCGGCTCGGGCGCGGAGAGGTGGAACGGGTTGGTTGGCCGATGCAGCGATGAATTGGCGGAAAAGCCGGAGTTCGTTCTCGTCGTACGGAGTATGGTCGCCGTGAAAAAGGTCGTGCTGCCAGACCACCGGCTCGCCTTTGCCGGGCCGCCAACCCCAATGCAGATGCGTTTGCGTCCGGCCATTGACCAATCCCCAATGCAGGCAGCCGACATTCGCCGCACGGAAAACCGGCAGGCATGTTGCGGGAATTGAGCCCGCGTGGCGGCACAGCCACTCGGTGTTGATGATTGGTCGGGCGTGGACGGTCAGGGCGATGATGTGTTGGGCGAGTTGGTCGGCTGGGTGGTAATCATGAAACGTGATGATGTCGCTATTCGCGAAGATGATGGCATTCAACGGTTCGTTGTTGTTCCACTGGCCGACTGTCAGAGGTTGAGACGGTGCAACCGCGCGCGCCCACCGGAACACCTCGCCGACCAGGGGCAGTGACGCGTCGCCCAGACCGCCGCCGGTCGGCTCGTTGTACAGATCCCAAACCCAAACGCGCGGGTCGTCCTTGAACGCCGCGAGCAAGTCGGTGACGTATTTTTCCAGCCGCGACCAAGTCTGCGGATCGCGCACCATGCTGTGGCCCGGCGACGGCGTCCACCCGTTGGCATACCATCCCGGTAAGACGTCCGGTTGCTGCCCGTACCACGGATCTTTCAACTTCTCGTTGGCGGCAAAGACACAATCATCAAACAGGCAAAACAGGACTTTGAGCCCGCGTTGGCTGCAAATGCCCAGGAAGGCATCGAGACGGTTCCTGAACGCGCCCGGGTCGTGTTCCCACACAACAAACGGCAGCACGACGCGGACACAATTGAAGCCGATGCCCTGGGCCAGCGCCAGTTCCCGGTCAATCAGGTTTGCGTCAAAGCAATACGGCATCCACATCTCCGTGTAGCTGATGGCATTCGCCGGGATGTAGTTCAATCCGCATGGCCACGGTTGCCGCGCGTACCATTCCTTGGCTTTTTCCGCGGGCCACCGGCCTCCGCTCGTGTTCTTTGCGGGACTGGAATTCATGCAACCCTATTGGGCATCCGGGTAATTGCCTTCGCGGCGCCACACGTCGAGCATCAACTCGTACCGGGCCAGGCGCATGCCGGTGTAGATGCAGTTGCTCGTGGAGAAAATGTAGCCGCCACCGGGCATGCCGTGACGCAGGGCATACCGGGCTGACTCAACCACTTCTTCATCCGTACCGGTATCGAGTTTGCCGCAGTTGACGTTGCCGATGAGGCAAACCCGGTCGCCAACGAGCCGTTTGACCTCGGCAATGTCCACGCCCCCTTGCGGGTCGAGCGAATGCAACGCGTGCGGGCCGGTCTGCACGAGTTGGTCGAGGATGGGCATGATGTTGCCGTCGGTGTGTTTGATGACATAGAAGCCCATGTCCCGGTAGGCTTTCGTGAGCCGGGCGAGATACGGCGTGATGAATTCGCTGAACAAAGCCGGGCTGAGAAACGGGCCGGTGTTGAAACAGTAATCCGAGCACAACCCAAACCCGTCCAGCCCGCCGTGTTGCCGGTAGGTTTCAGCGTTGCGCAACGCGCGATCCACCATCGCCTGTGCTTCGGCGTGAACTTTCTCCGGTTCGTCGGCAAGCCGGTAGCTGAACGCCTCCATCTGTTTGCCGCCGGGCACTGAGAAGGTCGCGTCGCCGTGGCACAACAGAAAATACCGGTCGCCGGTGCGCTCGCGAATGATGTCCACCAGCCGGCAAGTCTCTTCGACGCTCCAGGGATTGGGATGGAGAAAGATGGCGCTGTGCTCAAAGCGTTCAGCGGTGGCGATGTAGATGTCCGCCATGTCGCGCCGGTGGAGTTCGCGTTCTTTCTCCTCCATCTGCAGCCATTGACCGTAATTCCGGTGGCTCGGATGGACTTTGCCAAACGCCTCCATCGTCAGGAAAAAGACCAACTCAAAATGCGGCACCCGGCCGGTCAGCGGCCGGCGTTCGAGGGCGGCAATGAAACGTTCGCGTGGGGTCATATTTTCTCCATGATGGTTGCGTTGTAATCATCCACGATCCGGCCAACAATCCGGACGCGTTCGAGGTCGCCTTGCGACGACATCTCGTCGGAAATACCGAGGATCAGTTTGGGCGCAAACAGTTTGATGACTTTTTCGGTGCAGGCGATCAACTCGTCCTCCGGGTACGTCTCGTCAAAGAGCACGGCGGGGATGCCGTCGAGCAGATAAATGTCGTCACCGAGAGCCTCTTTGGTTTCCTCCAACGTCACGTCCCCCTGCGGCACCGGCGTGATGGCTTCGATGCCGTCGAGGCCGGAGACCTTCGCGTACGGGAGGAGCGCCTTCACCTTCCCGTCCCAGTGGGAATTCACAAACTTGCCGGCCTCGTGGAGTTTCCGGCAGCGGTCGTGGTAGGCCGGGAGGACATACTCCTCGTAAAGTTGCGGAGAGAGCGTCTCGCAGTGGAGGTTGTCGCCGAAATTGATGAGCTGCAGCGGCGAGCGGTTGATGACCTCGATCAGGCGGAGATGGTTCTCATGCAACACGCGGAAATAGTCGGTCACCACGCTGCCCCATTCGTACAGCGCGTAAATGGCCGGCTCCACGCCCATCGTGTCCAAGTACAAACTCTGCACATTCACCCGGGGCACGTACATGGTGGGCGCGCCGAGCCGGCCCCACTTGGCGGACACACGATCAAAGGCCGACTGATTCCATTGCCATTCCGCGTGCTCGGCCAACCACGTCGCCACCTTCATGTCGTCGGGCGTCTCAATCCAGTGTTTTTCGACGATGTGATACCAACTGGTCGCCGTTTTCTGGTGCACGGTGGTCATCGCGCCGACCGGGGTTTCGACGATGTGTTTTGTCCGGGTCGCGTCGAGTGCGACTTTGTGGCGACGAACGCTGGGAGGCTCGACCTGCCGGAAACACGCGTTGTAGTCGTACACCCGGTTGGAGCAACCCAGATCGCGGTACACTTCCGGTTCGGTCAGTCCCTTGAATCTTCCCGGCAACGGTTCACCGCGAAACGCCCGGTCGGTGAACCACGCCAAGATGCGCGGCTGCCAGATAATCCGGTCACCGGCACGCCCGTACGCCACGTCCAGATTGAACTGCCACAAATCGAGATTCCGGTGGTCCGTGGGGCGTGATTCGCGCGGCGTCATTTCTTTCATGATTCGTCCACTTGAAAGGTCGCGATCTTCTTCGCGCCAATCCGGCAACTGCCCTTTACCGGTCGCGCGTTCGTGCCTTGCAAATCGGTTTGCCGCCAGTTTGAACCACCGGTCAGTCGCACCGTCTGCGCCTTGCCGGAGGGATTGAAAACGCGGAACACCCAACGGTCGCCGTCCCGGTATTGGGCGGAGAGGACGACATCGCCACTCACTGCCGGCACGTTGGCCTTGCGCCGTCGCGTTTTGATTTCAGCCAAATCCTGCACATCCAAATACACCCCCCGGACCGGGGCGGCCAACGCTTGCGCCAGCCGGTATAACTCGGCGGGCGTCGCGGGGCCGGGGCGCAAGCCGAGTTGAATCGTGTGTGCGCCTTGAATCTGGCCGCCCTCGTTGCCGTCGGTGAAAACCGCCTTGCGGAACGCCCGCAGGAGCGTCACGCACAGTGGCCGGTCGGGCTGATCGAGCATCGCGCTCTCATATTGGCCGGGCGCGAGCAAGGCGAGGTCGCCGCCGGCGATCCAGTTTTGCTGCGGCGTCATCTCCACCTGCAATTCGCGCAACGTATGGTTGTCGGCGCGCAAACCAACGGGCCGTTCGACGGCGTCGAACGGGCTATCGCTCACATACGTCTTGGCCGCGCCGTGGCCGGTCGGACAGAACAGCCGGAGCCGGTGATCGCGGATGGTGTTGTGGACGGTCGTGGCGATTTCGACATGGCGCGCGTCTTTGCGGAGCGTGATGCGATGTTCGACAACGAGCGGCGCAAGCTCGGCGCTGCGGCGCATGTTCTTGAAATCAAACTCGCGCGGGACGAGCCATTCCACGCGCACGTGCAACCGCGCCACGAGCGGGCCGTTTTCCTGCAACCCGAACGTCACCTGCCCGCCGGTCGAGAGGAACCCGGCCTCCTGCAACGCCACCCCGTGAAACCAGCCGTCGCCGATATCCGCCGTGTCTTCCAACGCCAACAACCCCGTCAGCACACGGCCGGTCGTCCGGTCCGTGAGCCGCAACGTGCCGTCGCTCATTGCCTGCGCTTCGAGGAACTCATTGCGCAACGTGTCGCGCGCCACGCCGATGGCGCCGGCTTGGGGAATGCGCGTCGGGCCGGTGACCGGCTTCAAAACGAAATTCTGTTGGTGGCCGGCCGGTACCGTGCGGTCGAGCGCGAACCGGATGGTTTGCCGGGCTGCGCCCGTTGGAAATTTGTTCGGGGGCGTGCGCAAATGCCTCGTGGTGGGGATCACTTCCAAAAGTTGATACCGGACCTCCTGACCGGCCTCGTCTTCCAGTCGGAAACTGGGTTTGCTTTCAAAACCGAAAAATTCGTTGAATTGCGGCCAGCCTCTCGGCAAGCGCACGAGGACTTCCGGGCAGGACTGCGGCGCACCGCCGGCGGGCGCAAAGAGACTCAATCCCAATTCACCCTCACCGACCTTGTCCCGCAACGCGGCCGCGGCGAGATGTTCGTGGGCGCGTTGCAAATGGACCTCCGCGATCTGCCGCGACTGCTCGAACCGGTACGGCATCGCGTTATGCACCTCGTCCGTCGAACAACCACAAATGGAATCGTGCGGATGGTTTTTGAGGAGATATTCCCACGCGAGTTCGAGCGCGGTGGCCGGATATTCCAAACCGAGCGTCGCGTTCGCAACTCCGCACCACGGTTCTGCCCAGAGCGTCAGGAGTGTCTCACCGGCATGGTTGGCGCGCTTCAGCGGAATCCGGCTGCTCGCCACGCCGGGAATCAACCACGCCTCCGTGTCCATGCTGGCCGGCGCGCGCAGTTCGCCGTGGCAGACCGCCAACGGGTCCGGCAACTTGGTTTTCAACGCGACGATCAGACGTTTCACGAGCTCGGTCTTTTCGGGACGAACTGTCCATCCATTTGGTAAAACGGCAACGCGCCGGAATCGAGTTGCGCAAAAACTTCGTCGAGCATCCGCACGAGTTTGGCCCGGTATTTCTGGAACGGGAGATACCATTCCCGGTCCCAGTGGGAACTGAACACGAGATGAATGGCAACGTCGCTCACGGCGTTCGTTGGGGTCATTTTTTCCATGATTCGTCCAATGTGCCGACAGCGGTTTTGCGGTCGGTCAACGGATTGATGCCGCGCATCATCAACCCTTGGGCGTGCGAGCGATGTTGATCGTCGGTGGGCCGGTCGGTCGGGTCGCGGAACTGGACGAGCACCGTCTTGCGCGGCCGGTTGGAACGATTGATGTCCGAGCCGTGAACGAGCAGGTAACTGAAAATCACCACATCGCCGCGTTGAGCCACCAATGGCGTGGCCTTGGCAATTGGGTACCGGGCCTGGTCGAGATAGTTCGCCCGGGGATGCACTGTCGGCAACGGCCCGAGTTTGTGGGTACCGGGATAGACGCAGAAGCAGCCCATCTCCGGCGTCGCGTCTGACAAATGGATGATGGCCGCCGCCATCGTGTGTTTTTCGTGCGGAAAATAGGGGTAATCTTGATGCATCGGAAACGCCGAGCCTTTTTCCGGCGGCTTGATGAACGCCTTCGTGTGATGCAACTGCACGTTCGGCCCGACCACGTCCGCGAGCGCGGCGGTGAACTTGTCGTGGGTCAACACGCGCGCCCACGCCGCCGAGTACGCCTGCACATCGTGCGTGTGCAAAATCTCCGTCTTCGGCATGTCCTTTTTCCAATCGCCGCCCCACGTCGCGTCGAGGTTCGCTTTGTTGCCGAGCCGCCGTTGGATGATGGCGTCGAGTTCGTGTTCGAGTTCGTCGAGTTCCGCCGTGGTGAAAATCCCGCGGGCGACGCAGTAACCGTCGTCCCGGTATTGTTGGATCTGTTCTGGAGTTAACATGCCACCATCGTAGCCGGGAAGTTTCGCAATGCAATTGGAAGGTTTCCGCACTTGTGGTAAAAATCCGGCATGTCTATTCCCGTATTTCGCTGGCCGGCCCGCGTGGTGCCGGTCTTGACCACCGCCGGGCGGTTTCCGCTGGATGATCAACATTTTGAATCGATCTATCAACACGAGACCCACGCGCTGCATTTGCACGATTACACCGGCAAGATGCGGATGGGCCGCCGCGAATTTCTCCTTCAGCCCGGCGATATCACAATCTCAGTAGCCGGTGGGCGGACGCAATACGACCTACCGGAGCCTGGTCACCATTGGTGTGTCCACTTCCAGCCGGTCGCAATCTCTGGCGAGACGGTGACCTTCCCCGTCCACATTCCGACCGGCACACAACGCCGTCATCTGGCCGACCGGCTGGCCGAGATCGCCCAACTGCACAATCAAACCAACCACAACCGAGCGGCGATCTTGTTTCAAGACCTGCTGCTGAGTCTGGCGGATCGCCCGGCGACCAGGCGCCGGTCGGATGCCGCGTTGGATCAGCTCCTCGCGTTGCTGGACGAACGGTTTGCGGAGCCGTGGACCGTGCCCCAGCTCGCCGAAACCGTGGGGATGACACAGGACCATCTGGCTCGGTGTTTCCGGCAACGGATGGGCATGACGATTCCGCGCTATTTGCTGCAGCGGCGCATCGCCCACGCCCGGCAATTGCTCGCGATCACCGACCTGCCGGTCAACCGCATCGCCGCGCGCGTCGGCCTGCCGGACGCGCAGCATTTCAACAAACAGTTCCGCCTCCTGACCGGCCTGAGTCCAACGGCCATTCGCACCCAGCAATAAACCCAGCCATCACTGATTCAGCGCCTGCCGCATGGCGCGGATGTGGTCGGGCGTCGTGCCGCAACAGCCGCCAAGCACCGCCACGCCGCGCAGTTTCATCCGCTTCGCAAACTCGGCCAACGCCGCCGGGTCGAGCAAATACACGGTCTTGCCGGCGATCATTTGCGGCAGGCCGGCGTTCGGTTTGGCCAACAACCGCACTGCAGGCCGGGCGGCCCCCATCGCGTGAATGACTTTCTCGACCACGGCGGGGCCGACGCTGCAATTGGCACCGACCACCGCCGCGCCGGCATCGCTCAATTTTGTCACGGCGTCTGCGGGCGTCACGCCCATCATCGTCCGACCGCTCTCGTCGAACGCCATGCTCGCCAGCACCGGCAACTGCGGCGCGGCTTTGCGGGCGGCGCCGAGCGCCAGCAGGGCTTCGTTCAAATCGGTGAACGTCTCACAGACCAGTCCGTCCACGCCCGCTTCCGCCAGCAACCGGGCTTGCTCGGCAAACGCCGCGCGGGCCGCGTCGGGACTGAGGTCGCCGAACGGTTCGAGCATCTCGCCGGTCGGTCCGATCGAGCCAACGACATACACAGTGCGCTCGCCGGCGACCGTTTGCGCGGCTTCGCGGGCCAATTTGACGGCGGTCTGATTCAACGCCACGATTTTGTCTTCGAGACCCAGCCGTTGCAAATGCACCCGGCTCGCGCCGAAGGTGTTCGTGTACAAAATGTCCGCGCCGGCCGCAACGTAGAGCGTGGCGAGCCGGCGGATGTTGTCCGGGCGCTCCAACGTCCAGCGTTCCGGCGCTTCGCCGACGGGCAGGCCCATGCTTTGGAGCATGGTGCCCGTCGCGCCGTCAGCCAGCAACGGTTTTCCCAGTGTGATTGCTTTGGCAAGTTTCATGCGCTCAGTCTACCGGCGGCTCGTCCACGGGGCAACTCAGAAACGTGCGGACTTTCTCCCAGATGGCCGCAGTGCGACCGGGCACGCTGAGCACGTCGCATTCGCTCCCCAGAATGAACGGATGCCCGGTCGTGCGCATTTCCCGCAGCAATTGCCGGGTTTGCCGCGCCACGGCGGCGACCGGCATTGCCTCGTCGGAATAAAACTTCTTGGTCGGCAGATTGCCGAACAGCACCACATCGGCCGGCACCAGTCGCGCATCCCGGGCCAGCGACCGCGAACTGCCAAGGCTCAACATCGCCGGCGCCAACGCCCCAAACGCCCGCACCATGTCGTCGGTCAACTCCCCGCAATCATGGAAAATCAATTCCGCGCCGTATTCGGCCAGCAGCGTCCGCAACCGCCGGTTCAACGCCAGCACGTACCGGTCAAACACATCGCTACCGGCGGCGAGCTGGTTCGGCGAAAAATAGGTCGTGTTGGCTGCCGGCTCGCACACCATGATCGCCCGCGCGCCGGCGGACAGTTGCGCCACCACGGACCGGACCACCACCTGCAACGCCAGCGCCAGTGTCGCTTCCACCCGCTGCACGTCGGCGTCGCGTTCCCCCATACCGGCCAGAAACACCGGCGTAATCGGGTCGGCCACCAGCTTCGTCATCAAGGAAAACGGACCAATGCACATGCCGACCGGCACCAGGTCGGTTTCGTGGGCGATGTAGTGGAGCGCGCCCGTCGTCGCCCGCAAGCGGGCTGTCAACCGGGCGTCCGGCATCCGGACCGGCACGGCGCCGGCAAAGTGAAAGGCGGGAATCTGCGCCGCCGGCACCTGCAACGCACTGAGCAGCCATTCTTTTTCGAGCGTTAAATCCATCAGCGGCATCGCCAGCGGCGACTGAAACCGGCGCGCCGCTTCGGCAATGACGCGGCCGAGCCGTTCGCCATCGCGCAGAATGCCGGGCACATCGGGTTGTTCGTGCAAAACGAGGTCGGCCCCGATGGGCAACCGCGCCTCGCGCCGGGCCAGTTCCAAAATCCGCGCGCGCGTTGTGCTGACCGGCCGCAGCTCAACGGGTTGTTGTTCATGGAGAATCGTGTTCATGGCGTGCGGACAGTACTGCCACGGCACGCCGGGGGGAATGCCCGCCGTTTACCGGGACATACGCGCGATTGACCTCTCACCCGCCCCACCAAAAAAACGCGGGCGACTCTGTCCGAGCCGCCCGCGCCGGGGAATGGGCGTCATCCACTCAGGCCGCGCACAACTGCCGGGCCACGTCCACCGCCGTCGCGGCGTCGGGACCGTAACCGTCGGCGCCGATTTCGTTGGCGTACTCCTGCGTAATCGGCGCGCCGCCGATGATGACCTTGACGCTCTTCAAGCCGGCGGCCCGCACGGCTTGGATCGTGGTCTTCATCGCCGGCATCGTGGTTGTCAACAGCGCAGACAAGCCGATGATTTGGGCGTTGTTGGCCTTGGCCGCCTCGACAAATTTCTCCGGCGACACATTGGTGCCGAGGTCCACGACGCCGAAGTTGGCGCCTTTCCACATCATGGCGACAAGGTTCTTGCCGATGTCGTGCAGGTCGCCCTGCACGGTGCCGATGACGGCCGTGTATTTCGGCTTGATGCCGGCCTTGACGAGCAACGGCTCGAGAATCGCCATGCTCTCTTTCATCGCCCGCGCCGCGATGAGCATTTCCGGCACGAACACCTCGTTGCGTTTGAATTTCTCGCCGATGTTGGCCATGCCGGGCACGAGGCCCTTCTCGACGATCTCCAACGGCGCCATCCCTTTTTCGAGCAGCACCTTGACCAACCGGGTCGCTTCCGCCCGGTTACCTTTTTCCACTGCCTGTGTCAGTTGTTGCAATTCGCTCATGATATCTCCTTCCGACTGGGCAGTTTCGCCAACTTTGGCAAAACTGCCGCGAGACTACTGAAACTCCGCCCGGCTGACAATACCCAAAATTCACTTCGTCATGCGCGCCGTTGACCTGCCGCTGGTTGACAACCGGACCGTTTTGCCGCACCGGTAGCTGTGTGGGCATGAAACTGATCTGGATCATTGGCGCGGCACTGGCAGTGGCCAGCCCGCCGGGAGGAACAAACATGACAGAGAAAGCAACGTTTGCGGCGGGTTGTTTCTGGGGCGTCGAGTCGGCGTTCCGCCAACTCCAAGGCGTCACGGACGCCACCGTCGGGTACATGGGCGGCACGTTGGCCAACCCAACCTACAAAGATGTCTGCACCGACCGCACCGGCCACGCCGAGGTCTGTCAGGTCACGTTCGACCCGGCCGTGGTAAGTTACGAGAAACTGACCGAGTTTTTCTTCAAGATTCACGACCCGACGCAGGTCAACCGGCAGGGGCCGGATGTCGGCACGCAATACCGGTCGGCGATTTTTTATCATTCCCCGGAGCAGCGACGCATCGCGGCGGCGGTGAAAGCCCGGCTGGACAAGTCCGGCAAATACAAGCAACCCATCGCCACCGCCATTGAGCCGGCCAAGGAATTCTGGCGCGCCGAGGAATATCACCAGCGTTACTTCGAGAAACACGGCCTGCCCAGTTGTCACGTGCCGGTGGACGACTCGGTAAAGATTGTCGAGTTCAACGACGCCGGCGAACGCACCGGGGTCGTGACCGTGGAAAAAATCGTCAAGACCGACGCCGAATGGCGCAAACAACTCACCCCGGAACAATTCGAGATCACCCGGCGCGGCGGCACCGAGTGCGCCTTCACCGGCGCGCTCTGGAAACACCATGAAAAGGGCCTCTTCCGGTGTGTCTGCTGCGGTACCGCGCTGTTTTCCTCCGACGCCAAATTCGAAAGCGGCACCGGCTGGCCGAGTTTCTTCCAGCCGGTCGCCCCGGAAAACATCGAGACGCGCACCGACACCAGCCACGGCATGACCCGCACTGAACTGCTCTGCCGTCGTTGCGGCGCCCATCTCGGCCACGTCTTCGACGACGGCCCGAAACCCACCGGCCAACGCTACTGCATCAATTCCGCCTCGCTAAAGTTCGTCAAAAAGCCGTAAACTCCCAGCGTGCATTGTTTCCTATTTCTCTGTCTCGCGTTGCCGGTGTGCGCCGCGGAACTCACCGTCCTCGACGCCACCGACCGGGCGGCGATCCACGAAGCCTTGCGCGCCATCCGCATGACCGAGACCGACCTTTCCTTCAAAAAAGACCACGCGCCGACCGTTCAAACCTCGCCGCTGGCCCGGCAATTCCTCCACGATCCGCTCCAACTCGCTGCCCACGCCGAACTTGTCGCCCGCCAACTGAAGGACGCAACCTCGGCGAGCGAGCTTGCCCGGTTTGCGATGGATGAAGTCCGACCGGCATCCGCTGCGCTCGACTGCAAATCCATACCGGTCGCGGTTGACCCGGCATTCTCCGCCAGGCTGCCAACCGTCGTGAGCCAAGCCGTCGAACGGATCGTCTCCCGCGCCTCGCTGGCCCGGTCGTTGTTGCGCGACGCCCTGCCGACCAATGCGGTGCCGGCGTTCGCCGCCTTCGCCGTTGAAAACCTGAACTTGGACAAGGATGCCCCGGAGTTGGCGTCGTGGGAGAAACTCAGTTTGCCGGTCTCTGCCGTCCGCGAATGGCTCGCCCGGTCCGACAACCTGGAACTTCAGGACGACGACCTGGCCGCGCCGCTCCTCGCGGCCGGCAACAATCTCCGACCGGAAAACCTGTGCCCGGCCTTCGCCGCCCTCGCCGGCGCGGTGGAGACCATCGCCGCGGAACTGAAAACCAACCGGTTCACCGAGCCATTCTACGCCGAGACCGACACGGAACTCGGCAGGATCATCGTCAACAACCGCAGCCACGTCACGTTCACCAACGAGGCGTTCCTCATCCTGGATACCGGCCACGACAACGTCTATCTCAACTCCGCCGGTGGCGCAAACGGGCTCGCCGGCCGCCCCATCTCCATCGTCATCGCCCTTGGTGACAACAACCAATTCGTCTCGCGCCGGAGTTTCTCGCAAGGTTCTGGCGTGTTCGGCATCGGCATCCTCGCCGCGCTCGGCAGCAATTCCACCTTCGCAGCGAAACACGTGTCGCAAGGCGCCGGGTTGTTCGGTTGCGGAATGTTGATGACAGGGCCGGGCCGGCAGACCTTCGACGCCGACACGTTTTGTCAGGGTGCCGGCTATTACGGTGTCGGCATTCTCTGGCAGCGCGGCGGCGACACGACCTATCAAGCCCGGCAGATGGCGCAAGGATTCGGCGGTCCCGGCGGCTGCGGGCTGTTGCTCGATTCCGGT
>Ga0315298_1006218_pt1 | contig 16406 bp, 16 predicted proteins | sample WHS_1_MG_FD_203077 | JGI IMG/M metagenome (GOLD analysis project Ga0315298, IMG submission 203077) | Extremophilic microbial mat communities from Washburn Hot Springs, YNP, Wyoming, USA - WHS_1_MG | ecosystem: Environmental > Aquatic > Thermal springs > Hot (42-90C) | place: USA: Wyoming...
ATTTAAGGTTAAATGTTATGAAGATGAAGATGCGCTGATTGCTGATCCAGGGGTCCACTCTATTTATATTGCCACACCTGCACACCTGCATTACCGGCAGGCCAGGAAAGTCCTTGAGAATAAAAAAACATGTCCTCGTTGAAAAGCCAATAACATTGAAAGTTGAAGAAGGGAAGAAACTCGTCGCTCTTGCAAAAAAGAATCGGGTAAAACTGGGTGTGGATTTTATGATGAGATTCCATGCATGGAACTGCCGGTTTCGCGAGATGGTCGCTGGCGGTGAACTTGGAAGGATTGTTATGGCACGGGCTCAATTATCCTGCTGGTACCCTCCCATCAAGGGTGCCTGGAGGCAAAATCCAGGGTTGGGTGGGGGCGGATCATTTATAGATATGGGTTGTCACTGCATTGACCTTCTTGAGTTTATTCTCGGCACCAGAACACGGGAGATTTTCTGTCGGACTGCCCGACTGGTGCATAAGTATCCTGTGGAGGATACGGCCGTTGCGCTTGCAGAATTTGTCAATGGTGCAATCGGCATTGTGGACAGTTGCTTCAGTATTCCCGATAATTCTTCAAAGAACATCCTTGAGATATACGGAAGCAGGGGCAGCATCATTGCGCGTGGAACAATTGGACAAACGCCCGATGGAACTGCGACTGCCTACCTTGAAACTGAAACAAAGGGATATGATGCGCAGCAGACGCGCTCAGTGGGATCTGTAAGCCGTGAAATTTGCGTGGAGCCCGTCAATACATATTGTGCACAGATTGAAAGTTTTTCCCAATCAATACTTGAAAATTTGCCTGTTGCTGTGCCAGGAGAAGACGGTGTATGGAATCAGAAATTGATGCTTGCGGCATACCAGTCGGCAAGAACCGGCAAATCAGTAAAAATTAGAAAGTGAAAGGGCGCTTTAAAAAAGGGTGCGGTACAGGAATGAAAAAATGCCGCACCCTTTTTGTTCCTGACAGCCGTTACTTTTTAAGTTTCTCTATGTTTGGATCGGTTATCCTCTGCATCTTTACAATCTTTTTATATTTTGACTTTTTCTTTAATTGATTGAGAAATGCATCGTACTGTCTTCTGTTTACCGGGGTTTCTACTGGTTTCCCAAGTTTTCCTGAAAGAAGAACCGCATTGATGAATTCCACCACGCGCAGCCCTTCCATGCCTGGAGAAAGAAGTTTTTCTCCATACAGAATAGCACGGCAGAAATTTCTTGTTATTGCGGCATGACTTCCCTGTACCTTTGGCAGTTTTATCTTTTCTTCCTTAAACTCGGGCGCAGCCCACATTTCCTTGTTCTTAAATGTGAATTCTTTCAAATCTCCCACAATGGAGAAAAACTGTAACTGCCCGTTTCTGTAAACAAGTTTTCCTTTGTTCCCGGCGATTTCCATGTAGACGCCGCGCGGTATTTCGTTTGTGCATGTGTAATAATATCCCCAGGCGCCATTTTTATATTCAAGTACGGCACTCACTTCATCATCAACCTCTATCTTGTGCAATCTGGTTCGCCATTTTGCTTCTATTTTTTTCGGGAGTCCTCCAAATAGAATAAACAAATCTATGCAATGCGGTGCCTGGTTCATTATTACTCCTCCGCCTTCACCTGCCCAGGTTGCGCGCCATGTTCCGCTGTCATAGTATGCCTGGCTGCGATAGTTTGGTTCCATAAGCACTGTCCTCTGGATTTCACCAAGCCGGCCATCTTCTATGATTTTTCTTGCTGCTATGATTTCCGGGAGAGACCGCATCTGGTGCATAACCGCAAAAACCTTGCGGGTTTTCTTTGCAGCCGCTACCATGGCATCTGCCTGGCTTACAGTGACTGCAATCGGTTTTTCAGAAAGCGCATGCAAGCCATGCTCCATCGCATATATTGATATTTCCGGATGAAAATAGTGCGGAGTTGCAACAAGAACAGCATCAACAAGTCCGCTGTCAACAAGTTTTCTGTGGTCTGTGAACCATGGTACGCCCGCTTTTGTTCCCACTTCTTTTGCCACTGCGGCGTCTATATCAGCGACAGCGGTTAACTGCGCTTCAGGAACATCTTTCAAACTGGCTATATGTCCCTGCCCCATACCGCCAACTCCCACAATGCCAATCCTTACTTTTTTCATCTCTTTCTCCTGTGTTGTTTATTATTTCCAAATTCTCATAACTCCATAAGGCATTGTTTGTTGCATTCGTTTTCTCCTGCCGAATAATCATATCAGGATAGAAGTCATGAACGATAACTTTTATTTGATGGTCTTATTCCAAGTGCATCAATCAACATTTCTCTTCCTCTTTTGTATACTTCATTTTCTTTTCCTTCTTTTATCCATCTCAAATTATTTGCTCCGCATCCGCTTTCCCAGACAGAAGGGAAGGTTCCTTCAAGCGCACAGATTTCATTTGTTGTTTTTATTTTTTCAAATATAAGTTTGTAAAGGTCCCTCGCCTTCATGCTTGTCCCATACTTAAGGCCAAGTTTCTGCATCATTCTTAAATCCCTCAATTGGTTTGAAAGGCCGCAATTCCCTTTGCCATGAATACAGGAATTTGATCTTGATTCCCTGCCTGGACAGGGCGCACAAATCATCCAATCAGCGCCCTCAACGAGTTTTATTTTTACTTCAGGATTCCTGATGATATGCTGCATCATTTCAGGAAGGTTGTCGTTCTCATATGGAGGCATTACGCCTTCTGCATACTGTTCTACTGCACATAGCAGGATATGTGGCCTGACGCTGATTTCTTCACTTCTGTACATTTCTTCCAGTGATTTTTCCTTTTCCTCTGCAAGTTCTTCTTCCTGCCTTTCAAGGATAATTGACTTCTTTCCTTCTTTTAGAAGTTTATAAAAATCCCTTGTGCAAACTGGATTTCCAGCAAGGACATTCTGGAGAGCTTTTTCATAATATCCCTTTCTTGCCTTTTCACATCCTCTCCATTCATTTGAAGTTGTCTCTTCGTATCCGCATATATTAGAAACATTTTTGATTGTATCAAATATCCTGAACAGGATTATTCTTGCAGGGAGAATTGCGCCCGGCATAAGGTCAAGTTTATGCAAAATTTCCAGGTCTCTTCTTCTATTAAATTCGCTCCCTTCCGAGGAATCATCTTCAGTTCCAGGATTTTGGTAACTAAATATCTCACCCACATTACAATTAAGCATAATTGGTCTTTCGGGACACGCTCTTATTTCTTCAAGGATTGCCTTCAATTTTTCATCTTTTGGACCAGAATCGTTCTCTCCGAATGAACAAATCATGCATAACAATTGATATGGCCTGACTTTCAATATCTGTGGCACGGACACTTGTCTCCTTTGTCTCTTGACAGTTGATATTTCATTAAGTATAATATCTTTCTAAAAATTTGCAACAGGTTGAAACTGTCTGGCTGCCAGAAGCATCTAATAAACTACAAGAATCAGAAACCGTCTTGGAAGATTTGGAATAAGAATTTATATTTTTCAAACGAGGAGGAGGTATGGCAGAATTGAAAATAAGGCCACTGGGAGATAGGGTGGTGGTTAAGCCGCTTGAGGCAGAGGAGAAGACAAAGGGCGGCATTATCCTTCCGGATACGGCGAAAGAAAAGCCGCAGGAAGGAAAGGTTGTTGCGGTCGGCAAAGGCAAGACCGATGAAGATGGGAAGTTGATTAAGATGGAGGTGAAGGTCGGCGACACAGTGCTTTACGGGAAGTACTCTGGCACAGAAATAACCATAGACAAAGAGCAGTATGTAATTTTACGCGAAGAGGATGTTCTGGCTATCGTTGAAAAATAAGAAAGGGGGGTTCAATTATGGCAAAACAAATGATATTCAGCGAAGAAGCGCGCAGGAGAATGCTCAGAGGTATGGAAATTGTTGCGGATGCTCTCAAACCAACGCTTGGACCAAAAGGAAGATGTGCTGTTATTGAGAAGAAATTTGGCTCGCCAACAGTTATCAACGATGGTGTCACCATCGCAAAAGAGATAGAACTTGAAGACCCGTATGAAAATCTTGGTGCGCAATTGCTGAGGGAGGTTGCGTCCAAGACCAATGATATTGCAGGTGATGGCACCACTACCGCCACGATACTGGCCCTTTCCATTGCACGGGAGGGTTTCAAGAATGTTGCTGCCGGCGCCAATCCAGTGCATCTGCGAAGAGGGATTGAAAAAGCGGCAAAACAGGTTGTTGATAAACTGAAGAAGATGAGCAAGCCGACGAAGGACAAGCAGGAGATTCAGCAGGTTGCCACAATCGCTGCCGCTAACGATTCGGAAATCGGCAAAATCATATCCGACGCTATGGAAAAAGTCGGTCACGAGGGCGTTATCACTGTGGAGGAAGCAAAGGGTACAGAAACCGAACTGCGCGTGGTGGAAGGTATGCAGTTTGACCGCGGATATCTCTCCCCTTATTTTATTACTGACGCCGAACGGATGGAATGCATTCTTGAAGACGCCTATGTTCTCATCCACGACAAAAAGATTTCGGCTGTCAAGGATATACTGCCGGTGCTGGAGAAAATCGCCCAGAGTGGCAGGCCGCTTTTGATTATTGCTGAGGAAGTTGAGGGTGAAGCACTTGCCACGCTTGTTGTTAACAAACTGCGCGGAACCCTGGCGTGCTGTGCAGTGAAGGCCCCTGGATTCGGCGACAGGAGGAAGGCGATGCTTGAAGACATCGCTATCCTTACAGGCGGCAAGGTCATTGCTGAAGAACTGGGGATGAAACTTGAGAACATTGAACTTAACATGCTCGGACGCGCCAAGAGGATTGTGGTGGATAAGGAGAATACGACAATTGTTGAAGGGGTTGGCAAACAGTCCGACATACAGGGCCGCATCAGTCAGATTAAGAAAGAGATTGAAAAGTCAACATCTGACTACGATAAAGAAAAACTTCAGGAACGGCTCGCAAAACTCGCAGGAGGAGTTGCGGTTATCAATGTTGGGGCGCCGACCGAGTCAGACATGAAGGAGAGAAAGTCGCGCGTTGAAGATGCCCTGAATGCAACCCGAGCAGCAGTACAGGAAGGTATCATTCCTGGGGGTGGGGTTGCTCTCCTGCGTGCTCAGGAAGAAGTGGATAAAGCCGAATACAGCGATGAGGACGAAAAGACCGGCGGAAAGATTGTTAAAAAGGCACTTGAAACGCCGTTGAAGCAGATCGCTGAAAATTCCGGCAAAGACGGCGCTGTTGTTGTGGAAAATGTTAGAAAGGGCGATTCCTTGGGATATGGGTTCAACGCAGAAATTGACAAGTTTGAAGACCTTGTAAAGGCCGGGATTGTTGATCCGACAAAAGTTACAAGGACTGCCCTTGAAAATGCTGTGAGCATTGCGGCGCTACTGCTAACAACCGAGACACTTATCACAGAGAAGCCGGAGAAAAAGGAAAAAGCCGGTCCGACTCCTCCGCCGTATCCAGAGTATTAAAAAGAAATTTAGAAGTAACGGAAAGAAGCAGAAAGCCCCACTGAAAAGTGGGGCTTTTTTGTATCAGTCATTATATCCGTTGTAGAATGTTATTATGAAGAGGTACCATCTCTTTATATCAGGGATTGTGCAGGGGGTCGGGTTTCGCTGGTATGTTGAGAAGATAGCGCGAGCCAATGGACTCTGCGGGCATGTTCGTAACCTTCCTGATGGAAGGGTGGAGATAGTCGCAGAAGGTAACGAGTATGCCCTTGACCTTTTTGTCTCCGCGCTCAAAGAAGGGCGGCTCGGCAAAAATATCAGTAGCATTGAACGTCATGAAGAGCCCGCTACAGGCAGTTATGAAGATTTTCGGATTGCTTTTTAACCGAGGTGTGTATGGGAAAAATGAAATCATACGAGGACCTATCTGATGCTGGACTAACTTGGAAACTGCCGGCTCTTGAGTGTATCGCCTGTAAATTTCGCCGGTATCGCATTACCATAACAATACCTGAATTTACATCTGTTTGCCCGAAAACCGGCCTACCGGATTTTGGCACCATTACAATTGAGTATGAACCAAAAGAAAAGATTGTGGAATTAAAATCTCTGAAGATGTATCTTCTGGGATACAGAAATCTTGGGATTTTCTATGAAAATGCAGTAAACCGCATTCTTAATGACCTTGTTGCTGCTGTGAAGCCGGTATGGGCTGTTGTGCGCGGTGATTTTGCTCCCAGGGGAGGAATCACATCAGTTGTGGAAGCGCGTTATCCGAGGAGGTCCATACAGAATCGTTAGGTTCAGAAGTAATTTGCCGACCTTCAATGTATATCCTTGGCCTTTCCGGGTTTGAAAGAGAATCAGCGGTAGTGCTTTTGCGCGACGAAGAGATACTTGCGGCGGCGCAGGAGGAACGTTTTACGCGGAAAAAAGGGGATTCTTCATTCCCATCAAACGCTCTGAACTTTTGTCTTGCACGCGGACGCATTCATCTTTCTGATATTGACCTTGTCGCATTCTGCGGCAGTGCTAAAACCGATAGGCGCCATGCCCTATCATCCGGGTACTTCCTTGACGATGCTGCATTGGGCAAACGGGTTGAAGACGAACTTTACAAGATTGACAGCATGGCGCATCTTCCAAGGATACTCGTTGTATCAGATCTCTTTGCTCTTGGTGGCAGCGCATTCTTTCCCTCCCCCTATGAAGAATCCGCAATTATTGTGATTGACGGATTTTCATCCCTTGCAAAGGCCGCTGTGGCGCACGGCAGAGCAGGAAATTTTGCAATCATCCGGGAATCCGGGTTTCCTGATACCCCTGGAGTATTCTATTCTGCTTTCACAGAATTTCTTGGTTTTGGAGCAGGTGGAGGAGAATTCATCTTTATGGGATTGGCACCTTATGGCGATGAGTATTCTGATGATTTCCGACGATTCTACAAAAACATTACTGAAGTACTCATTGATATCTCGGATGATGGCCTTATTCACATCAATCCAGATTTTCTAAATATGCAGAAGCCAGGCGGTCCGATTTTTCTGGTTGAGAAGGTTGAGAAACTTATGGGAATAGGAGCCAGACAATCATCCATATATGATTGGGACCATACCTACTGCAATCTTGCGCTCGCAGTGCAGAGGATATTTGAGGAGGTCCTTTTAAAAACTGCCCGATGGGCTCTGAAATCAACCGCGAGCCACCGTCTTTGTCTTGCTGGAAACATGGCACTCAACTGCGCAGCAAATAGGATTCTTGCAGAGAGCAAACTTTTTGACGACATATGGATACAGCCGGCCTCTGGTGATGCGGGCGCGGCGCTTGGTGCGGCCTACTGTGCGCTCTATGCTTTCGGTGGAAAAAACCGCTCTGTCTGCAGGACTGATAGAATGCAGGGCGCTTTTCTCGGGCCGGAATTTTCAAACAAAGATATAGAAAAAGTGCTATGCTTGAGCGGGTACAGGTATGAGAAGATAGGTAGCCAGGATGCTTTATGTGCGCGTGTTGCAGAAGATCTTGCATGTGGCAGGATTGTTGGATGGTTCCAGGGACGCATGGAATGGGGTCCGCGCGCTCTCGGCAACAGGAGCATTCTCTGCGACCCGCGCGATCCGCAAATGGCGGCGCGGCTCAATCACAGAATAAAATCCCGGGAGCCGTTTCGGCCATTTGCTCCTTCTATTACTGAGGAGGATGCACAGAGATATTTTGGAAACGCAAAACTTTCTCCATATATGCTGCTGACAGCCGGGATTGTCCAGGAAATGAGAAAACAGTTACCTCCAGATTACTCTGCATTAGAGTGGAAAGACAAGATGGCGGTTGTTCTGTCAGATATTCCTGCGGTTACGCATACGGATTATTCGGCGCGGGTTCAGACGGTCTCCAGAGAAACAAGCCCCCTTTTCTGGAAACTTCTGAAGGCCTTTGAGAGCCGTACCGGGGTGCCGGTTCTGCTCAATACAAGTTTTAATACAGGCGGCGAGCCGATTGTTTGCACACCGCAGGATGCTCTTTCTGTCTTTGAAAAAACAGCGCTTGATTGTCTTGTTATGGGACAGTTTATTGTTGAGAGGCGCGGTAAAACGACTTGACAAACGATTGATAAAGGTGCATAATGTTTAAAACTAATTAAACAAATGGGGACAAAAGAAGAAAAAATTCGCGACCTGTTCATAGATATGGCAGTGACGCTCGGCGAGAGTTTCGGGCTTAACCGGGCGGTGTGCCAGATTTACGCTCTCCTTTATCTTTCCTCACATCCTCTCACACCTGCAGAAATAGGCAGGGCACTTCAGATGAGCAAGGGAAATGTTTCCATCAATATGCGCACGCTCCAGCAGTGGAACGCAGTCAGGAAGGTCTGGAGAAAGGGCTATGCACGGGCACTCTATAAAGCGAACGAGGATATTGAAGAAATTGTATTTGACCGGCTCAAGGTTGGGCTCGCCAGACGGATGGGGCGCGTCAGCGAGGCGCTTGATGAAATCAGGACCGTGGCAAAGGAAAGCGAAAAAAAAGGGAATATGCGCGTCGGCGAACTTGGCAGAAAGATTGCAAGCATTGAACAGTTGGCGCAAAAAGTCAACTCCCTGATACAGAATCTTGATTATCTTAAACACCTCGCGAAATAACAGCACTGAAAGTTGCCTGCTTCAGGATTTGACAATTTGTTCAGATTGTTTAAAATATTCTAAACAATTGGCACCATCTATGCACATGCGAATAAGATTTCTGTACCGGTCCAGTTGCTGAGGGGCAATGATAAGAATTCTGCATTTCGGCTTTGATACAAACTTACTGATGCCCGAGGATCCTGGTAATGAAGGGCAGTTCAGGCAGATGCAATATTGCCGGCATATTGGAATGCAAAAAATATCAATCATTCTCAATCAGGACTGTTCCCTAAACGGAAGAATTTTTATGGGAGGGCAACTTCAGACCGTAAGCGCCTGCGCACATGGCACACGGAGGCAGATTATCAAGGCATACAAAATTGCAGCAACTCTCATCAGAAAATTCACTCCGGATCTTGTGGAATATCAGGACCCGATGATGACAGGAATTCCGGCTTTTCTAATTGCAAGAAGGTTAGGAGTGCCTTTAATCGGGGGAATCTTTAACGACTCTCTGGATAACCCTTACTGGATTGGAAAGTCCGTAATCCGCCGGATATACAACATAATTGGGCGCTTTATTATTCGGCATTCTTTGAAGGTCCGTTGTGATTCAAGGCAGATCGCCAGCCAACTTAATCTGAAGGGTTACACCCGGGTTAGATATATTCCTTTTTATATACCCTGGCTCGAGCGATTCTCGGTTACTGAAGAAACAATAAGAAAACGGCTTGCGACCTGGAAAGAGAAGCCCATTGTTCTTTGTGTTGCGCGCCTCGCTGAAGAGAAAAATCTGCCCTTGCTTCTGCATGCGTTTGCCAGGGTACGAGAGGAACTTGGTCGTGGCAACCTGGTGATTGTTGGGGACGGCCCTCTCAGAGACCTATTGATTGCGCAGTCGGTAGAATTAGGAATTGCTTCCTGCACCACATGGGTAGGGTCACTGCCATACCTTGCGTTGCCTGAATACTATCAGAATGCACATATTTTTGCGCTTTCCTCAAATTTGGAAACTTCTCCCAGGGTTCTTATACTTGCCCAGGCCGCGCGTCTGCCTGCCGTGAGTACTGCAACACCAGGAAGTGGACATATTATAAAAGACGGCAAGACAGGCATTCTGACCCCAATCGGGGACAAATCCGCATTTTCCAGAGCGCTAAAGATTCTTCTTACTGATGATGGGCTGTATCAGAACATGGTTTTGTCAGGCGAACGGTACGAATGGAATCAGCATGGAGAAGCAGTCCTGGAGCAATTGCGCGAATTCTACAGTGTGAAGAGGGCGGATATTTCCAACCAGCAAGACTTGCGATGAACAACCACCATAACTGCTTGTTTGAACGAATAAGACGCCGGCTAAAGCAACAGCCCGAATACCGCCATATCCCGGCCGTATGGGGTAATCTTTACAGGGGGTTATCACTTGCGCGTGCATTCTTACGTTACAAACTGGGCACCATTTCGGCAGATGGCACAATTCTTGATGTCGGAAGCGGGGGCTCAGACAATACAAGGTTTATGTCCATTGGAGCCAATGCGAAAATTCTTGCTGCAGATATTCGTCCACTTGACGGCGTTACAATTGTTTGCGACCTTGAAAAAGAGATTCCGCTGGAGCAGGAGAGCGTGGATGTTTTGCTCTTATTGAATGTGCTTGAACATATCTATAACTATGAAAATCTGATTGCAGAGTGTTGCCGCGTTTTGAAACCGGGTGGTGTTATGTACCTCTATGTACCTTACTTATACCAGCGCCATATCGCCAGATATGCAGATTTTACAGTTGATGACTACTTCAGATTCAGTCCAGGCGCCATCAAAAAATTGCTGACAGGGATAGGAAGATGCACTGAAATTGTTGAAGTTGACACCTGCGGTTACGGCCCGTTTACTGCGGCTTCAAATTATATTGCAACTGTTGTAAATGCTGGCTGGTTTAAAGTGGTCATTCATATGATAGGATTCATTTTTGACAAAATCTACTACCTTGTTAAAGGGAACGCGCCTGACAGGGTTTCCATCTATGAATGGCCGATTGCGGTCTGGGTAAAGGCAGTCAAATAAAAGGGGAAGCGATGCGCAAGATTCTCAAGGTCTTTTGTCTTTTTCCGATCCTTGTCGCCTTTATGATATACAGGCGGAGAAATAGCACATTTCTTACAACAAGCCGTCTTCTCGCTATGGTACCCGGCGAGATTGGAGTGTGGTTAAGATTCCAGTGGTATAAACGAACCCTTGCTGCCTGCGGAAATAATTTGTATGTTGACTGGATGGCTGTTTTTAAAACGCCTAAAACGCGTGTTGGCAGTAATGTTTTCATTGGAACATTCTGCTGGATTGGCTGGGCCAATATCGGCGATGAGGTTATGCTGGGCGGTCATATTACCATTTTGAGCGGCAGGCACCATCATCTATTTGAAGATACAACAATTCCGATGACGCAGCAACCTGGCTCACTCGCAGAAGTAAAAATAGGTTCAGATGTATGGGTGGGAAATGGTGCGATAATTATGGCGGATGTCTCTACTGGAACCGTAATTGGCGCAGGTGCAGTTGTGAACAAGACATTTCCGCCATATTCAATAATTGCAGGGGTACCTGCAAAGGTCATTGGTTGCAGAAAAGAGCACAGGACAGAAGCATAATAAATGAAACCCTTGATTCCTTTGTTGAAAATGAAGTCGCTTGAGAATTATGTGAGCCCGACCCGTTTTCTGGCTCTATGCAATATTATCAACGCTGGTCTGGGGTTTGTTGTGGGGGCTTATATTGCACGCGTCCTCGGGCCCGAACGGCTCGGAATAACCGCAGTAATCAACGGCATCAATAGTTCCATCAATGGTCTTATTGATGTTCGCCTCAACGATGTGGCTGCAAAAGCATTTTATCAACATGAAAACCAAACAGGCATCTCAGTACTTGCGTATCAATCAGGGATTGTCTGGATAACAATGGCTGGAACTATTGCGTTATCAATTCTGGTGGCTGCACTATCAGCGCTTATCGGCAACTTCTTGATTCCCTATTTTACGGGTTCATCTGTAGCAAGGTGGTGGCTGCCGCTCAATGCTGTAACAATGGCACTGAGCACTATTGCCGGAACGGCTTTGTTCCTGTTGCGCTTTACAAAAAATTTCTATGCCATCGGAATATGGCGCGTTGCCATGTCGGTTATCAGTTTGCTTATAACTATAACTGTATTGAGAGTGCATCCAAATATCAGCGGCCAGTATCTTGCTGGTTTCTATGGGGGAGTTGTTAATGTTGTTATTACAGTTTGCATATCCTGGTACCTATGGAATTACATATCGCATTTGCCCATGTTGAAACCTGACTGGCGCGGTGCAATCACGGCGTTCCGACGAAATCTCAAACTTGTTTTCTACGGTAACTTGCTCGGTTACAGCAAACTGCTTCAACGAAGCGCAGATACCCTTCTGGTTGCAAGATTTACAAATGATAGAGAGACAGGATTCTATAAATTTACCCGGACTTTTGTAGATAGCGGGCTTGCCATACTGCAGGACGCACTTTATCAGGTGTATTATCCGGCTTTCCTGCAAAGTTTTGCCCAACGAGCAAAAGATGAATACCACCGTCTTGCGAATCGCCTTCTGCGCATTTCCGGGCTGATTACCTTATTGCTGCTTGCAGGAGGGCTCTTAATTCTTCCCTGGGGAATACCACTGGTATTCGGACAGCAATACAGGGGCGTGGAGTGGCCGATTATCATATTTTCATCTGAATTCATATTCATCGTCGGTTGCTACCCGTGGTTATGGGCGCTGTTTGTTGCTTCAGGAGATTTGATGGCTTATACAATAACCACTTTTGTTGCGGTGGGAATGCAGTATGCAATTGTACTTGCGCTTTTTCATCTATTCAATCCATCAGCATTATCCGGGGTACTTGGCGCCTTAAGTTATTATTTTGTGCTCATACCCATTATTTATACAATCGCGAGAAAGAGATGGGGCGAGTTCTTACCGACAATTACCACCAGGCATGGAGGCCGTTTATGATTTCAAAGACGAAACCGCACACAATCCATATCGGTTATTTCATTAAAGAGCAGAAGAAAATGGAGAACAATAAATGCGACTCCTTGTGATTAATTTTGAGATGGACCGTCTTTCCAGGACTATGCCCTGGTCCCAGCAGGTGGTTAACCTTCTGGCAAAGGAATGCGAAACAGTCGTGGTACTAACTTCAAGGGCCGGTCAATATACACCTCCGCCAAATGTGCTTGTGAAAATAATTCCGGCGCGGCCGTTCGGAATACCAAGAAGGTTCGGTTCAACATGGTTATTAAATTTCTGGGTCTGTAATTTGATACGGCGCTCCCGGATAGATGTTTGCTTCATCCACATGGCGATGGAGTGGGCTTACTATCTGAAGCCCTGTTTCAAACTGCTCAGAATACCCGTATTGATGTGGTATGCCCATGGTACTGTTAGCAATATGCTGAAAAAAGCGCATAATGCTGCTACCCGTGTTGTTACCTCTACGCCTGAGGGATGCAGGATAAAATCAGATAAAATTTTCGTAATCGGGCAGGGGATAGATACCAGCATTTTTGATATTCAGCCACAAGGGCAGAACAGGCAGGACATAATAACAGTCACGAGGATTTCTCCGCGAAAAAGAATTGAATTGCTGATTGAAATAATGCGTGTCTTAAAAAATATTCATGGCATACCAGAGTTTCATCTCAAAATAATAGGAACACCCATAACGACCGACGACCAGTTTTATGAAATTGAACTAAGAGATAGGGCCTGGCGCATGGATTTACACGATTACGTGGAGTTTGTCGGTTTTGTACCGCAGGAATATATCCCGGTTTACTATCGCAATGCTTTCTTGCACATCAATGTCAGTCAGACGGGAAGCATGGACAAGACAGTGCTGGAATCCCTTGCCTGCGGCTGCCCGGTATTAACAAGCAATGAGGCATTTTTCCAGTTGCTGGCAGAGTACCCGGAAATGGTCATAAAGAATGAGTCGCCCCGGGCAATTGCCAGACAGATATTGGATATTTATGAAAGGCGCGATTCTTATGATCCATCTCAATTGCGGAATCTGGTTGTCGGCAAACACGACATTCATTCGTATGTAGGAAAAATCATGGATCATTTGCGTCATATTTCCACATCCTGACATACTTACAACATATGTGCAAACAGTGAAGATCAGATGCTTTACCGCGTTCTTGGTACTCCAGTTCCCAGGGCGAGCAGAAGCCATTCGGATCCTGAGAGTGAACAGAGGTTAAGAAAATGACATCATTATTAAGGATGTGCAAACGGATCAAGATTGCATATAAAGAAAGCAAAAGATGGCGTGCATTCTCAGAGAACCGTGTTACGACATTTTGCTACTTTCTTTTTGGTAATGGAAGATTTGCCTCCGCACATCGTTTTCGCTTCGGAAGGATGCGATTCTTTGCCCGCTATGTGGATAGCTGTCCGATTGAGGAAATCATCATAGGAAGAGAGTATGATTTTATTTCATCCTGGTTTGAGTCCAGACATGCTCCTGTCGTTTTAGATCTGGGTGCCAATATTGGATTATTTTCTTTGTTTGTCTTTAATGTATGCCCGGCAGCAGAGGTCTATTCCATAGAGCCAGCCGAGTCCACTTACCGGATATTGGCACGCAACCGCAGAACAAACCCGGACTTGAACTGGCATGTGTTGAACTATGCTATCTGGAGTGAAGACGGCAGGATTGGTTTTGTTTATTGTCCTGATGCAAGTAGTTCCAGTTATGCAAATGATGATTCTGATGAGAACTCTGTTCCTGCAATAAGCTTGAGGTCTCTATTGGAAAGAATCGGTAAGCCGGTGGACCTCCTAAAAATGGATATTGAGGGCGCAGAGGAAAGAGTGTTGGAAGCAAATCAGGACATTTTGGGCAAGATTGACGCTATGATTGTAGAGATCCATCCTCACAGGTGTGATCAGGAACATGTCATTCAAATCCTGAGGGAATCATACAAGAACATACGCTGGATAGAAAGATGTAAATCCAAAAAACCGTTACTGTTTGTAAATCGCTGAGATATTCTTTGGTATGGTCAACTGATATGTCATAGAATAATTTGAGCACTGAAACAAATGGGATTCCCATGATCGGTGGTTGTCTTATCTCAATGACGAAAGGGAGATTAGTTTCTCTCATCGGAAGGAAAGGGTTTCCGATGAGCGATGAGGTTCTCTCTGAAGTTGCTGCATCCAACACGGGTGAAAAATACCCTCGCTGGTTGCGTTATTTATCCGCAGGATTTGTATTGATTGCAGGAATTTATCTCTGTCTACTGTGGGTGGCATCATATAATCGGGACAATTACGATGACAAGGCCGTACATTACTATTGTGCTGCCAGATTGTGTGCAAATGTTCAGGAGGTCAAAGCCATAGAAAAAGCTCGGCCCATATGGGTTGCGAAACTTCCTTCAGATAAACAGTTCCGCCACGAATTTCGGCTTTCCAGTTCTATGCTATATCTTTTGCCGTCTCTGGTGTTTCGGGTAGCGTGTGAAAAATACCGCACATCCTGTGGACCTCCCAGTTCGTTCTCACTTCCATTCAGGAATGCATCTTTTTTGTTAAACGTATTCGGTCTTCTTCTAATTTGCATTCTATCTTTCCGTTACCCGGTTCCAGGTGTTGTGGCCATGATTTGCTTGCTGGTTTCTTCATTTGATTTCGCAATCCCAAGATTGTTACAGGTTGGCAGGAATGCAGGGAATTACGGTTGGAGTTTTCTCTACTATGGACCTTGGGGTTCGGCACACTTAGTGTTATTTGCGGCATTCTTCGCGTATGTCATGCAACAATGGATTGTGATGGCGATTTGCCTCATGCTTATCCCGGTTTGGCATGTGGGTTGTGGTGCTCTCTGGGTGCCAATGGCACTTGCTTCGTTCGGTTTAGGTAAACTATGCGTGCATCCTCATCGTAGGGTAGGTGGAATTGTTATCGGAGGGCTTTTCATTTTAATGTGTGTAATTTCGTTTCTGGCAGGATACATCCGTTCCTTGTGGGTCTTGCCCGTGATTGTTTTCATGTGTAGTTTTTTTAGTCGCTTCCCTTGGGCATCGGCAATTCTGGCATTTTCCGCATCCTTTCTTGCGTGCATGCCGTTCGGATGGTTTATGTCAGTGGTCTGGCTATTACTCGGTTGGGCTGGGTATTCAGAGCAGAATTTAATTACAGGACTGATGATTATCAGTATGTTGGCTATAGTTGGTTTATATATTCTCCGGACTGAAAGGATGCGCAAAATCGCTTTTGGGATTCTTTTCGCCTGTTGTCTGGCAATCACTCCGTTTCTAATACTCCATGTAGATGGGCAACTTTTGTGGTTGTTCCTTGTATTTGGTTATGTTGTGTTGAACGGAGAGAGGATACCCGAGCCGATTACAACGGTCATAACAATAACGGCAAGTTACCTCTATTTGTCGCAATTGCTCATCGTTGCGTCCCGCATCTCCGGGGTGATGGACTGGTTGGTGTTGCATACCGGGAACGAACTGCTTCCCCTGGTGTCTGAACGTCTTGAAGGAACGAGACATGTAGCAATCGTAGTTTTGCTGGTGATGCTTGCAGTCAGCGCCGCCTATCTTCTTGCTCGGCGCCCTATTTCTGCGAAACGGCAGATTGCCATACTTATTGTTGCCGGAATGGTTTTGCTGACCGTGTCTTTTCATCTGCATCAAGGCGATTTGCTGGCCGCATTGGCCGGCAGGTGTGCATTTTTCACTGAGAATGATCGCCATATACACCGCATCCCGGTCACGTGTGAGACCCTCCATACGCTTGATCCGAATCGCGATGCCGAGTTTTTCTCATCCCTTGGTGATTTTCT
>Ga0315298_1006220_pt1 | contig 16403 bp, 19 predicted proteins | sample WHS_1_MG_FD_203077 | JGI IMG/M metagenome (GOLD analysis project Ga0315298, IMG submission 203077) | Extremophilic microbial mat communities from Washburn Hot Springs, YNP, Wyoming, USA - WHS_1_MG | ecosystem: Environmental > Aquatic > Thermal springs > Hot (42-90C) | place: USA: Wyoming...
CATAGCCATTGCGCTAGGTGCCTCCAACCTTCCACATCAATCCTCTCTAAAAAATCTCCACCACCAACCTCGCATGAAAAAGCGCCTGCCGTGTCTATGACCCATATGCAAGCCCCGACTGTATCCTATCCATCTTCCTGGATAGAAGCCGAGCAGTGGTTGGCAAATCGGTAGCGCTCCGCCGATGCGAGGGTACAGCCACACAGGCATACCAGCCAAACCAGCAAAGCCAAAAGCAGGCTTGCCTGACGCAGGATCAGGGAGCTGCAGCACACAATACCCTTCACCCCGACCAGTCAGCGGTCCTTCGCCTCGCGGCCCAGTACCATCAAAACCAGGCATCTTATTCACCTCCTCACCGTTTCTCCGCAAACCACCCGCACATCGGTACCAGATGCTTGGGCGAATCTCATGAACCGGCACCCTACAAAAGAACTCACAGCACTCCCTAAGGTGCTGGAGCGGGCTTGACATGAAATCAGCAGCAGCAAGCCCGCTCCGATTCTTGTCAGGCTTCCTGTTCGAGTTCCGTGATGCGCTTGTTGATGGCATCGAGCTGTTCCTGTAGCGCCTTGGCTTGGGCCTTTAGCATGTCGGCTTCCTGCTCCTTAGTGAGGGATGGCACGCCCCAGCCCGACCCATACCCAAAGCGTACCCAGCCGGGAAGCCCTGTGGCGTAGTACCAGTGGCGCCAACGGAAGCCTCTGCCCCAACCGCCACCAAAACCTACGCCGAAGCCGCGGCCAGGAACCGGGTTCATATAGCCGGGAACGCCATAGCCAGCACAGTAACCAGCGGCTCGCCCGGTCATGGGACCCATGCCCAGCGGTCCTGTACGGTCTCCTCTTGGCATACTTCTCACCTCCTTTCTGCTATTCTTCCAGGATAACAGTATCATGCTGTCCAGGACAAGTGTTTATTAAATACTTTGTGTAATTATATGCATTATGCACTTACATTATAAGTGAATCTATCCAATTTGTCAAATCGCCCTCCATACCCAATGCTCATTTGACAAAGCCGCAACCCTGCGCTATATTGCTACTTGCAAAAAGTCAATAGATGCGGTCTAAGCACGCAAAAGAGGAGATTGATCATGCGCAGAGGAAGACCCTGGCGTGGTGCAGAAGAGGGGGAACCTTGCCCTCGCCGTCTGCGCCGCTTTTTAGAACCATGTTTGCTTTTGCTACTGCATAAGCAAGACGCTCATGGCTATGAACTGGCTGAGGCGATCAAACTTTTTGGTTTTGATGAAAGAAACCCTGTGGACGCCAGCCTGATTTACCGTACACTGCGCTGGTTGGAGAGGAATGGCATGGTCACATCAACCTGGGATACAACTTCAACCGCAGGTCCGGCTCGTCGTGTTTACCATCTCACCCAGGCGGGAGACCGTTACTTAGCAGCCTGGATGGCCGACCTACGTGAAACGACGCGCATGTTAACCGCTTTCCTCGCCGAGTACGAACGACATATGGCTGAGGGACAAGGCGAGTATCACAAAACAAAATCTACACAGTCATTTTGAGAGGAGAATATGGTTACCGAAGAAGAAGTTCGCAACGCATTGAAGAACGTGATGGACCCCGAACTGGGGCGCAGCATTGTGGACATGGGCATGGTGCGCGAAATCCGCATCGCCGACGGAGAGGTGAACGTGGTCCTGGCTCTTACTGCCGCAGGTTGCCCGCTGCGGGACAGGATTGTCAATGACGTCAAAGCGGCGATTCGCAGCCTTGACGGGGCGCTCATTACCAATGTGCAGCTGGCTGAGATGACCGCCGAGGAACGAGCCAAGGCTTTCGGCGCGCCGGAAAAAAGGCGCCCTCTGGCTGAGGCATTCAACGATGTAAACCATGTCATCGCCGTGATGAGCGGCAAAGGCGGAGTGGGCAAGTCCTCTGTGGCAGCACTGTTAGCAATTGCTTTGCGCAAAAAGGGAGAGCGCGTTGGCTTATTGGATGCAGACATCACTGGTCCCAGCATCCCACGTATGTTCGGCCTTCATGAGCCACCGAAATGGAGCCCCTTTGGCATGGTGCCGGTGGTGAGCTCCACTGGTATTAAGGTTATGTCTATTAACCTGTTGTTGCGCGATGAATCTGAGGCCATTGTCTGGCGTGGCCCATTGATCAGCGAAGCGATCAAGCAATTCTGGGGAGATGTGCTCTGGGAGCGCCTGGATACGCTAGTCATTGATTTGCCACCTGGCACCTCCGATGCCACGCTCACCGTGATGCAATCCATCCCTCTCAGCGGAGTCCTGTTGGTGACTTCGCCGCAGGACCTGGCTGGTATGGTCGTGCGCAAAGCGGCACGCATGGCGCAAACCTTGAACATCCCCATCCTTGGCCTAGTAGAGAACATGAGCTATGTCCAATGCCCAGCCTGTGGGCACAAGATTGACATCTTTGGCCCCAGCCAGGCTGAAGAGACCGCACGGGCATTGGGTATACCAATGCTTGGCCAAATTCCATTGGACCCGGAATTGGCCATGCGCTGTGACAATGGCCAGGTCGAACTGTACACCGGGGATGTATTTGATCCTATCGCCGCCCGTGTAGTTGAACTGGTGCCAGAGGCCAAAAGCAAGCCACTGTCTTCCTAGCATTGCGCACGCAACGGTGAACACTTGGGGAGGAAAAACCTTGTGCCAGGCAAATGTATATCTGCTTCGAGATGGGCAGAAAGAGGAAATCATGCGCGAAGCGACCTTCCTGGAGGTGACTGATAAAGGAGTGCGCGTGGCTACCTTCTTCGAGGAACCTCGCTTCGTGCCTGCCAAAGTGGCCACGGTTGATTTCCTGAAGCATACCGTGACGTTGGTACCTTATGAAGAAAGAGAGGACGCACATGGCTGCACGGAGTGACCAAGACAAACTGCGCCTTTTGCTGCCTCATTGGATCGAGCACAACGAGGAACACGCCAACGAGTTCCGCCGTTGGGCAGAGAAGGCTGGCCCAGCGCAGGCGGATATCCTGAGCGCAGCCGATGATTTGGAGAAAGTAAACCAGACACTGGCACGGGCACTGGAGAAGCTTGGCGGGCCACTGGAACATCCCGAGCATGTTGCACATGCATGATGCGAAGGCAAACCGCTGATGACCGAGACAACGCTTCCCAGCATGGTCTATGGCCCCGTGCCATCCTGGCGTTTGGGACGCTCGCTGGGCATAGACCCCATATCCACACAGAGCAAGACCTGTTCTTTTGATTGCGTTTACTGCCAATTGGGCAGAACTGCTTATCCATTGGCCGAGCGACGCCTCTTTGTTACCGCAGAGATGCTTCGTCAGCAACTGACAGCAGCCAAAGAGGCATCTATTGATACCATAACCTTCTCTGGCGTGGGTGAACCAACACTGGCTGCCAACCTGGGCGAATTGGTGGAAGTGGTACGCGCAGAATTAGGCGGGCATCCCGTAGCGATCCTAACGAATGCTTCGCTCATCTGGCGGGAAGACGTACAGCGCGATCTGATGCGCTTTGATATCGTAGTAGCCAAAGTGGATGCCCCAACGGAAGAGCTTTTCCACGCAATCAACCGCCCCATCGGTCAAGTAGAGCTCGCTCAGATCCTCGATGGCATCCGCCATTTTCGCCAAGGCTTCAGTGGTAAATTGGCTTTGCAGATGATGTTCATAGAGGCGAACCAAAACCAGGCCAGACAAATGGCCGCGCTTGCCCGCACTTGTCGCCCCGATGAGGTACAACTCAATACACCACTGCGCCCCTGCCCTGTGCGCCCTTTGTCCGTGAGCGAGATGGCAGCCATCGAGGCTGAATTTGCCGGGCTGTCAACCATCAACGTCTATACCGCGGAACGCCCTCAAGTTGTGCCCTTGGATATGCAAGCTACGCGCCGCAGAAGACCACGCGAGGCACGTACTATTCAGGACTAAACGCTGTGAATGGCAATCCGAAAGCGATCATCGCAAATGGAAGATCTGATTCAAGAATTTATCAATGAGCGCGTATGGGCGGTGGTAGGCGCATCCACTGACCCGAATAAGTATGGATACAAGATCTTTCGCGCTCTGCGCGAAGCGGGTTATACCGTATATGGTGTGAATCCGCGCGGCGGTTACTTGGAAGGTCAACAACTTTATCGCAGCCTTGCTGAGCTGCCAGAACAACCCGCCGTCGTAGACATTGTCGTTCCGCCAAAGGCTACAGAGGAGATTGTGCAACAGTGTGCTGCGCTAGGCATCAACCGCGTGTGGATGCAACCTGGCGCAGAATCAGAGGCAGCGATAGAATTCTGCCGAAAACATGGCATACGGGTAGTTCATGGGGCGTGCGCCATGCTCAGAAGGCGAATGTGGAGAGAGGAGTCATGAAGATAACCTGCTTAGTAGATAATGCTGTTCAGGCTGGATCGCGTTTCTGGGGTGAGCATGGCCTTTCGTTTCTCATAGAAACTGAGGGAAAACGCCTCTTGTTTGACACCGGCCAGAGCGGCACCGTATTGCTGCACAACCTCCAGGTAGCGGGGATTGATCCTGCCAGCATCTCCGCCGTTGCCCTCAGCCACGCTCACTATGACCACACGGGTGGACTAAAAGCGCTGCTCGCACAGATAAGCAAAATACCGCTCTACGCTCATTCCGATCTCTTCCGCGAACGCTTTTCACGGCGTGAGACCAAGCTGGAAAGCATTGGGCTCGCTATAGAGTATGAAGAGCTCTCACACGATGCGGACCTACGCTTGAGTGCCAAGGCGCAACAAATCCTGCCTGGCGTGTACACGACAGGAGAGATCACAGCCCGCCCAGAAATAGAAGGGCGCAGCGCCCGCCATCTGGTACGGGACGGCGATCAATTCATCCCGGATCCCTATCAGGATGACCTGTCCCTTGTGCTAGAGGTCAACGAAGGCTTGGTAGTGCTGTGCGGTTGCTGCCATGCCGGATTGCTGAATACACTGCAGCACGTGAGGGATAATTTCGGCGGCCCGATTATCGCCGTCATTGGTGGCACGCACCTGGAAAGCATGAACCAGGAGCAGCTTCATCGCTTGGTGCAAGTCCTCCGCACATACGGCACGCCACGCTTCTACCCGAACCACTGCACCGGGCAAACCGCTTATGTTGCTCTTGCTACTGCTTTCGGCTCAAGGGTCATGTCCTGTCCTGTAGGCACTGAGTTGGTCTTTTAGCACTGGCAGAGGTTTCACTCGACTCGCTTCCACGCCGCATCCCGCGTCTAATTTGACACGGTGTATATCCTCCCATAGAATATGCAAGCGTTGCAGAGCAGCAACGCATCAAACACAATTTTCTGGGAAAGGTCAATGAAATGAACCCCAAAGCACTGCATAAAATCAGTTATGGAATGTACGTGGTGAGCTCGAAAAAGGACGGCAAGTTCAATGGGCAAATTGCCAACACCGTCATTCAAACAACTTCTGAACCTCCCATGATCGCGGTATGCCTGAACAAGCAGAACCTGACCCATGAATTTGTTCAGGCAAGCAAGGTCTTTACCGTCTCTGTCCTCTCCCAAGAGACCCCGATGGAATTCATCGGACGCTTTGGCTTCAAATCCGGACGTGAGATAGACAAATTTGAGGGGGTAAATACCAAAATGGGGGCAACAGGGGTGCCCATTGTGCTGGATAACGCGCTGGCATACCTAGAAGCCGAGGTCGTAGGCAGCGTGGACGCTGAAACGCACACCCTGTTCGTTGCACGAGTTCTCGATGCCGATATCCTGGACGAAAACGCTGAGCCAATGACCTATGCCTACTACCACCAGGTCAAACGGGGCAAGGCACCGAAAACTGCGCCAACCTATATCAAGGAAGAGCCCAAGCAAGAAAAGGCTAAACCAGAAGCCAAAGCGGCGAAATATGAATGCACCGTTTGTGGCTACATCTATGACCCCGCAGCGGGTGATCCAGACTCGGGCATCAAACCAGGGACACCTTTTGAAGACCTGCCAGATGACTGGGTATGCCCTGTCTGCGGTGCTGGCAAGGATCAGTTTAAGAAAATAGAATAAACTGAAAACGGAACTCATCAGATACCAGGTTTCTAAGGAGAAACCTGGTATCTGAGTCTAAGGAGGTGAACCGTCATCTGATCTGGCCATCATAATGGATAGCGAGGGATAACAGCGCACGGACTGCGTTATCTGGCGCAGTGGACGAGGAGGAGGTTCCCTGCCGCAAGGCAGGGCTAACCCGTACATCGCAAAGCGGGGAAAATCGAAGGGTCAGCGGAAGCCTCCGGGAAGTGCCACCTTCCCCCTTTTCCCTCCAAAATGGAGCATCCTTACAAAGCCCGCAGGTGACTGCCAGGACAAAAGAGGATGCAGTGGCAATCCTACAGCAGGCAGGTATGGATTCCCCTAGTGCCTGGCCAGCAAGCGGTACATGCATCTCATATGCCCATCTTGAATGCCGGGCTGTTGTCATGCGTGACCATGAATGCGTCCATGTCCTATCTGCTCACAACAAAATTTTGCTATTGGAGGGAAACAATGTGTGGCATCGTCGGTTATATTGGAACCCGTGAGGCATCCTCTATCGTCCTCGAAGGCTTACGCCGTTTGGAATATCGAGGCTATGACTCTGCTGGCCTCGCTGTGCTGCAGGATGGCCAACTGCTCCTGCGGCGAAGTATTGGAAAGATCGAAAACCTGGCAGCGCTCCTTGCCCAGCAGCCTGCCCGGGGCCACGTTGGGATAGGGCATACACGCTGGGCTACACATGGCGGTATCAGCGAGGCCAATACCCATCCTCATACAGATTGCAAAGGCGAAATCGTTGTCATCCAGAACGGCATTGTGGAGAACTACCGCGAACTCAGGGAGCAATTGCTAGCCGAGGGACACGTCTTTCGCTCACAGACGGATACTGAAGTCATTGTCCATCTCATCGAAAAGTATTACCATGAACATGGCGATCTGAGTACTGCAGTGCGCTTGGCAGTAACCAAGTTGAAAGGCGCTAGCGCGATCGTCGCCCTCAGCACGTTGGAACCTCACCATCTCCTGGCTGCCCGGCTGGGCAACGCAGGAGGTATCGTCGTTGGCTACGGCCAGGATGAGATGTTCATTGCTTCGGATATGCCTGCCATCCTCGAGCACACGCAAAGGGTCAGCTTCCTGGAGAACCAAGAGATGGCTGTCATCACCTCTGACGGAGCGCGCTTTTTCTCCTTGTCTGGCGCACCCTTGGAAAAGGACATCCATACCATCCCTTGGGATCCGGTGTCAGTAGCTAAAGAGGGCTATCAGCATTTTATGCTCAAAGAGATCGAAGAACAGGCGCGCTCCATTACCGATGTCATCCGCGGTAGATTGGATTTGGAGGCAGGAAGGGTGCGCCTCGAAGGATTGCATGCCTTCTCCTCAGAGCAGTTGCAGTCCATCCGTCGTATCCATGCCGTTGCCTGTGGCACTGCTTGGCACGCCGCACTGCTTTCCAAGTTTCTCATCGAGAAACTAGCCCGCATCTCGGTAGAAGTAGATTACAGTTCCGAGTTTCGCTACCGCGACCCACTGTTGAACCCCAAAGAAGATGTACTGCTCGTGATCAGCCAGTCAGGGGAAACCGTAGACACACTGGCTGCGATGGAAGAAGCACGGGGCAAAGGCGTGCGCTGCATTGCCATGGTCAATGTAGTGGGCAGCCAAGCCGCACGCCTTGCAGACGGGGTCATTTACCTCAATGCCGGACCAGAGATTGGTGTGGCTTCGACGAAAGCCTTCACTTCTATGCTCGTAGCCGCATACTTGTTGGGGCTTTACCTAGGCCAGGAGCGTGGCACCTTAGACCAATGCCAGATGGAAAAACTGTTGCAAGACCTGCTCGAACTGCCCAGTTTGGTAGGCAAGGTTCTAGCGCAGCACGACGTGTACAAAACATTGGCTCAGCGCTATTTCAAGTGTCGTGATTTTCTGTACCTAGGACGTGGTATCCATTATCCTATTGCCTTGGAGGGAGCTCTAAAGTTGAAGGAGATCTCCTATATCCACGCCGAAGGCTATCCTGCCGGCGAGATGAAACATGGCCCCATTGCGCTCATTGACGAGAACATGCCTGTGGTGGCCATCGCGGTGCGCGACCACGTGCGCGACAAAATGCTGAGCAACATTGAACAGGTCCGTGCCCGAGGCGGCATTGTAATCGCTATCGCTACCGAGGGTGATCAGGAAATCAGCGAAAAAGCCAACCATGCCATTTTCGTGCCAGAAGCATCCCCATTGCTCACGCCAGTACTGACCGTTATCCCATTGCAGTTGCTAGCCTATCATATCGCGGTCCGCTTAGGCTGTGACGTAGACCAGCCGCGCAACCTAGCCAAATCGGTTACGGTAGAGTAGAGAGAATTCAACTTTACCGAATAATCAGCACAAATTCGCTCTTCTGCTTTTCGATTTGTTTCAAAACAGCCTGTATTTCCCCGCGATAGATGCGCTCGGAAGGAAGCGTGAGATCACAAGCCAGCATCACCTGTTGCTTGTTGCCGAATACTTGTGCAACCTCCTTCAGCAGAGCCACCATACGGTATGGCGTGTCCATCAGGATAACCGGCAGACGCATCCCCCGCAGGCGTTCCAATTCCCGACGACGCCTATCCTTCTCGCGCGGCAAGAACCCCCCGAAAACAAACTGCTCCAGTGGAAAATCGCATACAGATAGCGCCGCCGTGAGCGAGGACGGGCCAGGAATCGGTACAACAGATAAGCCCGCCTGCACCACGGTACGCAGCAGGAAATGCCCGGGATCGGCGAAAACGGGCGTTCCACAGTCGGAAATCAAAGCCAGTGATTTGCCTTGCGCCAGCAGTTCCACGATCCGCGCTGATTCGCTCTCCTCGTTGTGTTCATTCACAACCATGAGTTCGTTTTGGATGCCCAGCTTCGCCAACAAGGTGCTGCCTTCGCGATACTCTTCGCAAATGACCGCAGCAACACTCTGTAATACTTCGATGGCTCTTAGGGTGATGTCCTTAGGATGCCCTATTGGCACAGCCACAACAAACAGTCGGCCTGGTTCAGACATTAATCCCCCCACTCCTTTTGACCATCCCCGCTTCCCATGCCTCGTGCAATGCCTATCTCCCTCGATCCCATGATTCATGGCACATTATGCCCCACATTCCCATGTCTGGCAAGCGCAAGGGTGTAGCTCAGTTTGGGGTCAGAATATGGATAAGCGTGGCGGCGGCGTTTGCCCTTGAGCCTGCCAGGGATTGAAATCCCTGGCTGAAACGACAAGCCCCCTGAAGGGGGCTGTAGGCACGTTTCAGCCAGAATCGCTTGGCGTGGCGGCGGACTGTGGTCCGCCTAAAGGGTTCACCACAAGGACACGAAGATTTTGGTCATTGGTCATTGGTCATTGGTCATTAGGATTTGTCTCTGTGACCTCTGTGCACTCTGTGGTGAAAAGGCGTTTCACCGCCTCTCATGCTCGGCGTGGACCACAGTCCACGCCCCACGCCAGGTATGAGATAGCCCCGTCTACTTGAGGAGCGAATCCGTTCAATCCGTTCCACAAATCTGCTGACAGTGATTGGTTCTTGGCTAGACTTGCTGCTTTTCATCCGCCTGAGGCGATGCAAGAGACTCCTTGCTCGGAAGCTGAACTACACCCAAGCGCAATGCTATTTGGAGCGGAGGAAAGAGCAAGGGTATAATAGCACTATGAGGATCGTCTTCGTTGGCCCCTTTGCCATGGAACCGAAGCGTACGATGGCAGTGCGGGCATTGCCCTTGGGCAAGGCCCTGGCAGCACGCGGGCATCAGGTCATGATGCTTCTGCCGCCGTGGGATAAACCCCAAGACGCAGGAAAAGAGTGGATAGAAGACGGGGTCTATGTGCACAATGTCTTGCTACCAGCACGCTTACCCCTCTTGCAACATCTATTGCTCACCTGGCGCCTGTTGCACAGCGCCTTGAAGCACAACCCCGATGTCATCCACTGTTTTAAGCCCAAATCCTACGCTGGTTTGACAGCTTGGGCGCTATGGCAATGGAAGCGCATGGGGCAAACGCAAGCTAGGCTGGTGGTCGATACGGATGATTGGGAAGGACCTGGCGGCTGGAATGAATTAGGACAATATTCCTGGGTCCAAAAGCGCTTCTTCGCCTGGCAAGAACGGTGGGGCCTCACCCACTGCGATGCCGTGACGGTGGCAAGCCGGGCATTGGAGACGATCGTCTGGAGCCTAGGCGTACCTCCAACGAGGGTACATTACCTCCCAAACGGCTGGTGGCCAGAGGAGCATAATGTGGCTGCGCACGAAATTGCTGCCCTGCGTGAACAATATGGGTTTGGCAATGCCCCGGTGGCATTGCTCTACACTCGTTTCTTTGAGTACCGCTTGGAGCGCGTGCTGGCGATTATCCAAGGCGTGCTCGCAAAGGCACCTGAGACGCGCTGGCTCATCGTGGGCAAAGGGCTTTTTGGCGAAGAAGAGCGGTTGTTGGCAATGGCCCGTGAGCAGGGATTGGCTCCATATATTGCTTACGCAGGGTGGGTGCCGCCGGAGCAACTATCCGCCTACTTCGCCCTGGCACAGGTAGCTATCTACCCCTTTGATGATACGCTGATCAACCGCACCAAATGCGCCGTGAAGTTGATAGACTTGCTGGCTGCGGGCGTGCCAGTGGTCGCCGATAACGTGGGACAGAATGCGGAATACATTGAGCATGGCATCTCTGGCTTATTGGTCGCCCATGGCGAGACGGAGCACTTTGTAGATGCCGTAGTGCAATTGCTGCGCGATCCGGATTTCGCCAGGCGCCTTGGCAAAGCAGCCCAAGCACGCATGCGAAACGCATTTACTTGGCACAAGCTAGCCGAGCAGGCAGAGAGAGCCTATCAACCTCAAGAGCCAGGAACCAGCACCCATAACAAGGCTGCTGCATCATTCCCCTGCTAGGAAAACCGATGCCTGATTCAACGCACTCACGCCCGACACAGAAAATCCTTATTTGGCTATGGTATTGGATGCCACCTCTGCTGCTTATGGCTCTGATCTTCTACCTGTCCTCCCAAGCGCGTCTGCCTCAAGCGCCGGGGCCGCGCATCGATGCTTTGCTGAAAAAGCTGGCACACATTACTGAGTACACTCTGCTCTATATACTGTTTGTGCGCGCCTTTCACCACAGCCAAAATAACCTAGAGCGTGCTATGCGCATTTCGTTGCTGGCAACGGCAGTTTATGCCATCAGCGACGAAGTGCACCAGGCATTTGTGCCGGGCAGACATGCCAATGGGTACGATGTCCTGATAGACATCAGCGGGGGGCTACTGCTATGGGGACTACTGCGCAGCCGCAGATGGCTGCGACGGTTCCGCACGCAAGACCACTATTTCGCCGAATAGACGCTCCTGCTGTACTTGCACTCGGCCCGCTTTAAGCAGTTCCAAAAGCGCCAAGAAGGTAATAATCATCACCGGGCGGGATCCCGCTTCGCGCAGCAAGTCATGAAAATAGAGGATCCCCTTTCCAGCCAGCAGAGAATCAATGTACTGAATTCGGTCCGCAATGGTCACCATGAGAGGTGTAACTACGGCATCAGCCGGTTCTGGAGGCGGTTCCAGGGCAAAAGCCTGACGGGCAGCAGCAATAAGTTCTTCAAGGGAAACTTCGCGTAGATCCAGTTTTCTTTCCAGACGAGGCGGAGCAGAAAGGCGCAAATAGGCACGCAATCCAAGTTCCTCCCTTTCCCGCAGGTGCTGCGCCAACTCCTTAAACGCCTTATATTCCCGCAACTGCCGCGCTAGTTCTTCGCCGACATCCTCCTGCTCTCCTTCGGCTACCGCAGTTGGAGCCGGCAGCAGTGCCCGCGACTTGATCAACAAGAGTTTAGCTGCCACCACTAGAAATTCCGCCAGGTTGTCTACATTGACCCGCCCGGGCGTGCAGATATATTCGAGGTACTGGTCCGTCACCGCGGCCAATGATATTTTGGTGATGTCCAGCTCTTGCCGTTCGATAAGGTGCAGCAATAAATCGAGCGGCCCCTCAAACATCTCCAACTTAACGCGATAGGGGAACGCTTCGGATGATGTATTACTTGCTGATGGATTGACCTGCATGGTCGGAGCTCCTGACTTGCGCAATTGCGCACATACCAGTATGATTAGATCAATACATAGGCTAAACAATATCATTATACACCAGGACGTTGACCTTGTCTACACAACCTAACTAGCCAACAGGAGGACCACATGAGCCATCTCTATGATGAGATTCACCAACAACCCGAAGTCATCGCACGGCTGATTCACGAGGAGAGCAGGACAATCGCCCATATCGCGGACAGCCTGCGCCAACGCGAGCTCCGTTATATCCTCATTGCCGCGCGGGGGACATCAGACAATGCCGCCACTTATGGAAAATACCTTTTTGCCAGCATCCTCCGCCTGCCGGTTGCTCTTGCTGCCCCTTCGCTCTATACCATCTACCACACGCCACCGCACACTGGCAAAGATGCGCTGGTTATCGGCATCTCGCAATCCGGTGAATCACCGGACATTATCGCGGTGGTGAACGAGGCCAGGCAACAAGGAGCTTGTACTTTAGCAATCACCAACGAACCTGACTCACCGCTGGCACGCACTGCTGAGTACGCCATTATCTGCCACGCCGGGAAAGAAATGAGCGTGGCGGCGAGCAAAACGTACACTGCACAACTTACCGCGCTAGCATTGCTGGCTGCCTACTGGAGCGGAGATGAACAGAGGAAGTCGCAAATCCAATACTTGCCGGAGGCAGTGAGTAAAACCTTGACTATTGCCAACGATGTGCGGTCTCGAGTGGAACGCTATCGCTATATGGAGACATGCCTGATCCTGGGGCGCGGATACAACTATGCCACGGCCTTTGAAATTGCACTGAAGATGAAGGAGCTGAGTTACGTCCTCATCGAGGCTTATTCTTCCGCCGATTTCATGCATGGCCCTATTGCAGTGGTGGAACAAGGATTCCCTGTGATCCTAATCGCCCCTTCTGGCGAGGTGTATGCAGACATGCTCAACTTGGCGTGCGAGTTGCATGGCAAGGGAGCAGAATTGATCGCGATCTCAGATCAGCGTGAAGCCCTGGATTTGGCGGTCACTCCACTGAAATTGCCGGTTACCGTCCCTGAATGGCTTTCGCCAATCACTTGCGTTATCCCTGGACAGTTGCTAGCCCACGATTTAACTCTGGCAAAGGGGTATGACCCCGATCATCCCCGGGGACTGCGCAAAATAACCCTCACGCATTGATCACCAAGATGTCGCCAACTAATGAGCCTTTGCCATCTCCGCACCCACAACCCGCGGGATTGCAGAAATCGCCCGGTGGGATTCCTTATCTCGATTGGGGTGGCTATGGTCCTCTGGCGCATTTTGCCCATGCCAACGGATTCCCGCCAGGCACTTACAACGCATTTATCCAGCTTCTTACGCCCCATTTCCATGTAGTAGGCATGGAATGCCGCGCGCTCTGGGGCGATCAAGACACAGCCCGCTTTCGCCATTGGCGCGAACTGGGTGAGGACCTGGCGCGCTTTCTCAGAGAGATGCGCCTGCACGGCATAATAGGCATCGGCCATTCCCTGGGCGCTGTCACTTCCTTGTTCTGCGCCGTATCTCATCCCGAACTGTTCCGCGCCCTGGTGCTGATTGACCCGGTCATCCTGCCGCTACACTTCGCTCCTATCTTAGCGCTGGCCAGGTTGTTGCGCCTCAACCGAAGGGCGCGCCTCCCTGCTGGCGCACGACGGCGTCGTATGGAGTGGCCCAACAAGGAGGTCCTGTTTCGTGCCTACCGCTCCGCGCCCGTCTTTGCCCGCTGGCAGGATGTGTTCCTACGCGATTATATCGCCAGCGGAACCACCGAACAACCTGGCGGTAGCGTGCATTTGCGCTATCCACGGGAATGGGAAGCGCGTATCTTCGAAACGGTTCCGCTCGATGTGTGGTTGGATATTCCCCGACTTCGCCTGCCTCTTCTGGTGCTTCGTGGCCAGCATTCCAATACATATCGGAAAAGCGCCATGCGGCTGATGCAATGGCTCCTGCCACACGGCGTGTTCAAAGAGGTAGAGGGAGCAGATCATTTCGTACCGATGAGCAAGCCAGAGGAGACCGCAGCCTTGATCCATGCGTTCATCCAAGGTGAGAGAAGCAAAGGGCTATTTTAGCCAAAGAGTAGCGGGCATTCCAGATAAGACAACCTTAGGAAAGCACAATCAATAGGAACGTTTTAGAGCCTGTCGAAACCATTCGATCGTCTGCCGCAAGCCCTCTTCCAGCCCAACCTTTGGCTCCCATCCCAAGATTTGCCGCGCCCGTGTAATATCCGGCCGGCGCCTCCTTGGGTCATCTGCCGGAAGTGGCTTGTAGACGATGCCCGCTTTATTGCCCACCAGTTCGTTAATGAGCAGCGCAAAATCCAAAAGCCGCATTTCCGTCGGATTGCCTAGATTGACCGGCTCGGCATAATCCGATTGCAGCAGGCGATAGATGCCCTCAATCAGATCGGAATAGAAACAGAAACTCCGCGTTTGCGAGCCATCGCCATATACCGTCAGAGGTTCACCACGCAGAGCCTGGCCGATGAAATTCGGCACCGCACGGCCATCATCCAAGCGCATGCGCGGGCCATAGGTATTGAAGATGCGCGCAATGCGGGTCTCCACACCGTGATAGCGATGGTAAGCCATGGTCAGAGCCTCTGCAAATCGTTTGGCTTCGTCGTATACGCCCCGTGGGCCAATGGGATTGACATGGCCCCAGTAATCTTCCCTCTGTGGGTGCACCTCAGGGTCGCCATAGACCTCGGATGTGGAAGCCAAGAGGAAACGCGCCCCCTTAGCCCGCGCCAATCCCAATGTCTTATGCGTGCCCAATGCCCCCACTTTCAGCGTCTGAATAGGGAATTGCAGGTAATCAATTGGACTGGCAGGCGACGCAAAGTGCAGAATCGCATCCAGGGGGCCTTCAATATAGAGGTACTCGGTAACATCCTGTTTGATAAATCGAAAACGCTCATGCCCAGCCAAATGCTCGATATTGCGCGCGCTGCCCGTGATGAGATTGTCCATTGCAATCACATAGTGGCCTTCGCTCAAAAAGCGATCACAAAGGTGAGAACCTAGGAATCCAGCACCGCCCGTGATGAGAATGCGCATAGCTGCCTGCCTACTCCGCTTTCTTCCCCACTCGACTAAAACGCACCCGGAAAAGGCCCTTGATGTCCTCCCAGGCAGTGTTCAAGATATTCACCCGGCTATCCGGGTCATCCCGCCATTTCACCGGCACTTCGTAGATTTTGTAGCCGAGACGTTCCGCCAACAAGAGCAATTCGCTATCAAAAAACCATGCCTGATCCTTGATTAACGGGACAATCTCGCGCACCGCCCGGCGTGTAACCGCTTTGAAGCCACACTGGGCATCCGAGAACTTGTTGCAGAACATCAGTTTAATGATCAGATTATAGATGCGCGAGATAATTTCGCGTTTCAGCCCGCGTTGCACCTGTGCTCCCTTTTTCAGCCGGGAGCCAATCGCCACGTCGTACTCGCTGTCAATCAAGGAGTTGATCAACGGGGGAAATGCGCTCAAATCGGTAGAGAGGTCCACATCCATGTAACTGAGAATGTCTGCATCGCTCTCCGTCCATGCTTTGCGCAATGCCCTTCCACGCCCCTTCTGATCCAAGTGGATATAAGTAACCTCGCCCGGGTAACGCTTGCTCAGTTCCTGCGCAATTTCCAGAGTCCTATCCCGTGAAGCGTTATCGGCGATCACAATACGCCATTGATAGTCCACATGCTCCCGAAGGAACTGCTGCAAGGTATGAACGCTCCGTTCCAAGTCTTTCTCTTCGTTATAGACAGGAATGACAACATCCACCCGTACTTGTTTGGTGTCACGCATAAATTCTCCTTCTCAGCCCGTAGAAGCGTACCTGGCCTCTATGGCCCTTACGAGGCCAAAACTTAGGAAGAAGAGAAAAGCCAGGTCCACCAGAAAATAGGAGTTATCAATCAAGCCATGCGCCAACATGGCCACCATACTGGCAATTAGCCCCAAAATGATAGCACGCTCATTGCCATCCGGCAAATCTCGATACAAGCGCAACGCCGTCCGGAAAAATGCCCCTACTAGCCAGATCAATACTACCACGCCACCGATTCCCAGACGCGTCCAATAGTCCAATACAATGTTGTGCGGATGTGACAAGTCCGGCTCTTGCCAAGCCTCTGGCAGCATATACTCGGGATAGCGATAGAGGAAATTGTCAAGGCCTACACCCGTAATAGGATAATCCCGAATCATCGCCCAGGTTGCCTCCCAAAGTTTGATGCGGCGGAAGGTTGTGCCTTGTTCCAGATTGAACAGGGACACAACCCGCTCTGTACCAACCAAAGGCAAGAGCATGAGCAAGC
>Ga0315298_1006224_pt1 | contig 16394 bp, 10 predicted proteins | sample WHS_1_MG_FD_203077 | JGI IMG/M metagenome (GOLD analysis project Ga0315298, IMG submission 203077) | Extremophilic microbial mat communities from Washburn Hot Springs, YNP, Wyoming, USA - WHS_1_MG | ecosystem: Environmental > Aquatic > Thermal springs > Hot (42-90C) | place: USA: Wyoming...
CCACGCGGCCGCGGTGACCAAGTTGCCATCCACGCAGGCGTTGGAATACGTGGCGTTGACTTCGGCCCAGGTGGCGCCGGCCCGCAGCACTTCGGGCTTGACGGCTGGATAAGCGGTGCAGGTGCGGCCGGCCAGCACCCCGGCCGCCGCCAAAATCTGCTGCCCATGACACACCGAAGCGATGGGCTTGCGCGCATTGGCAAAATGCCGCACGATCTCCAGCACGCGATCGTTCAGCCGAAGGTATTCCGGCGACCGCCCTCCCGGAATCACCAGGGCATCGTAGTTGCGGGGCTCGATGGTGTCGAAGTCGGCCGTGACGGCAAAGTTGTGGCCCCGCTTTTCGCTGTAGGTCTGGTCGCCTTCGAAGTCGTGGATGGCCGTGCGGACCACCTCGCCGGGCTTCTTGCCCGGGCACACCGCATCGACCTGATGCCCCACCATCAACAGCATCTGGTAGGGGACCATGGCCTCGTAATCTTCCACGTAATCACCCACGAGCATCAAGATGCGCTTGGCCGGCATGATCCACTCCCTTCGAGTTTAGCGGTGCGCGATGTATGCCTCGAGCAGTGTATCCGGGGCGGGGACAAGGGACAAGCAAGTGCCCTGCGCCGTGGCTTCACCTGCCGGACGGCGCTGCAATTTGCTTTGGACGCTTGAACGGGTTGTCGTCCCCAGAACCTTGCCGGTACGTGGGGCGTTGCTTTTTTGAGGCGTGGCTTTTGGCAGGATCGCCGGGGCAGTTGCTTGAACCAAAGGGGGGATTCGGTTATGTTGGAACAAGCGGGGTTCTGTCCCGGAACGGTCGGGCGGTAATGGGTGCATAACGGGCGGCACGGGAAATCCCTCTTAAGAGGGGTCGTGAGGTTTACGAGGCTGGAGAGATTGGGGGGCGGAACAGAGGTCTTTTTTCACGATGTCTTGGCCATGCTGGGTTTTGTCCTTGCCAGGCCAGAGCGGTTTGGTCCGGCGGGCGGCAAGTACTGCGGCAAGTTTTAGCAGGAATATGAGGTTATGAAGGCACCATCGGCTTGGGGGTGGCGTATGGCGGCCGTGCTGGTCGCTGTGGGTTTAGCGTGGGTCGCATGGGCTGGCATGTGGCCGGCCGCCGCGGCAGCCGCCGAACAAGAAAAGCCGGCTGCTGCTGAAGCGCCGGCTGCACCGGCCGAGGAGGCCGCCGCGCCGGCGGAAGAAGGGGCGGAGAAGGCCAAACCGGAGGCCCCTGGCCAGCCCAAGCAAGTCAAAACCGCTTTGCAGTGGTTCATTGACGCTTCGGGACTCATCGGGTTGTTTATTCTGGCACTGTCGGTTTACTTTGTGGCCACGGTGGGCAAGCTGTTTTGGGAGCTGCGCCTGCCCGTGGCCGTGCCCCCGGAAATCACCGGCCGCATCCAGGACCTTCTCAACCAGCGCGACTTCAAAGGGATTTTCAATGTGGTCAAGGAGGACGACTCGATATTCAGCCGGTTGTTGAGCACGGGCATCGCCGAACTGCCCAATGGGTTAGCGGAGGCCCGCGACGTGATGGACCGCGTGGGCGAGTCGATCCATGTGGAGCTGGAAAAGCGAATCAGTGTGCTGGCGGTGCTGGGCACGCTGGGACCCATGATCGGCCTGTTGGGTACTTTGAAGGGCATGATCTCCAGCTTCAGCGTGATTGCCATGTACGACACCACGCTCAAAGCCAGCCAAGTGGCCGGCGGCATCTCCGAGGCCTTGCTGTTGACTTTTGAGGGGGTGAGCCTCTCGGTGCCGGCCATCTGGTTCTTTTCGTTTTTCCGCAACCGGGTGTCGGTGATTACCACCACAGCGGCGTTGGAGGCCGATAACTTCCTGCGACATTTTGCGCATGCCGCGCGGGCCAAGCCGACCGGCCAGGCCGGCACCACCACTACCCAAACGCAGGTCGGCCCCAAGACCGCGCCCCGCGTGGAGTGAGGGTTTAGTCCTTTTGGAGCCAATCCCCTTGGTGCCAGGCAGCCAAAAGGTCCATAACAACGTTCGGGCCCAAGGGCCAGGCTACCGGCCGGCGCGGGGCCGCCCCAGGCGGCGGTCTTGGTAATCGGCTGGCCAGAGGCGGCAGCGGGTCGCGCGGCTTGGTTGCCGGGCGCGGCCGTTGTGTGGGAGACGGCGTATGGCGGAACTCGAACAATCCGAAGGCAAGCCCAATCTGACGCCCATCTTGGACATGGTCTTCCAGCTCATCACCTTCTTCATGCTGGTGATGAACTTCAAGGCCGGTGCCCTGGATACCAGCCTCCGCTTGCCCGTGGTCGGCAGCGCCCGGGCCGTGGATGCCCAGGGGCAGACCTCCCTATTGATTCTGAACATCGACAAGCAGGGCAACTTAAACGTGTACGGCCAGCCGCGGCCGGTGGACAGCTATATCGCGGGGGAAGCCCAGGCGGAACTCCTGGCAGCCCGCCGCCAGAACCCGAAGCTCCAATTCGGCGACGAGTTGCCGACCACGGTGGTCATTCGGGCGGATCGGGCGACCGAGTACCACATGGTGCACCGGGTGATCGAGACTTGCCAGAAATACGGCTTCCGCAATTTCGCCCTCAAGGCGTTGAATAAGGAGGAGGGGACGTAGCATGGCACGCCGGAAAGGCCGCCGCTCCAAAGCCGAAGTCGAGTTGAACCTGGCCGCCATGCTCGACATGGCGTTCCAGCTTCTGACGTTTTTCATCCTTACCTTCAAGCCGGCGCCGGTCGAAGGGCAGATCAATGTCCGTTTGCCGCCGCCGGTACCCGTTCTCCAGCCGGGCAAGCAGCGTGACATTGGCGAGATGGCGCCCAAAGAGGGCGAAGTGCCCCGCGGCGTGAACACGCTGGTCATCACCTTGAACAACAACCTCCAGTCCAAGGACCCGGGGCGGGCTCTGTCGTACACCATCGGCGAATACGGGGAGGGCACCCAAGTGGGCACTCCGGAACAGTTGAACAACCGGCTGCGGGAGATCTTCGCCAACCCGATCAATCCGTTTGAACAGGTCATCATCCAGGTCCCATCGCGGGTCCGCTATGCCGAACTGATGAAGGTGGTGGAGGTGTTCACCCGGCAGAAGCTGCCGGCAGGCAAAAAGTTGTCGTTGAGCTTTGTGGAGCTGCCGCAGGAGGCAGCCGGGGGTCCTTGAGGTCGGCCACCTTTGGCCAGAGATTTCCCATGCCGCGCGGTCCCCGCCATCGCCCGTTGCCGCAACGCATGTTCCAAGGAGGAGAACTGCTGCGCCTGGTGAGCCTCATCACCATGCTGGGGCTGATTGTGCTGTTGATGGTGCGGTTCCGCGACCCGAGCATGTGGCGATGGCTGGCTGCGGAGGAAGGGCCCCAGGCGGGGGCAGAAGCGGCTGGGCCGGCCGACGCCCAGCCCCCCTTGGATGCCAGGCAGGCTCAGCCCGCTCTGCCCGCCTCCTCGCCGGTGCCCAAAGTAACGGTTGCGGCTGCGCCGGCGGGTCCGCCCGGCCCGTCCCCTGCCCCTAATGCCGATGCTCCAGTGGCCGGGCCCACCGACGAAGACCCCGAGGAATGGGAAGCCTTCACCGAGGAGCGCCAAGCGCTGGACGATTTCACTTTCTTTATCCAGCGCGAAGAGATGGAGGCATACGACCGGCTGGTCCGTTGGGTGGTCCGGCAACCCTTTGAGCGGCTTTGGCAGCGGGCCCACCAAGAAAGCCCTCCCGTGGTCTTCAACGATTTCGTACAGCACCGGAACAAGCTTCGCGGCAAGCTGGTGTATCTGGACCTGCACCTCCGCCGCGTGCTGAAGATGCCAGAAAAGACCCGCGACGGGTTTCAGTTGTACGAGGCGTGGGGCTTTACGCACCAGTCGGGCGGGTGGCTGTACAGCCTGGTGCTGGTGGACCTGCCGCCCGGATTACGCGAGGGCGATGTTCAGGAACATGTGCGGGCGGCAGGGTATTTTTTGAAACTCATCAGTTATCATTCGGCCCTGTCCAAGCCGGGCGATCGGCCCTTGTATGCCCCCGTGCTGATCGGGCGGGTGATGCGCGTCCAGGCGCCGGCGCCGGTCCCCTCCGAAACCGAATGGCTGGCTTCCTCGCCCACCGGCAGGCTCTTGGCAGTCGTTGGATTTATCGCCCTGGCGGCCGCCATTGGCCTGTGGCAGTTTCGCAGTCTTGCAGGCCGTCGGCGACGGCGGCGAGAAGGCTCAATACGTCCGGTGGGCTCCACGCCCCGCAGCCAGCCGCCCATTCCTGTCGAGGAGTGGCTGGATCAAGCGGGCAACGGCGGCATGCCGCGCCTGGGCGATTCGCCGCCCGGCGGCGAGCTGGGGGCGCCGGGGCGTAACGGGCACGGCCAGGGGCCGCAAGGGCTGTTCGACAGCGGCCTTGACACGGGCTCGGCCCGGGGCGAATAATCGACCGTAAGTTCCACTGTTGGTGCAAGTTCGGGGGAAAAGGCGCTATGTCTCAGTCGGCCATATCCCGAGCCAAAGTCGAACGCCCCACCGCCACCTCCGCGCCGGCGGTCCCCCAAGCCCCTGCACAGGCCCCAATGGCGCAAGCTCCGGCGCCTGCCGAAGCGGCCCGCCCCCCGTTCGGCGAACAGATCATGGAGTGGGTTCGCACCGAAGGAGCGTGGTGGGCCTCCAGCTTCGTCTTCCACATGCTGTTGATGTGCGTCTTGATGCTGGTCAGCACCCGCACCGGCAGCGAATACCAGGGCGAACCCCCTTCGTTTGAAGAAGCCGAGCAGGAACCGGTCATTCCCGAACAAAAGCTCGAACGCTTCGAAGTGGGCGATACTCCGCTTGAGCCCACCGAACTGACTACCGACACGCTCACCCTGAACCAGGCCCCTGGGGGCGGCCCGGCCCAAGAGGAGATTTATTACGACGAGAATCCCGTGTTCATCGAGGCGGGCGGAGGCATGGCCAGTCCCGGAGCCAGTAGCGGTCCCTCGCTGGGCGGCCTGGGCGGCTTTACCGTGGTGGGTACCGGGCCGGGCATTGCAGTCCGCGGCGGAGGAGGAGTCGGGGTGGGGATCGGCACCGGCACCAACCCCGGCGTGGGCGGCGGGGGGAGTGGCTTCGGGGGGCGCGGGCAGGGGCATCGCAAGGCTATGGTCGGCGGGTTCGGCGGCACACGCCAATCGGAACGCGCCGTGGCCGCCGCTCTCAACTGGCTCGCCCGCCACCAATCGCCCAACGGCTCCTGGAGCATTCAAGACTACAATCGGCAATGCACCGACCCCACGTGCACCGGGCCGGGGACCGCCAAGGCCGATGCCGGCGCTACCGCCCTGGGACTTTTGCCCTTCCTGGCCGCTGGCCAGACCCACCGGGTCAAGGGCCCCTACCAACAGACGATTTACCGCGGCCTGTACTGGCTCATGCAGAACCAGAAGCAAGACGGCAATCTCGCCGCCGGCGCCGCGTCTCCCATGTATTCCCACGGCTTGGCCACCATCACCCTTTGCGAAGCTTACGGCCTGAGCAAAGACGATGTGATTCGGCGTGCGGCCTCGGCCGCGGTACGGTTCATCGAAAACGCCCAGCATCCCCGCACCGGCGGCTGGCGCTACACTCCGGGTGAGGAAGGCGATACCTCGGTGGTGGGCTGGCAGGTAATGGCCCTTAAAAGCGCGCAGATGGCCGGGCTGTCGGTCAGCCCCCGGGCTTTCGAAGGCGCCAAGACCTGGCTGAAATCCTGTTCCAAAGGCAATTATGGCGGCAATTTCTCCTACCAGCCTGAAAGCCCCGCCACTCCCACTATGACCTCTGTGGGATTGCTGTGCTGGCAGTATATGGGGGCCAAGCCCGAGGAACCCATGATGCAGGAGGGCCTGGCCACCTTGCTCCATCACATGCCCGACAACAAAGCCCGCGACATGTATTACTGGTATTATGCGACCCAGGTGCTGCACAACGTGCCGGGGCCCGACTGGGACAAATGGAACCGCCAGATGCGCCGCGTGCTCATCGAAACCCAGTGCAAGGATGGGTGCGCCGCAGGCAGTTGGGATCCGGACAAGCCCACCCGCGACCGCTGGGGTGATGCCGGCGGCCGGCTGTATGTCACCAGCCTGGCGGCCCTGACCCTGGAGGTCTATTACCGCTATTTGCCGTTGTACAAACTGGGCGGCAACCCCGCTCAAGTGGGCGGGTTGTTGGTGGGCACCAAGGAACCTGCCAGAGAGCCAGCCAAAGGGGGTGGCCAGGAACCCGTTAAGACCGGCGCTGAAGAACCCCAAAAGACCGGCGCAAAGGAGCCCCCCAAGGACGCGGCAAAGCCCGCCGCCAAGAAGAAGTAGCACGGGGGGCACGGCACGCTTGCGGCCAGTCGAGCAGGTCAGGCACGCGGTGCCTGACAGGCGGGTTCTGCGCGTACCGGTGGCGCCTGCCAGCCGCGCGATGCAAAGAGCCACATAGGCAAACAGAATCGGGGCATGTCGTAAGCAGGCGGTATCATGAGGATAGCCCGTTTTCTCGGCGCGGTTTGCTTGTGCGTGTCGGCGGTGCCCGGCGTGGTTTGGGCCGCCGAGGTCCGCCCTTTGGAGTTCGTCCAGGCACTCCAAGAGCGCGGGTACTACGATTTCGCGGTCGAGTACCTGGAAATGCTCCAGCAGGCAGGCGATTTGCCCGAAGAGATGGCCGAGGTCTTCGACCTGGAGATGTCCAAGTGCCTGCGTGGGGCGGCCAACTTCGCCTACGATGCCAAGCAGGCGGCCGAATTGATGGACCGGGCACAGAAGCATCTGGATAAATTCCTGTCCGAGCGGCCGAACCACCCCGAAGCGGTTTCCGCCCTGGTTTCGGTAGGCAGCTTCGCGATGGATCATGCGTTGCGGTTGGTGCGCGAGGCGAAAACGGCGGAGAAAAAAGACCAAAAGCAGGCAGCGCAACTGTTGGCCCAAGGGCGGGCGCGCCTGGCCGAGGCCCGCAAGCGGTTCGAATCGGCCCTGGCCACGCTTGCCCGGCGCCGCAACGAGTTGCCGGCTCCCAGCGCCGGGGCGGGCAAGGGGCGTCCGGCCAAGGAGAGCCGCCAAGTCGCCCTCCAGCGGGCCCAACTCGATGCCAGCATCATCGAAGCACAGTTCCAGCTCGGACTGGTGGATTACTACACCGCGCAGACGTACAAGGATCCCAAAGAGGCGGCCCGGCTGGCGGCTCTCAAGCGGGCCGCCAAGGTGTTCAACGACATCTGGCAGTTGCGGCGGGTGAGCGAAGCGGGCGAGATCGATGTCGTCGGCCTGCAGGCGCATATGTGGGAAGGCAAAGTGGCCGAGGAACTGGGCGATTACCAGACCGCTCTGGACATCTACGACGAAGTGCTGGCCAGCGAGCCGGACCCTGGCAAGCCCGACCCGCTGAAGATGGACAAGCGGCTGGACCCGCTGTTCGCCCAGGTCAATCTGTCGCGGCTGCTGTTGATCAAGAGGCGCAGCGTGGAGAGTTTTCTTGCCGAGGCGGAAGATTACCTCGGGGCGTTTGCCCGCAAGAGCCGCTTTGACGGCTATCAGGGCGTGGCGCTGGAATATGCCAAGACGCTGGGCGAGATAGCCCAGAAGGCCGAGGGCCCCGAGAAGGCCAAACTAATCAAACAGGCGCTGGCCGTTCTGAACGACATGGCCCGCGTGCCCAGCGCCTACCAGGCCGAGGCCATCCAGCTTCGGGCGCGTCTGGCCGGCGGGGCGGGCGGGGCGCTGGGCGATGTGGCCGCCGCCCGCACCTTTACCGAGGCCGTGGGCATCGGCGACGCCGCGCTTCAGGCCAGCAAATGGGAGATGGCCGCCGCCGCCTATCGCCGGGCCTTGGAGATTGGCGATACGTCGAAAGACGCGGCCACGCGCCTGGCCAAGGTCAAGGAGAGCCTGGCGTGGGCGCTGTACATGGCGGCGGCCGAACTCTACAAAGCCAACAAGCTCGCCGAGTTCCGCGAGGCCGCCCGCAAAATCGTCGCCGAGTTCCCCGATACCTCGGTGGCGGCCGACGCGGCGGCCATGGCCGTCGATGCCCAGTTGCGTCTCTATGCCTCGCTGCCGGCCAACCAGATGCAGGAGCGCGCCGCGGCCCTGGACCTGTTGACTAAGATGGCCAAGGAAGTCGAGGCCCGCTGGCCCGGCAAACCCCAAGCGGACGATGCCCGCATGGCCTTGGCCCAGGCCGCGCTGGTCCGCGGCGAGGTGGAACAGGCCCTGGCCGCCTTCGAGGCCGTCAGCGACCGGTCGGAACGCTACCCGGTGGCCCTCGCCCTGGCCGCCCAAACCTATTGGCGGCGCTACCTGACCGAAAAACAGAAAGGCCCCCAGGCCGACAAGAGCCGCATGGACGCCGACCGCTCTAGCGCCCTAAAGCGCATCCGCACTAGTGTCGAGCGCTTCCGGCGGGTGGCCGAGCCGGGAAAGCCTCTCCCCCGCCCCCATCTGGAGGCCGAGTTGCTTTTGGCCGAAATCCAGCTCGACGCGGGCAACGCCAAAGAGGCGGCCACGTTGCTGGAGCCCCTGGTCCGCCAGATGAAGGCCGAAAAACCGGGTACGTTGGACCTGGTGATGCTCCGCGTGTTCTTTGCCGGTGCCCAGGCATATCTGGCGTTGGGCGATGTGGATCGGGCAACAGAAATCGGCATGATTCTGGCCGACCTGGGGGCCGATCAGCCGCCCATCAACAGCCTTTTGGTCCGGTTTGTTCGCGTGCTGGACGGGGAGCGCCGCAAAGCCGAGGCGGCCGTCACCGAGGCCACCGCCGCCAACGACGAAAAGGCCCATCAGCAGGCCGTGGCCCGATTACGCCACACCGAGGAGACGATCGGCAAGCTGCTCGGCAAACTGGCGCAACGCAAGGAAATGGCGGTGACCGATCTGCTGTATGTGGGCGAGCAATGCGCAGCGGTGGGGCTGACGCAGGAGGCCTCGCAACTGTTCCAGGCCGTTGCCGACTTGGCCCAGAAAGGCGACGCCACGGCCCAAAAACTGCTTCCCCGGGCCCGCTCGCGCATGATCGCCCAGTTGCGCAAGGAGGGGAAGTTCGAGGCGGCCATGGAACAAGTCGAGCAACTCGTCAAAGAGAATCCGCGTTCGTTGGACGCCCACATGGAGCGGGCCCGCATCCTGCAGGCCTGGGCCGAGCAGGATCCTGCCCAGTTCGATAAGGCGGTCGCCCAGTGGCATTTCATCCGCAACCTGCTGGAACCGAGCCGAAAACGCTTCCCCCGCGAGTATTACGAGGTGATCTACCACGCGGCCGATTGCCTCCGCATCCAGGCCGAGAAAGCCGCCAAAGAAGGCCAGTCCAGCGCGGCCCAGGCCCGGGCGGCCGAAGGAGCCAAATTGTTGTTTTCGGCCATGACGCTCAACCCTAAGCTGGACGGCGATCCCAATACCCTGGCCCGCTACAAGGCCCTGCTGGACAAGCTCAAAGGGCTCACCGCCTCGGGAAAATGACGGGGCTGGCCGCCAGTCCATCTCCACTCCACCGCGACTTGTGGGGGGCCGTGGCCCGCTGGCCTGCGGCTCGGCTATACTGGCGGCGGTCGTAGTGCTCGAAGTTCAGGCTGGCCTTTACCGGCCGGCCATATTGTCACGCGAGGAGGTCTGGCCATGACAAAACCGAGCTGTATAGTAGCTTTGGGAACTCTGTTGGCCGCAGGGGCGATCTGGGCGTGGCAAGCCTCGGCTGCCGAAACGCCGGTTCGTGCCCAAGCCAAGAGCGAGGCGGCCCAACCCCCGCGCGGGTTGGGCGTCATGGTGGGGCTTGGGGGCGAGCCGGCCGAATCGGTCCCGCAGCGCGCTGCCCAAACCGGCTGGATCATCTATTTCCAGTCGCCATCGGTCGAAGAGGTGCAAAAGGTCCGGCAGGCGGCCGAGGCAGCCGGTGTGCTGGGCACCCGAGTGTTCGTCGATCGTGGCCCCATGGCGCGAATCCATCTGGCCGACAATCTGGCCGACGCCGTGTGGGTGGCTTCCTCAGCCGCCGATCGCGTGCACGAAGCCGAGGTGCTGCGTGTGCTCCGGCCGGAAGGAACAGGGTACCTGGCCAAGCGGCGCGTGACCAAACCGGTGCCGGCCGGCGTGGACGACTGGAGCCACCCCTTCCACGGGCCGGACAACAATCCCCAGTCGCGCGACCAGTTGGCTCGGGCTCCGTATCGCACCCAGTTCTTGGCCGAGCCCTTGTTTTGCCCCATGCCGGAAGTGACCGTGGCGGCCGGGGGCCGGGTGTTCAAGGCGTTCGGCCACATCGCCCACAAGGCGAACCAGAACCCGATGTTGAACACCTTGCTGGCCATCAACGGCTACAACGGCATGATCCTGTGGCGCCGCGGATTGCGCGAAGGCTTCATGATCCACCGCAACACGATGATCGCCACGCCCGAGGTGCTTTACCTGGCCGACGATCAGTCCTGCAAGGTCCTGGATGCCCAGACCGGGCAAGTGCGGGCCGAAATCGTGGTACCCCCGGGCGCCGCCGACGGGCCGGTGTGGAAGTGGATGGCCCTGGAGCGCGGGCCGCAGGGACAGCCGGTGCTTTACGCCCTGGTCGGAGCCGCCGAAGTGCGGCCCAAGACGGTGCGGTCCGATGTGCCCGGACTGGGCCACTGGCCCTGGGGCATGTGGGAAGGCCACGAATACGCCGACCCGCGAACCAACTTCGCCTTCGGCCGCACGTTCCTGGCCATCGACCCCCAAACGCGAAAAATCCTTTGGCGGCACGCGGAAGAGGCCTACATCGACGGCCGCGGCGTGTGCATGAAAAACGGCCGCATCTATTACTATGCACCGGGCCAGTTCCTGGCCTGCCTCGACGGACGCGACGGCCAAGTGCTGTGGAAACGCTCAGACCCCGAGTTGCTGGAGGCCATCGGGCGCACCGGCCGGGCCCAAAACCCCACCGAAGGCTACGCCACCACCAGCTACCTCAAGTGCACCGACAAATACGTGTTTTTCGCCGGGCCCCAGCGCCCGAACCTGGTGGTCGCTTCGGCCAACGACGGCAAACTGGTGTGGTCCCGCCGCGGCGGCAACCTGCACCTAATCCTCCGCGACGACGTGTTCTATGGTGTGGGGCCTGGCGGTGCCAAATTCCGTTACGATACCTGGGAAACCCTGGCGCCATTGCCCAATCGCCGCTCCTGCACCCGGGCCACCGCCAGCGTGGACAGCGTCTTCTACCGCGCTGCCGAAGGTACCATGCAGATCGTAACCGCCGACGACCACGCCCAGCACCTGGCCCCTATGCGCCCGCCCTGCCAGGACGGCGTGGTGGTGGCCGGCGGTATGCTGTATTGGGGGCCCTGGATGTGCGGGTGCCCGCTGTCGTTCTACGGACACGTGGCCCTCGCCCACGCCGGCAAAGCGCAAGAAGCGTCGCCGGCGGCGGCCCGCACCCAACCCGGCGAGGGCGACCCACATGCCGTAGCCCAGTTGCCCGTGCATCCGGCCGACTGGACCACCGCCGGCGGCGATCCGGCCCGCTCTATGACCACCGCCGCTCCCATCCCCGCGCGGGTCAAACCAGCATGGGAGTGGAAACCCGGCTGGGCAGCCCGGCCTACGGCCCCCATCGTGGCCGGCGGACTGGTGTTCTTCGGCGACGACCGCGGCGTCCTCCGAGCCCTGGAAGCCGCTTCCGGCAAACTCCGCTGGCAAACCTACGCCTCGGCCGCCATCTTCCAGGCACCCGTGTTTTGGCAGGGGCGGCTGTTTGTCGGTGCGGCCGACGGGCGGGTGTACGCCTTTGAGGCGGCCACGGGCCGACTGCTATGGTCTCACCGCCTGCCCCCCGAAGAACGGTGGATTCCCGTATTCGGCAAACTCATTTCCACGTGGCCCGTGGCCGGTGGCGTGATCGTCCACGATGGCACCGTCTATGCCGCCGCAGGCATCGCGCATTACGACGGCACCTACGTCTGCGCCCTGGACGCCCTTACGGGCAAGCCGCGGTGGTACAACGACTCGTCCGGCCGGCTCTCCGACCGGGTCAACAACGGCATCAGCCTGCAGGGCGAACTTTATCTGGAAGGCGACACCCTGTGCTTTGCCGGCGGCAGCGTGTATCCCGTGGCGCGTTATGACTGCCGCACCGGCCGATGCCTGGTCGAGCCAGTGCACGCTGTGGGCTCACAGTATGCCACGGCTTTTTACGTGTATTACCCGGAATACGGCCAGTACGTGCCGCTGGATCAATGGCTGCCCGATGGCCAACGCCTCCACTATCAGCCCTTGTACGAGGGAAGCCAGCACACGCGGCTAGCCCTGCTGGCTCTCCCCAAAGGCGCACCGCCAGCCAGGCCAGAACGGGGCTTCCAGTTGTTCCGCCCCACCCGGCCTGCCGGCCAGGTTATCTGGGAATGCGCCGCCCCGCGACGCTTCCATAGCTTTATGGTGGGCAGCCAATCGCTGGTGGCCGCCGGCCAAGTGCCCGAAGGGCAAACCCTCAGGCCCTTCCTGGCCGCCATACGCATCGCCGACGGCCAAGACCTTTGGTACCACGAACTGCCGGCCCCGGCCGTGCGGCGGGGCACAGCCATCGACCACACGGGCCGAATATTCGTGGCCTTGGCCGACGGCCGCCTCGAAGCCTTCGTGCCGGCCGCCGGCCTCTGAAGTCCACGTGTGCGACGGCCATCCGTGTGCCACTGCTTGGCGCAAGCCAAGCAGTGCTGGCAGGCTGGGTGCTTGGGCAGGCGTGCGCCAACTATGGTCTGAAGGGCACTGCTTCTGACGAAGCAGTGGCACACAAGGCCATCCGTGTGCCACTGCTTGGCGCAAGCCAAGCAGTGCTGGCAGGGTGCGTGGTTGGAGGGGGGTCGGAGGGATATCGATCTGAAGGGCACTGCTTCTGACGAAGCAGTGGCACACAAGGCCATCCGTGTGCCACTGCTTGGCGCAAGCCAAGCAGTGCTAGCAGGCTGGGTGGTTGGAGGGGGGGTCGGAGGGAATTCGGTCTGAAGGGCACTGCTTCTGACGAAGCCGTGGCACACAAGGCCGTCCGTGTGCCACTGTTTGGCGCATGCCAAGCAGTGCTGGCAGGGTGCGTGCTTGGGCAGGCGTGCGCCAACTATGGTCTGAAGGGCACTGCTTCTGACGAAGCCGTGGCAGACAGCCACCGCGGGTTGCAACGGCCGCCGGCGTAGACCGCTCACCCCCTATAAGTTGGACTAGCCGGCGAACGCGCTTGCCTCTTGCTGGCGGGGGGAGTATTATTGGGTAATTTGAGTTCGGGAGGCTCAACACTTGCCGCCGGGGGGTTTGATCCTCGTGATGTGCTGTAACCGTATCCGCCGCGGGCGGAGGAGGCATGTCGATCTTCGAACATAACGCCCCCTGACGACGGCGGCTTGCGTCGAGGCTCGCCCCTGTAGCACGCCTACGGCATTCTGGAACGTGGCGAGCGGCCAGGGCCCGTGTGCCACGCCCTGGGTTCCCGCTGGGAAGGCGGTACAAGTCGCCCTCTTGCTGCCCGAAGGCCCTGTTTCGGGCATCCCGTAATCACGTACCACCTGTGGAGCGGTCTGCCTTGGATTCGCCGGAGCCAGTTTCTGAAAGTTTGCCTGCCCTAGAGTTTTCGCCAAGCGAGAACGCCTGTGGCGATCTTGCCCAGGGCGAGTTGTTTGGTCCGGGACTTCGTGGGGCCAGAGATGGGCGTTGGCGGTTGCGCCGGGCGCATGGGCATGCCCGGCTTGCCGACCCTTTCGAAATCGTGGGGCAAGTCAAGCAGGCCTTCGGAGACCTGGAGCAGGAGCTGGTGGGCTTCGGCCCGCTGGTGGCGCAATCGGTACTGGCCCTGTTGACCCGGGAGAACGTCTTGATTTTTGGCCCGCCGGGGACGGCCAAGACGCTGTATGCGGGGATGCTGTTCGGCCGGATCGCTCACGCCCGGGTGTTCGATACGCAGATGTCCAAGGGCACGCTTCCGGAGGAGCTGTTCGGTTCGATCGATGTCGAGGAACTCAAGCGGGGGCGGACGGTGCACCGCACGCGGGACACGCTGGTCGATGCCGATCTGGCGTTTATCGACGAGTTCTTCGATGCCAACGATATGGTGCTGCGTGCGCTGTTGGGCGTGTTCAACGAGCGGGTGTTCAAGAAAGGCACGCAGGTGGAGCCGGCCGCTTTGCACACGGGCATCGCGGCGGCCAATTATCTGCGGGCCACCGAGGTGACCGAGGCGGTGCTGGACCGCTTTCTTTTCCGGGCCTACCTGGGGCCGGACTACAGCCCGTTTGCCCTGTTGGCGGTGGATCGGGCCTTTGCGCGGCACTATGGGCGGTATGCGGGTCCGGCGCGGCGGCAGGTTCCCTTGGCGGGGCTGGCCTATTTGGCCGACATCGCGTGCGGGCTGGTGCCGGAGTTCGCCATCCATGCCTCGCCGCATGTGTTGTTCCTCAAAAATGCCGTGTTGAACCGATACCGCGAATTGCTGGAGGAGGCGAGCGAGCCGGGCACGCGCCGCCCCATCTACATCAGTCCTCGGACGTATGCCAAGTCGCGGATCGTGCTCAATGCGGCGGCGCTGCTTCGCGGGCGCAGGGAGGTCCGGCCTGAAGACCTGGCCCAGTTGAAGTACGTGGTTACCACGATTGGCGGCCCGCCCGAACAGGAGCAAGGTTTCGAGAAGGCCCTGAGCGAGACGCTGTTGCGGATTCGAGGCGCGGATTTGGAGCACATCGACAACCTGGCGGCCGCCAGTGAACTGGCCGAGCAGCTCATGGCCCGGCGGCGTGATGGCCAGGCGGTTTTGCCGAGCGGCTTCCTCCAGCGGCTTTTGCGGTTCTTTGGGCTCTTGAGCGAGGGCGAAGTGACGTTCGACCATCTGCGGCGGTATGTGGACGGACTGCACCCGCACGACGACCGGGTCAAGGCCCTGCGCCAAGGCGTGCTCCAGCGGATTCAGGAGTTGACGCGGCGAGTGGATGGGCAGGCCGGCCCGGGGTGGCTCTAAGCCGAAGGGAGCCGCAGGCGATGGGCGCGGCGGCGGGCAACCTGGTGCGGTACCTGGCCGAGTTCGATCTGGCACTGGGGGACCTTCTTCCCCCGCAGCTTGCCATGTTCCTCGCCGCACGCAATGCCGCCGCGCTGGTCGAGGACCTGGAAGTGCCGATGGGCGAAGCGGTCCGCGCGGACGGCGATGCCACTTTGGTGCAACGCGCGCACCGCCCCCAGTTGGAGCCGACCGTTCACGCCTCGGCATCGCTGGAACGGGACTTGCCCACCGACACAATGGACGTGGGGTATGCGTGGAGCATCGAGGACGTACCGCGCATCTTCCCGCTCCAATGGCTCTGGGAGGAAGTGGAGCCGGCGTGGTTCTACACCAAACTGGCGCAGCACGAGCTGCTCCTGCCGCGCTGGCGTCAGGTGGAGAGGCTGCCCGAGCCCGCCCCCTCTGACGCTGCGGGATGCCAGGCCACAGGGCAGCGTGCCACGACCCAGTTCACTCGCCAGCACGCGTATGTGCTGTTGGATACCTCCAGCACCATGCAGGACCACGATCGCCGGGGCACGGTGGCCCGCGGGCTGGCTTTGGCCTTTCTCCGCAAGGGCTATCGTGATGGGGCGCACCTGAACCTCCGGCCCTTTGCGGCCGAGGTAGGCCAGCGGCTGTCGGGCGATTCCCGGGCGGATTTTTCGGCCATCGTTCGGCGGGTGATCACGGTGCCCAATGCCGGGCAGACCCGCATTCAGGCCGCCTTGGAGCGGGCGGTGCAGGACCTGCAAAACGTAGGCGCCTGCCGCGGTGCGCAAATCATGCTCATCACCGACGGCATTTCGCGCCTGGGCCGAAATCCGCTTTGCGGCGAGGCGCTGCATACCTTCATCCTCGGAGACCTTTTCGAAGAGGAAGGAGAGGACAGCACGTTGCACACGCTTCGCCGCTGGAGCCGCACCTTCCGGCGGATCTGGACCAGCCGCTTCGCAGAACTGTTGGCCCCCACGTGGGACGATTGCCGGGCGGCGTCGGCCGCGCTGGAAAGACTGCTGGAAGCTTACCGAAGCCAGCCAGGCCAGAAGCCCGCGCTTGCCCGTGTGGTGCGTAACGTCCGATTCCTGCTGGAACAATTCCGCCGGAGCGCCGCAGGGCTTGGCCTGGCCCCGGAGGTGGCGAGCATGGAAGCCCGGCTGGAGTCGGTGGAACACCTTCTGGCTGAGGGTGAAGACTCGGCGCCGGTCGCCGCGGGCCCAGTGGCGGGCTCTCCTGCCGGGGCTGGCCCAACCTCTCGCGGGGATCGAGAGGCAGAGGCTGGCCGGCCCACCGGCTGGGCAGCGGGCGGATGGAGCTTTGTGCACCGCAGCTCCGTATGGCGATGGTTGCGCCGCTGGGTCCAGCGATTAGCTGCCTGGCTGAAGACGGCTATTGGCACAAGGCTCGGCCTTGGCTGACTATCGCCGGCTTGGCTAGGCCTCTGCGGGTGGGCCCCCGGCAACCG
>Ga0315298_1006226_pt1 | contig 16387 bp, 17 predicted proteins | sample WHS_1_MG_FD_203077 | JGI IMG/M metagenome (GOLD analysis project Ga0315298, IMG submission 203077) | Extremophilic microbial mat communities from Washburn Hot Springs, YNP, Wyoming, USA - WHS_1_MG | ecosystem: Environmental > Aquatic > Thermal springs > Hot (42-90C) | place: USA: Wyoming...
CCAGTCTCTGGGACAAGGCGGGCGTAAAGCACTGCCTCGCGCACTTGCCCGGCCTTGTTGATCAAACGGGTCTCGTAAACCTCGGGTACCGAAGGGTCTCCCCGGCGGCGGCCGGCATGATAGGCGAGCATCACGGGCAAGCTTTCCGGCGCCACATACTGTACCCACTTGGTCCCAATCAGCTCCTCAGGCGTGTACCCGGTCACTCGCAGACACTCGCGGTTGGCAAGGGAAATGGTGCCGTCCCCCTCCACCACTATGGTGGCGGTGCCAGTGGCCTCGAATACCGCCCGGTAGCGTGACTCGCTTAGCCGGGCAAGCTCGAGGGTCTGCCGGCGCTGCCGGAGCAGCAGGGCCACCAGGCTCTTGAGGGTGGCGGGGTTGAAAGGAAGACGAAGGTAATGGTCAAAGCCGGCATCCAACCAAGGCTCGGGGGCGTCGTCCAGCCCTAATCCTACTATCACGGGCAGATAGGTGGGATCTTCCAGCTTGAGACCTAGTGCCCACTGGCCCAGTCGTTGAGCGGAGGGCACATCAAAGATGAAGAGGTCCACCGGAACCTGACTGGGATCGCCCAAGACCGGTACCACCTGGTGACCCAGCTCACGCAGGTAGTCAGCGATCCTAGACCGCTCGACCGGATCGGCAAAGGCCACGCCGATCACTGCGCCGCCGTCCGTCTCAGTCTGTTTCTTGTCTTCACTCACGTCTTCTTTTGGCCAAGACCTGGAAGGGAGGGGACTTCATGTTGACCGCAGGGGGATGGACTTCTTGCAGGAAGGCGTTTGCAGGGCCGATGCTACCGCTCAGAAAACTCTGCCACCCAATCAGGCGCTCCCCCACCGTGTCCCCTCCCTAGTGAACTGGAAACTTGTTTAGTTGAGGCTAGAAATACCTGCTACGTGAAGTGTAGCGAACTTTACAGTGAGTCAAGGAGAGTATCAAGTGGACAACTTCGGCTGATCTACCGCGGGCTGCCCTGCTTGAGGGGTGAACCCTTCGAGCGGTCTACTCTCTTGCCGGCCCGGAGGACGCGTAGTACAGTGCTGGTGATTGCAGCAGTAACCGAGCAGAGGAGGGACGCATGGCCTGCTTTCTCGTTCCTGCGGGAGTGGCTGTAGTGACCACAGTGGTGCAGAAAGTCGCAGAGAGGAAGGAAAGGAAAGCCGGCGCTCAGGAGCAGGGGGAATTGGCTGCCAGCAAGCGGGTGGCACCAACTTCCCAGGGCGTGGGGGCGACGGCAACTGCCGAGCGGGGTGCTCAACCTGCAGGCAAGTGGGTTACGAGGCTGCGCTGGCTTAATACCATGCTATGGGGCGGAGTGGCGCTCCTTTGTCTGGAACACGTTTGGCATGGAGAAGTCGTTCCCTGGCCACCTTTCTTAACGGCGATGGAGACTCCGGGTCAAGTGGGTCCTATGCTGCACGAGATGGTCACTTACGGAACGACCATGACCGTGGTTATCCTCGCAGCCTGGACTCTCCTCGTAGGGATTGTCGAGCTCCAAGCCAGGGCCCGACGGGCGCGCGAGACCAAGGCGCAGGCGACCGACAGAGGTGCGTGATGTGGCTGGTGGTTACAGCACTAGCTGCCCTAGTGGTGACGGCCTTATGGTACGCAAACGCCCCGGCTGACCGCTACAAGCTGGGCTTCTTGAGCTTGGTCTATTGGGGAGCCACGCTCATGTGGTTGGTTGATCACGTTCTTTCCTACGCAGAGGAAGGCGGTCCTTTCCTGCAAGTCGATGCTGACGGGACGGCGCTTGGCCTGTCCGTTCTTGTCCTGGGGCTGGTCATCTGGCTGGTGCGGCTGCTGGTGCCCGATCCGAAAGGCGTGCTACGGGCGGTGAGGAGGAAGTAGCGAGGGAAGGTCGTCTAGGCCATTGGATTGCCCGCACTATTGCGGGCCACGTCTAGCTCGACGCGGTGGGCAAACCGGTTCTCAAGGAACAGATCGAGACAATGTGTTCCTGTGGTCCGGAATGTCACTCCGCTGAGCTCAAGTACTAAGTTGATGATTCCCTCTGACGTGGGATCCGTACGATCCACGTGGATCCTGGCGTTCAAAGGCCTGATCACCTCGCTGCCGTCAGGGTCGATCAAGCGAAGGACCAGGTCGTGGTCCCCACGGTCCGTGGTTTCGACCACCAAAGCAAGGGCCAGATACATCCGTGGATGGGTGAAAGGAAGTGAAGGTCCCGCCAGCCCCCGGAATATCCCGGCGGCGGTAAGCTTGTTGTTCCTGTCGACCAGCGCATAGTCGCAGAGGAGAGCTAGGTCGATTCTCATGAGTGTCCCTCCCCATCTTCTCCGTCTCAGTTATGATGACAACTATACGCTTACTCGGGTCCTGGCGGGCCCAGTGTGAGCGCTTATAGGCAGGAACGCTTTGCAGAAGGAGAGACGCTTCAGAGGAGGAAAGACCCCACATGTATCGCATCGACGAGAACAAGTGCGTGAAATGCGGTTTATGCATCATGGAGTGCCCGAGCAACGCGTTTGTAGGCGAGGGCCAGTACAATGTCAGGCATTCCGTGGTCTACCAGTCCGTACGCATAGACCCAAGCCGCTGCACGGAGTGCGGCATCTGTGTGGATACGCCCTTCTGGTGCCCCGCTGGCGCCATATACAGAGACGATGAGCCTCCGCGTGAAGTTAGGCCAGCTGATGGCAGCAAATACTCAGAGTACATATATCACTACGATGCCGAGAAAGATACTTATTTTCAGAAACCTTTCAGCGAACACGCTGGTGCGGATGCCGCTTTCATCGAGCGAGTTAGAGAGCATGTTTCCCACTATCCTTGGAAGTGGGTAACTAGACTGGATAACGAGGTGATGCCGGGCAGCCAGTTCTACATCATCCGCTGGACACTGCCGCACGACAAGCCGGTGCAAGACGTTGGTCATCCCCCTCACATTCACAAGGATGCAGAGCTCCTCTTTGTGATCGGCACTGACCCTGAGAACCCCGATGAGTTGGGAGCAGAGATTGAATTCTGCCTCGGTCCGGAACTGGAAAAGCACATTATCAACAAGACCTGTGTGATCTACATTCCGCCGCGATTCATCCATGGACCATGGCGAGAGCTCAAGACCACCAAACCGTGGCTCTTCATTGAAGTGAATCAGGGTCCGCACCACACGGAGAAAACCTATAACCAGCTACTTCCCAAGGAAGCGGTGGAGAGGGACGAGGCACTGGATATCTTCATCGACAAGTGGTATTGAGCCACGGGACTCGTTACCGGTGTGGAGTGGGTCAGCCGTGTGAGCGGCGTTGGACTACCGGACGAAGGCTCACCCTGGACTCGGGAAGAGCGTGACAAGGAGGCTTTTATGACCGCGGCCGAGACGACGCCCAACGAGGGGTCTATCCAGGGGGCGAGGGCCATGGGGCGCTGTCTCGATGAGGTACAAGCGGCTGCGGCTTATCGTCAGGGGCTTGAAGGGGCAGTTCAAGCTCTCATCAGGGATTGCGCGCAGCCGGGCTGTCACACACATATCGGGTTTGAGCCCATTCCCTCGCGGCAGGCGGTGGCTGAGATTGTGGAGCGCGTCCGGGAACTACTGTTTCCGGGATTCTTCAGTTCTCAGAAACTGGACCCGGTGAGCTATCCGTACGCCATCGGTCAGACGGCTAGCGACCTGTTCGACCTTCTTGCTGAACAGATCACCCGCAGCATCCGGCATGAGTGCCTACGCTTTCAACGCGAGTGCACGGACTGCAAGGAGCGTGGCTACAAAGCGGCCGTGGAGCTTCTAGCAAGCCTTCCTAAGATCCGCAGGGTGCTGGCCCTGGACATTCAGGCTACTTTCGACGGGGATCCAGCAGCCAAAACTACCGACGAGATCGTGTACTGCTACCCGGGACTTCAGGCCATTGCCCTTTACCGGGTGGCGCATCGTCTGGTGGAACTGGACGTCCCTATTCTGCCGCGCATCGTCACCGAGTACATGCATGGTCTCACCGGGATTGACATCCATCCTGGGGCAGAGATCGGCGAGGCCTTTGTGATCGACCATGGCACCGGCGTGGTGATCGGGGAGACCACCAAGATTGGTGATCGGGTCCGTATATACCAAGGCGTGACCTTGGGGGCTCTCTCGTTGCCTAAAGGAGCAGGAGATCTTTACCGCGGGAAGAAACGCCATCCTACTATAGAGGACGACGTCATAATCTATTCGGGGGCCACTATTCTGGGTGGGGAGACAGTCATAGGAGCTCGCTCCGTCATAGGCGGGAACGTATGGTTGACGGAGTCCGTCCCGCCCGACACCATTGTAATGACGGAAAACGCGCGGCTAATCAAGAAGCCGCTGAACCGGTCGTAGGCTGCTAGACTGTCAACGTCTTGTCAGGAACAGCGGGCCTCGGACGGCTCTTGCCCGGCGCTCAGACCTCTAGGTGGGCAAAAGCGCTGTTGACAAGTACCGCTCCCCGGCATCGGGCAGGATCACAGCCATGATCTTCCCGTCAAACTCGTCACTTTGGGCGAGACGGGCTGCCACTGCCACTGCTGCTCCAGAGGAGATGCCGGCAAGTATTCCTTCCTCGCGGGCCAGTCGCCTCGCGTACTCGAGGGCCTCCTCGTCTGTCACTGTCTCCACCCGGTCAACTAAGGAGAGGTCTAGGGTCTCAGGGATGAATCCGGCTCCTATGCCTTGGATCTGGTGGGGCCCGGGCTTGGGTTGCTGCCCGGAAAGGGTCTGGGTGATAACCGGGCTACTAGCAGGCTCTACCGCCACCGAATACAGGGCCTGCTGCCGAATGTTCTCAAAGTAGCGCGACACTCCGGTGATGGTGCCCCCAGTGCCCACGCCAGCGACGAGCACATCGAGCTTGCCTTCGGTGTCTGTCCAAAGTTCAGGACCCGTGGTCTTCGCGTGGATATCGGGATTCGCCGGGTTCTTAAACTGCTGGGGCATGAAGTAGCGTTCCGGGTCGCCGGCCACGATGGTTTCGGCTCGGGCTACTGCGCCTCTCATGCCTTCAGCTCCCGGGGTGAGAAGGACACTTGCGCCAAAGGCCTTGAGCACTCTACGACGCTCCAGGCTCATAGTCTCGGGCATGACTACGGTCAGCTTGTAGCCGCGTGCTGCCGCCACATAGGCTAGGGCGATGCCGGTGTTGCCCGAGGTGGGCTCGATGATCTCTGTGTGCGGCCCAAGCAGCCCTTTTTGCTCTGCCTCCCAGATCATGGCGGCGCCGATGCGGCATTTCACTGAGTAGGCGGGGTTGCGCCCCTCGATCTTGGCGAGGAGAGTGGCCCTGGTGCGGCCCGCGATGCGGTTGAGACGTACCAAGGGGGTGCGTCCGATGGAGGAGGAGTTGTCAGGGTAGATCATGACGTCGCTCCTATCTATGAGCTAGGTGGGCAGGCCAAACAAAGCCCAAACTCGTCATGCCAGTTTGGGCTCTGACTACCATAGCAGAAAGTGGGGGGCCCGCCTGCTGCCAGGCGGGCCCCCGTCACTAGTCGTCGATCTTCTTTTCTTGAACTTGCTCTCTAAAACTGGCGGTTTGTGAGTTCTAGTTCGAGCTCGAGGAACCCTCCGGAACTAAATACTTGTCGATTAGCGCGCGCAACTGCTGGTTGGTGTTGCGCAAGTCTTCCATAGCCTTCTTGAGGGCCTCCTGCTGGGCCTGGCGTTGGGCCATCAGGCTATCGAAGGTGGCTTGGTCTTCGGCGGACATCTTCTCCCGGACGAGCTTCAACACCGATTCAATTCGGGACTGGACCTTTTCGCGGAGCTGCCCCTCCTCGTTATTGCCGCGAAAGGCACGGCCATGTCCGAAGCCAAAAAGGTTGCCCAGCCCGCAATCCGGAAGGCTGCCTTCCTTGCCCGCGGTGTTGAGTGCCCCTGTGTCTGAGGTTGAAGTCACGCCAGTGCTCGTAGCTGCCCAAGCACCCGCTCCAATAGCGAAAACCAGCACCAACGCGGCCACCGGGACGACCCACTTGTGGCGAAGTACTCGCTGTACCTTCATAGCACCTCCTAGTGTCTGGGGTTGCTAACCCACAGCTGAACCCGATCCGCCTGGTGTCAAGACCGTGGTGTCAAGACCACGAACCACGACCGGGCAGTTTGCATTGTAGGGGTTGGCACATAAGTTTTCCGTAAGACCTTCGCCGGACAGTGAAAGCCCCCGCGGTCTCCGGTCCCTTCGAGACCGCGGGGGCTTTCAGGGGGGCTCCATTCGGTCCGAGACCTTGCTCCCTTGTCTACTACTTGACCACGTACGGGTACTGTCCCGGCACGTACGGATACTGCTCGTTCACACGCTTAGCGATTTCTCGTGCGCGGTCAGCGATGCCCTTATCCACCATATTTAGAAGCTGCTCCGAGTAGGGCTTAAGCTTGTCCGCCCATCTCTGGCGCTCTTGCGGATCCAGTGGAGTGACCTGGACGCCTGCGGCTATGACGGTCTGCAAGTCTTTGCTGACGGCATCGACCAAGTAGTCGTTTGCCCTGGTCACGTACTCGTTGCTGACCTTGAGGAGCAGATCGCGCACATCGGCCGGGAGCTTGTTGAGGGCGTCAAGATTGATGAACAGACCCACGCTTGCCGGTACGGCATACAAAGTCGTCGCGTACTTGACAATCTCTTGGAGATTGAGGGTTGTGACGGCGGATGGAGACTGGAGGGTGGCGTCGACCACTCTCTTCTGCATTGCCTGATAGGCCTCCAGGAAGTCAACGGCTACACCTGCGCCACCTAAGTACTCAACGACTTTCGCTGTCACCGGGGAAATCGTCTGGGTGAGCATACCCTTCCAGTCCTCGAGGGTCTTCACTGGCTTAGTGGCTGTCCATATCTCGAGACCACCCACGGTGAAGCAGAAGAGCGGCTTCATGTTGTACTTGGCCGTGAGGACCTCGTCGTAGATTGCCAGCATCTCCTTGTTGTAGGCGGCGTCACCCTGGATGTTGTTGACCATGAAAGGAACTTCGGGCAGGTTCAGGACCGGTTCGATGCTGCCAAAGATGGCTATCGGGAAGGCGGCCATCTCTACAGCTCCGGTCCGCACGCCGTCGAAGGAGTCTGGGATAGATAGGATGGACTGGTTGGGATGTAGCTCAAGAACGCACTTGCCCGCAGCCTCTGCGTTGAACTTGTCCACGAACTCTGCCACGGCAATGCACGGCGGGGCGTTAACCGGATGCGTGTGTGCGACTCGAAGGACGATAGCCTTTTCCGGTTTCGTCGTGGTGCTTGCGGCTTGGCTAGTGGTGGGGGCTTGACTGGTGGTGGGGGCTTGGCTGGTTGTTGGGGCCTGGGTGGTCGCCGGCGCTGCTGTGGTAGTCGTCTCTTCCTCGCCACAGGCCACCAAGCCTCCGGCAGTTGGCCTTTATGCTCGAGGCTTGGTTCTCACCCCGCGAGACCTAGATTCAACCTAGCGCGGAAACTTGCGCGGGTCAAGAGATTAGTTAAAGGAAAGTAAAGAACTAGACCAAGGAGTTTTCTCTACGCGAGCGCTTTGCGCCGCCGTTGCGGAACTCAGGACAAAAGCGCGGTGCAGCCCGTGGTTTTTCCGTGGGCAGAGTCACTCTCGCTCGTAAGTACCGTACTCCCGGGCGGCCTGAGCCATGGCTCTGAGGTTCTCCAACTTGGGAAGTTCTGGGATGGCTCCCTGAGCCAGGATGTAGCCGCCACCAGGGGCACAGATCTCAATGAGGCGGCGGCAGTACTCCCTCACCTCCTCGGGAGAGCCGGTCACCAAGAGCGACGAAGGCACATTGCCGTGCAAACAGCACGTGTCTCCCAGTATTCTCTTAGCCCTAGCCATATCTGTCCGGTCGAACTCCCAGACCAAAGATCCTTTGGGAAACTCATTCACCAGCTCAAGACGGGTGTTGTAGCTCCCCTCGGCGAAGAGTCCCACCAGAAGTCCCTCGTCCAGCAGGGCATTGATGACCTTGCGCAGAGAGGGCCAGTAAAAGCTCAAAAACTGTTTCTCCGACATCCAGCCATCCGCCCCTTTGTGCAAGGGGAAGAAGACACCCACGCTATCCACAGTGGCAGGTGAGCTGAGGATGGAGTCTATCGTCAAATCCGCGATTCTATCGAGAGCTGCGTGCAGCTTGTCGGGGCGTCTGAACATGTCCATCATGATCCCTCTGGTGCCCCGTAGGGTGTCTGCCAACACGTCAAAGGGGGCAAAAGCCAGTTGGGAACGGAAGCTGGGTGGGAAGCCAAGTTCAGCCGCCACCCGCTTCTCCATGGCTGTTATCTCTTGGTAGTTTTCCAGCGCCTTGCCGGCCTCTAATAGTCGGGTGAGCATCTGTTGTAGCTCAGGTCGAGCGAGCGGCCACAGATGCATGGGGCCGATCTCGAAGAAGTCAGTTAGCGGCGGCACCGCGGCGAGCGGGGCGAACACTTCGTAAACTCGGGGGAAATACCTGCGCAGCCAGAAGTCGGAAGGGTCTTTGAGGAGGGCGTCGTACTCGTCTGCCCTCATGTATTCGCCTTCGATAAACCGAAATCCCACCCCTACGATGTCCATCCCTCGTCCGGGGTAGACATAAGACCTGAGCTCCAGCAGGTCAAGTGCTTGAGCAGCAACTCCCACGAATTCCCAGGAGGCCAAAGTATCGAGCTCATCCCCGTACTTGCGATTGAACTCCTCCATTGCTGCCACGGCCTTGTCGGGATGGTAAATACTTGTATGGTAATCCAGGCCGTGCATCTGAAGCGGAAGCATCCCCGCTGGTGCAGAGACAGGCATGCGGCCCGGCTCCTGGAGGTTAAAGACCGCGATAAAGCGCTCAAGCCGGGCTAGGCAGGCTGCCCGGGCCTAGGGACTGGTTTGCGAGCTCGCTTCTCCTGCCCGCTCGCGCCAGCGGTCAAAGCGTCACTTACGCTTTCGCTCGCGGGTCAGCCCCGACCAGTCCGGCGGATAGCCAGCGGAAACCCCGCTTACGCTTGTCTGCATTTCCCAGGCCACTGCTTGCTCATCCTCCGCCGATCATCTTGCCCGGTAGCCAGACGACAAGCTCTGGCACGGCCGCGATGAGCGCCAGGAAGGCAAGTTCGCACACCAGGAAGGGAGCCACCCCCTTCAGTAGCTGGTTAGTGGGGATGTTAAACACCGTCCTTACCGCAAACAGGTCTGAGCCCATGGGCGGGGTGATCAGGCCGATCTGCGTGTTCACAGCAAACACGACGGCAAACCAAATGGGGTCGAAGCCCAGGCTCTCGATTAGCGGCAAGAAGATGGGTATGGTGAGTAGAGTTATGGTGATGGGGTCAAGAATACAGCCCAGGATTAGCAGAATGATGTTAATCATCAGGATGACGACATAGGGATGAAGGCCGGATGCCCCCACCAGATCCTGCAGGCCGCTAGCCACGTTGGTGCTGCCCAACACATAGGTGAAGAAGTTGGCCGCGATGATGATGAAAAGGATCATGCCGTTGATTGTCGCCGCTTCCACCAGTGCTTCTCGCATCTGCTTCCAGCGCATCCGGTAGAAGATCAAAGCGATGAGAAGCGCGACTACCGTACCCACCCCGGCAGTCTCGGTAGCTGTCGCCACGCCTGTGTAAATGCAGCCCAGTATGGTCGCCATTACCACCACGATGGGCCACACCTTCACTAGCGAGCGCCAGCGAACTGACCAGGGAACGCTGTAAGTGGCCGGGGCAAGCTGCGGCCGTAGGTAGGCAAACGCGATAGCTGGTATGGCTAGAAAGAAGATCAGGATGATGCCGGGAATGATGCCAGCGATAAACAGTTTGCCGATGGAAAGTCCGGCTATCACCCCGATGATGATGAAGGTAGCGCTAGGTGGGATCAGCGGGCCCAGGGCCCCACCTGCCAGCAGGGCACCAAGCGCGTAGCCCCGGTGATACCCGCGGCGGTCGAAGTAGGGGACAGCTGTCTTACCGACCACGATGATGGTCGCAGCACTTGTACCCAAAGCAGCGGCCAGGATGCCCTCAGCCACGATGCCGGCTGCCACCAGTCCTCCCTTGACGCGTGACAGCCAATTTGAAGCGGCTTCAAAAAGTCCCTCACCCATGCCGGAGGCGGAGATTATTGTGCCCAGGAGCACAAAGAGGGGAAGCGCCGTCCAGGACAAGTTAAAGGTGGTGGTGAAGGGAGATGCACCTGCTTTGAAAAACGCTGCCGAGCCGTACCCCAGAAAAGCCCCCAGCACAGCGGAGAAACCCAACGAATAGACGATGGGCACGCCCATCATCATCAGTACAAACAAGGCGGCAACGACTATGATCCCTACAGTTACTGGGTCAAGCCCCATGGTGTGTCCTTTTCAAACCCCATGTTTACTCTAACTGGATTCTGGTGTCTTCTCGGACCGTTCCCCGTACCAGATGGATCACGCCATGAACCAACTGCGAGATCAGGGTGAGGGCCAGCCAGCTCATCACCAGCGGTACGAGAAGCTTCATCGGCCAGAGTGGTTCCTGCCAAGCAGATTGGCTGGTCTCCCTGGTTTCAAAAGCAGACCAAAAGATACCCGAACTCTTCCAGATCACAATGGAAACAAAGACCAGCCCTAGGACGGGGGGGACGATGTCGGTGAATATCCCCTGCCATTTGAGCGACAGATGGCCAATTATGAAGTCCACGCGAAGATTGCGCCTATGCCACTGAATGGCTGGGATAGCAAGAAGAATGCAGGTGGTCAGAAATATCACGCTCAGTTCGTAGCTATAGGGGTCTGGGTTACGAAAGATATAACGCTTTCCTACTCCGTAGGTGGTGAGGATCCCGATTATCAAGATGAGGATGCCGCTTAGTAAGAGGGCCCACTCACCTACTTTCTGGATTACCCGATCTATGGCTAGCAAGATTCTTTTCACGGCTTGAGCTCCTCCGTGCGGGGGCCCGTCTTCCGACGGGCCCCCGCAGGGCACAGTCCGATGACTACTTCTCCGTGTATGGGAATTGCTGATCAAGTTGCTGGGTGGTCTGCCGGACCTGATCGGCAGTGGCCTTGTCTACCTTGCCAAGCAGCTCTTCCGCAAATGGCTTGAGCTTTTCTCCCCAGCGATCACGCTCGGCCTTGGGCAGCGGGTAGATCTCCATGCCGAGCTCGGCCATCTTGTCGTAGTTGCTGTGGTAAAGCTTGACCATGTTGGCGTTCGTGCTCTCCTGGGCCTCTTTACCCAGCTTGTCCACCAGCTGCTGTATGTCCGGTGGCATTTCCTCATAGACCTTCTTGTTCATGTAGATACCGATGGCAGCCGGGTAAAGGTAGGCACGGGTGACGTACTTGGCCACTTCATTCAGCTTGAACTGGATGACCATGGAGCCCGACTGGACCGTAGCCTCAACAACTTTCTTAGAAAGAGCTTGGTAGCCCTCGCTCCAGTCAATGGCCACACCGGATCCACCGAGAAGCTCAACGATCTTGGCCGTGACAGGCGAGATGGTCTGGCACAGCAGACCCTTCCAGTCCTCCAGGGTCCGTACCGGCTTTACGCTGATGACGTCTCCGCCCTGGCAGGTGAAGTTAAAGACGTTCTTGATTCCGAACTGAGCCAAGGCTTGGTCGTAGAGCGGACTCATGGCCGCATTGTAAGCTGCGTCAGCCTCGATGCTGTTCACGGCGAAGGGTAGCTCGGCGAGGTTGAAAATGGGCACTACGCTGGCAAAAACAGCTATGGGCCAGCCAGCCATCTCCACGCCGCCTGTCTTCACCGCCTCAAACTCGTCCTGCATGGCCAACAAAGAGCCTCCAGGATGAAGCTCGATGACGTACTTCCCGCCAGCCTGGGCATTGAATTTGTCTACGAACTCCTGAATGTTGTCTGTAACTGGGTCTCCTAGTGGCCATGGGGCGGCCAACCTAAGCACCTTGGCCTTGCCGGCCGTGGTCTCCGTAGAAGGGGCCTGGGTGGTCGCTGTGGTAGGCGCCTGAGTGGTTTGAGTCGATGGCGGCTGACTCGCCGCAGTGGTAGTGGTCTCTTGCTCGCCGCAGGCCGCCAATGAGACAGTCAACGCCAGCGCTGCGACCAGGATCGCTATGCCTAAGAATGAAAACCGCTTTTTCATTTTCTACCCCCCTGGTGGCTCGAGTCCAACCTTGTTGTTCCGGATGAGGCAGGGTTTGACAGTTACTGTGTGGTCACTACCATCCTATCCTAATAGCTCCTCTCGGGCATGTCCTCCTTGTGTCTGCGTGGTTCTCCTTGGATAGACCTACTCCTGTGTAACTACCACAGGCGACTTACCGGGCGTGGCTAGCCGCGCGAGGGCCTCCTCGTCCAGTTCCACGCCCAACCCGGGGCCATCCGGCGGATAAAGGAAGCCTTTTTCGTAGCGGGGCGGCTTCTTGGCCAGGTCATTCTTGAGGGGGCCACTCACCGTGTCGTAGATGTTATACAGGTTCAAGGGGCCGATGGACTCCTGTTCGATGCGGCCCATCCAGGCAGTGGCTCCAAGGAAGGCAGCTTCCGCAGCGCTTCCCAGACCTGAGTTGATCATGCAGCCGCACATCACCGGCAGGTTGGCTGCCTGGGCCACTGTTACCCACCGCTGAGCCTTGAGGATGCCGCCTGCCTTGGGCACCTTCAGGAAGAAGCCGTCGGCCGCGTCTTTCTCAATCAGTTGCAGCAGATGGCCGAGCTCAGCCGCCGACTCATCAGGAAAGATCGGCACGTCCACTTTGCGGCGCAGGCGGGCCAGACCGTCAAAATCCCACCAGGGCACGGGCTGCTCGGCCACGGCGATGTCGTACTTGGCCACTCGCTGAAGGACATACAGAGCCTCTTCATAGCGCCAACCGCCATTGGCGTCAATCATAAGCTTCACTTGGCTGCCCACTGCCTCGCGAAGCGCCGCCACCATGTCCACGTCTTCCGGCGGAGGGTTATGACCCACTTTGAGCTTGAGGGCCTGGAAGCCCGCTTGGACCAGGGCCTTCCCTTCCGCTCCCACTTCTTCGGCCGTTCCCGAGGACATGACAAAAGCAAGCGGGATCTTGGGATTGGATAGCCCGCCCAGAAGCTTATAAGTGGGCACCCCCAGAGCTTTGCCCATGAGGTCGTGGAGGGCGTAGTCCACCAGAGCTTTAGAGTGGTTATTGGCTCGGGCGGCCTTGTCCATCTTGGCCACAATGGTCTCAAGGTTGAAAGGATCTTCACCCAACAGGATGTGAGGGGCAAAAAGCTTGGTCACGTTGTACATGATGGAGTCTTGGCTTTCTCCCATGTACCAGAGGGAGGTGTCGCCCGTCTCCCCCACGCCCACAATCCCTTCGTCGGTGTGGATCTTGATGACAACGGCGTCTGACCGGGTCACCGCTCCCCCCGACATGATGATGGGCTTGGCGAACGGGATGGAGACCGGGATGCACTCTACTTTGGTGATCTTCATCTTGATACTCCCGGAGATGTTCGTTTACGCTGACCCGCTGAGCGCCTAAACTGCTTAACACTTATTAACCGATTCGGCCGCGTCTGTCAAGTTAGACAACTCAAATTGTTACGTTCGGCCTTGACCGCTACCGGGTCACACCCCTCGATTCCCCCGGTGGAAAAAGGATTCCCTCATCTTAAAATAGTTTAATCAAATTCTTGACGGTGGCTTGTCCCCCCCGCTATATTCCGGTCACTGGAGGTGTTAAGCGAGCGGACTAGAGGGAGGCTGGCATGGGAGGCATGTTTGAGGGCAAAGTGGCGCTTGTGACCGGCGGAGCCACAGGAATCGGGAAGGTGACCGCTCAGTACTTTGCGCGCGAGGGTGCCAAAGTGCTGGTTTCGACCAGGAAGAATGTGGCCGATGGAGAGGAAACGGTTCGGCTGATTAAGCAGGCGGGGGGCGAGGCCCGTTTCGTGCGCTGCGACGTTTCCAAGGAAGACGAAGTGCGCGCAATGGTTGAGGAATGTGTTGCCGTCTATGGCCGTCTGGACTTTGCTTTCAACAATGCTGGCGTTGGCCCCGACGGCAAGCGCATCCCTCTTTACAGCATCGTTGACTGCCCGGAGGAGATCTGGGATGTCACGCTTGACACCAACCTCAAGGGAGTCTTCCTGTGCCTGAAGTACGAGATGAAGCAGATGATCAAGCAAGGCTGGGGTGGAGTGATCGTCAACACCTCATCAGCGGCCGCCTTGCGTGTGGATCCTGATTTTTGCGCCTACAACAGCAGCAAGGCCGGGCTTACCGGTCTTACCCGCACTGCTGCGTTGGAAGGCGGGCCGCATAACATTCGAGTGAACGCCGTGTTGCCTGGGCCCATTCAGAATACGCTTCTATGGGAGTATCTCACTACTACGTCACCGGAGGAGTCGGGAAAGCTTGTGCAGCAGCTTCCTCTTGGCCGCATCGGGTTTCCGGAAGACGTGGCGGAAGCGGTAATCTGGCTTTGTTCAGACAAGGCCTCCTTCATAACCGGCCAGTTGCTTTGTGTGGATGGCGGGCTGACCGTGCACTAACCCAGGCTGGAGGCTGTCTGGGGAGGCCCCGTGAAGCGACCAGAGGGGCGCCAGCCCTCTTCCGCGCGCAAGGCCGCGGGGGTCTCCCCGGCTGTTTTTAAGGTAAACAATCGTGCTTATCTAAAGTGGCCTGTCTTACCGCGTGCGGAGGACAGGGCGGGACGCCGAGCACGTCGGGGGAAGAACCAGGCCCGAGTGAAGCCAGGTCTCAGGCCAACAAAGGAGACGCCCAGGTCCTCCGGCTGGCTTGCCCGTGGCCGGTAGGGGACCCGGTAATCGTCAATATTGAAGATAACTTCGTCAAGAAGTTCAACGAGCAAGCCGGTGGCAAATACGTAATTGAGCTACATGCTGGCGGTTCGCTCCTGGGTCTTCCTGATGAGTTTGAGGCCGTGAAGAGCGGCGGCGTGGAGATGGCTGGGTGGCCGGTGGCAGTGTTTGGTAGCGTGGTGCCCGTTTTGTTTTGAACTTTGCCGAGCTGCCCTTTGCCGTCAACAGTATCGAGGCTGATGCTGCCTACAACGCGGCCATGACCCCGCTATACGAGCAGGCCCTGGAAAAGTTCAACATCAAGAACGTGTTCAACTTCACCTGTCAGGGCTTGGACATCGTCAGTGTGAAACCGGTTAAGACCCTGGAGGACTGGAAAGGTCTGCTTTGCCAGACCATCTCGCCCACCACGGCCAAGGTGGTTGAGCTTCTGGGCGGGTCGGGTGTGGCCTTGGATTTCTCGGAAGGCTATCAGGCCCTTTCAAAGAAGGTCATTGAGGCCACTCTGCAGTCCGGCTCCATGGTCATCCAGTTCAAGCTCCACGAAGTGGCCAAGAACATCAGCCGAGCTTACCTTACTCCCGCCGCCATTGCCATCTACATGAATAAAGGCGTTTATGACAAGATGCCGGCCGACATTCAGCAACTCGTGGACAAACTGGGCAAGGAAGCCCAGGAGGCCATTAACGCCAAGATGATCGAGCTCTATCACACGAACTACGACAAAATGGCCGAGCTAGGCATGGACGTCTATCCGCTGCCCAAGGCCGAGCGTCAGCGGTGGGCCGAGAAACACGTGCCCTATGCCGATGAGATGCTTTCCACGCTTGATCCGGCTGTGGCTGACCAACTGAGGCAGATCACAGAGCAGCTTGACCAGCAGTACCCTTATAGTGACTAACTAACGCGCTGGGCGTCAAGCAAGGTGGTCTAAGAGGCGAAATCCCGCCGCTCCCGGTAAGGGAGCGGCGGGATTTCGCCTCTTCACCGCAACCCGCGAGGACCGGTCAGCCGGAGGCTGCTTCTGCCGACGCCTCCGACTCTGGCTCGTCAATTATGTGTTCGGCGGCCACCAATTCACGCAGGGTGGAGGCCACTCTCAACAACATTCCCTGCCAGTCAAGAAGTGCCTCGCGGCCTAGCTTGGCCTCGAGAATATGGAAGGTCTCGCGGAGAGTCCTCTCACTTATGTCAAACAAGGCTGCCGTGTCGGGCGTGAGCCTAATGAGGATGGCTCTTCGGTCACTCTTGGATTTGCTCCGTTTGAGCACTTTTTTCTTGACGAGAAGGTCAACCATGACCGAGGCGGCAGCCGGTGTCACGCCCACAGTTTCTGCCAGGGTTCTTAAAGTCACACCCTCTGGACGGACATCGCACAGTCGGCGGACTGTGATCACCATGTTGCCCTGGGTTTCGGTGAGGTCGTCAAGCCACAGGAGATCAGGCTTCTTTTGCTGATGTACTGCGCGAGTTGAGCGAGAGCGGAGTAGCTCGAGAACATCCTCGGTGAGTTGCCAAATAGATTTGGCGACAGAGTCTATGTCTGTGGTCTCGACGGCGTCGAGTGAGCTGGAAGTGCCGGTTGTCTCCGCAGTCACGCTACTCGGCTCCTCTCGTGGTTCCCAAACTGAAGTAGCGAGTATAGTCGATTGTGCAAGGTCACGCCAGATGCAAGTGAGCACCTCTAGCTTGCGGCAGCGGGGGGC
>Ga0315298_1006228_pt1 | contig 16383 bp, 17 predicted proteins | sample WHS_1_MG_FD_203077 | JGI IMG/M metagenome (GOLD analysis project Ga0315298, IMG submission 203077) | Extremophilic microbial mat communities from Washburn Hot Springs, YNP, Wyoming, USA - WHS_1_MG | ecosystem: Environmental > Aquatic > Thermal springs > Hot (42-90C) | place: USA: Wyoming...
AGAATAAATGGAGGAAAGATGTCTCATGCTTTCTCTTAATTTCTTGAATAAAGGAGAATCGGGACCGGATATTCTCTCTATATCCTCGATTACTTTTTGATCTTCTTCAAGAATTTTAACTGCAAGCCATCTTGGGCCGTATTTGCCAACAAGTTCTGAAGACACACGCCTGTCTGATTCAATTTCTTTTTCGAGTTTTTCAACCTCTTCCTCGATTTCTTTTCCGTAATTGATTTTTTTTCCATGCGGCTTTTCTTCTCCTTGTGCAGCCCGAAGCGCTTTTCGCTTTAACTCATCCATCCCTATGTTTCGCACGCCAATCGTTGGAACTACTGGCACACCTAAGAGTTCTGAGAGAAGTTCTATGTTTATCCTGATGCCACGAGCTTCTGCCACATCGATCATATTTAGCGCAATTATGAGTGGCGCTCCAAGTTCGATTAGTTGTGTTGCAAGATAAAGATTCCTTTCGAGATTACTTGCATCAACTATGTCTATAACTGCATCTGGCTTTTCTCCGGTTATAAAGTCACGCACTATAACTTCCTCAAGAGAGTAGGCTGTGAGGCTGTATGTTCCAGGAAGGTCAACGACCTTCATTTCAACCCCATCTACTTTTGTAGTTCCTTCCTTTTTTTCAACGGTTACACCGGGCCAGTTTCCAACGTGCTGACGTGCACCAGTAAGGTTATTGAAGATTGTGGTTTTCCCCGAATTTGGGTTGCCGGAAAGCGCAATTACGGGTATTGAATTCTTTTCGGACAACTTATGAATCCTCCGGCGAAGGAGAAATAACTGGTCTTACCATTATTCGGCTTGCGATTCCCCTGCCAAGGCAGAGCCTTGAATCCCCGACTGCCACGATAACAGGCCCGGGGATGTTGTTTTTAATCATGCGTAACTCTCTTCCGCAAGTTAACCCCATTCCCTTCAGATGGTGTTCTATGCGGTGACCGCGGTCAGTATGGAAAAGGTGCCCCCGCCTGTATTGCTTATGTTGTCGCAAGGGTTCTTCTTCGACCTTTATGTGATGTCTCATTCCTCTGAACCCTTCGAGGATGCCCCTTTCCCCTTCGTTCATAAATGCCAGGGGTATGAGATTATTCTCGCTTTTCATCTAAGACCTCGACGAGTATACTTCCCGCTTCCCCTCTGCGAAGTGAGAGGTTAAAATCCTTTATTTTTAATTCAACAGGATCTCCAAGAGGAGCGACGCGTATGACTTCGACCGGAATTCCTGCAACTATTCCCATGTCCATTAGTCTTCGTCTTAGCTTCCCGCGGCATGAAAGTCTTTTTATTATTCCTTTTGAGCCCGGTTCTAAGTCGCCAAGCCTTGCGTAATTCGCTTGGGTTCCATCCTGACTAAGATTTTCATATCCGCAAGTCCTCCTTCTTGCCCGCACCTGGCGAGCTGGAATTGATACATCTTTATCAGTTTTGTCTTTATCGAGTTCTTTCATTTGTTTACCTGTGTGCTCATTCCTTAACCAATACTCAAAAATTAGGTTAACCTAACATTTATTTAAAGTTATCATCTCGAATCTTCTTTGTCAACTAAAACTTTCGCCTCCAATGACGGAGAGAGTCGATGGTAACGAATTTCTTTGGATTCTATTTGCGCTTTACATTTGAAAGCAGTCTGAATGAGAAGATTCCGTTTGCGAAATTTAAAGGGTTTGTAAGGCTGGTGATTGTTAGTAATGTGAGAAATGGAAGGCTTGCTTTACGCTTTCCTTTTCTTGTTTTATTATGTGTCAGAAATGGAAATGCATGAAACTTATATTCAAATTAGTGATTTTGCAAGGGAACTTGATGCCGCTTCAACGTATGAGCTCGACTTGAGCGATTGCTATGGTTGTGCAAGATGTAGTTCCGTATGTAAAGTCGCTGCCTTTGCCGCTCTTGATGAACCGATGACTCCAAGGGCCCTGCTTTACAGAGCGGTGATTGGAGAGACCAAGTCGATTATTGAATCGCCTTTCATATGGCTTTGTTCAGGCTGTGCCCGTTGTGAAGAGGCATGCCCTCAGGGAGTCAGGATATCTGAAGTAGTAAGGTCATTAAGGCGTCTCGCACTTGAAATGGGCAGGAAGAATCCGAATGCCGCAAGGGTAAATGAAAGAATCTGCATGCATTGTGGTGCCTGTGTAGTCGTATGTCCGAATAAGGCGATCTCCATTGTTGACGGAGGGCCAAAGGGGAAGGTGGCGAATGTTGATCCTTCTGAGTGCCGTGGATGCGGGGCCTGTTCATCGGTTTGCCCAAACAATGCAATCCAGCAAGCGTCTCTAAACTATATCGAGATACTTAACATGTTTGCGAGGAAGTCATGAAAGTTAATGCCAGAAATATGGAAGGGAGGGTTAAGGAAGCAAGCGATTTTGCTCCTGCCATTGCAGTCTTTCACTGCAGGTGGTGCCTGCCAGAAAGCGATTTTGTCCGCATGCTTCTTCCCGAGAATTCAAGAGATAGGTCTGTTGTGGTGAAGCTCAATTGTACTTCGCGCATGGAGGCTGAGTTTGCTATAAAGGCTTTTGCGGAAGGGTATGATGGAGTGCTAATTCTTGGGTGTGAAATGGGTGAGTGCCATTATAGAACCGGAAACGAGCTTGCGCTGAAGAGATTCACTCTGTTTAGAAGGATTTTGGAGCTTTCTGGAATTTACCCTGAGAGGCTCTCTTTTATATTTGTTTCGCCTTACGATGAGGAAGCGATAAGGGATAAGGTGAAAAGTTTTGTCGATGATGTTATCTTATGCGGCCCATTTAAGTACAAGAAGAAATGGATAAAACCATCAAGAAAAACTTAGTAGAAAGCGTTAGAGATATAGCATTGGATTATCTGTCGGAAGGCGGGTATTCCGGGGTACTTGCTCTTCGCAGAGTTGAAGACCATGTAGAGCCTTATCTTTTCACTTCTCCAAATGAGCTTGATTCGCTAAGTATCTCTGGAAGGTACCCAATTGCGGGCGTGGCACGTCGACTCTTTGAGAGATGGCCGGAAGAAAAGCTTGTGGTTGTCGTAAGGGGATGCGACGAGAGGCACATGATTGAGCTTGCCAAAAAGGGTAGTGTTGATCTTGAGCGTGTGAGAACAATAGGCATTGCCTGCAGTGAGGAAGAAGCACGTGCATGTCAGTGTGTACGCCCATACCCGAGCAGGGTTGATGTTGGAGAAAGCATTGGAGATGTTGATTATCTTGATCACGAGACACTTTCATATCTTGAGGGACTCGATATATGGGACAGGCGCAGATTCTGGACGGAGGTTTTTTCGAGATGCATAAAATGCTACGGTTGCAGGAATACGTGCCCTCTTTGTTACTGTGATGATTGCAGACTCGAGGAATCGAGGTGGGTAAGGGTTGGAGAAATACCTCCCGAATTTCCATCTTTCCATCTTATACGTGCGTTTCACCTTGCAGACAAATGCGTTGGATGTGGCGCTTGCGAGAGGGCATGTCCGATGGGTATACCACTCGGTAAACTTCACGAACTTGTAAGGCAGGAATTGAAAAAATTGTTTGGCTATGAGGCTGGTTTGAATGTTGAAGAGAAATCTCCACTTCTTCTGACTCTCGATGAGAGCCCGATGGAGGAACTTGAACAATGAACTACAAAACTGTGATGTCAATCTGCCCATACTGTGGTTGCGGGTGCGGTCTATACCTTGAGGTGATTGACGGCCACCTTGCTGGCACAATGCCATCCTGTACTCATCCGATAAGCAGGGGCTCGCTTTGCATAAAAGGATGGTCGGCGCACGAGTTCGTCGAAAGTCCTGACCGAATAAGAAAACCGCTCTGGAAGAGAGGAGCCAATCTTGAAGTTACAGACTGGGAAACTGCACTGTACCATGTCGCCGAGATGTTAAAAATGATTAAGGAAAAATATGGACCGGATTCGATTGCTTTCCTGTCTTCGGCAAAGTGTACAAACGAAGAAAACTATGCGCTAATGAAATTTGCACGCGCTGTTATCGGGACGAATAACATAGACCATTGCGCAAGGTTATGCCATGCTCCAACTGTTGCCGGGCTTGCACGTGCTTTTGGGAGTGGAGCCATGACGAATTCCATACCTGATATAGAAGAAGCATCGTGCATACTCATAACCGGCTCTAACACCACGGAGAATCACCCGATGGTTGCATCGAGGATTATTGCTGCTCGGGAAAGGGGAGCAAAAATAATAGTAATTGATCCCCGAAGAATACATATCTCAAATTATGCTGATCTCTATATACAGCCGAGACTTGGAACGGATGTTGCGTGGATCAACGGAATGATGCACATCATTCTCAAGGAAGGCTGGGAAGACAGGGATTTTATAGAGTCGCGAACTGAGAATTTCGCTGAACTTGAGAGAAAAGTAATGGAATATACCCCCGAAAGAGTAAAGGAGATTACGGGCATCGAACCAGGGCTTCTCAAAATTGCAGCGAGGACATACGCACTTTCCGATAGGAGCGCTATCATCTATACGATGGGAATTACCGAACATACAACCGGGACCGACAATGTGCTTTCGCTTGCAAATCTTGCCATGCTTACGGGAAATGTGGGCAAGAGAGGGAGTGGGATAAACCCCTTGAGAGGACAGAACAACGTGCAGGGAGCATGCGATATGGGAGCACTGCCGGATGTGTTTACAGGTTATCAGAAGGTGGAGGACTTAGAGTCGAGAAAAAAGTTTGAGAAAGCATGGGGGGTTGAACTTCCACAAAAGCCAGGCTTCACTGTAGTTGACATGATAGACGCTGCCGCAAGGGGGGAGATCCGGGCAATGTACATAATGGGTGAAAATCCTATGCTTTCCGATCCCGACATAAATCATGTCAAAGATGCCCTTTCTAACCTCGATCTCCTGGTTGTTCAGGATATATTCTTAAACCAGACTGCTGAATTAGCAACAGTTGTTTTTCCTGCGCAGAGTTTTGCAGAGAAAGATGGAACTGTAACTTCAACAGACCGCCGGGTTCAAAGGATGAGGAAGGCGATTGATCCGATTGGTGAATCACATTCTGACTGGGAGATAATTAGTAATCTTGCAAGGGCAATGGGCTCGGATGCATTCTATTGGGAAAGTGCTGGGGAAATCTTCGAGGAAATAACCTCTTTGACGCCAAGTTATTCAGGCATGACATATTCCCGTCTCGAAAAGGGATCAATCCAGTGGCCATGTCGCGATATTAATGATCCCGGCACGGAGGTTCTTCACGGTGGCGAGTTTGCTCGCGGAAAAGGATTATTTCATCCCATTGACTGGAAGCCACCTAATGAAGATATTGATGAGCAGTACCCGTTTTACCTGACAACTGGAAGAGTTCATTTCCACTATCACACTGGCACAATGACCCGCAGAAGTCCAACACTGAACAGGGAAATGTCGCAGGCTTCAGTTGATATAAATCCCGATGATGCTACAAGGTTAGGAATCTCTGAAAGGGACCTTGTGAGGGTGAGTTCAAGGCGTGGCGAGGTAAAGATAAGAGCAAGAATAACCAGAATGGTTCCTCCAGGAACGATATTCATTCCCTTCAACTTTCAGGAGAGCGCTGCCAATGCTCTTACGAATCCGGCAAGGGACGAGGTTTCGAAAATACCGGAGTTTAAGGTATGTGCTGTGAATATTGAAAAAGTTACCCCAAGGGGAAAGGGTTAGCTAATCAGGGGCTATGAAGCGCGCTAATAAGGTTAAGAAGGAAACTGAAGAAAAAATAGAGATCACGCAGAAGATGTGGGTTGAAACCATGACCCTTGTTTTTGATAAGAAGGCATGTATTTCTTGTGATCTATGCAGGCAGGCATGCCCTAAGGAGGCTATAAGCCTTAGAGTTGAAGGGGGGAGGGCGCTTCCTTGCATTGATGAGAATTTATGCTCCATGTGCGGGATGTGTGCGACATTCTGTCCTGTTCTTGCTGTTCGGTTAACACTTACAAATTCTCTTCGTGGAACACAGGAAGAGGTGAAGCCTATATTGGATGTGGGAGGCGTACCACATTTCTCAAAAGGAATGAATCTTGACAATTCTCATTGCCCGGATGGATGCGATCTTTGCGTTAAGGCCTGTCCACGCGAGGCTTTGAGTTTTGGAGATTCGGGACTTGAACTGGATCGTTCAAGGTGCCTGTCATGCGCGCATTGTGAGGATGCTTGCCCTGTCCCTGAGGCGATTCATGTTACCAGGCTCTTTGAGGGTCAGGTTGTTGTCGATACAGAAAAGTGCCCACCTGGTTGTGATCTTTGCGTCAGTGCATGTCCAACAAGGTCTTTTAAAGCACTTGAGAAGGGTGTGGAGGTTGATTCGCGCCACTGCATCTGTTGTGGAGCGTGTATTATTGCTTGCCCTTATGGAGCTATCGACTTAAGAAGAATGAAGCTTCGCTCGGAAGGTGATGGTTATTCTGCCGTATGGGCAAGGGCGCTTGACAGGCTTCTTTCTGAAAGTGAAAGGTTCCTTGAACATAACGAGGGTTCTTTCGCAAGGCTCGTTGATCTTCTGAAGTCCTCGAGGCTATAGTTTCAAGGGAAAGGGATGGAAAAAATGGTTGAGGAGAAGAACGAGGAAGATAGCATACGAATAGGAGTTTATATCTGTCATTGTGGATTGAATATTGCTCAAACTGTTGACTGCAAGGCGGTAAGAGACTTTGCCGCAACATTACCCGATGTCGTAATAGCAAGGGAAAACATGTACTCTTGCGCGGACCCTGGCCAGAACCAGATTAAAGACGACATACGAGAATTTAATCTCAACAGGGTTGTTGTCGCAGCATGCTCGGTAAAGATGCACGGTCCCACTTTCATGAACTGCTGTGCTGAGGCTGGCCTAAATCCATATCTTTTCCAGATGGCAAATATACGTGAACACTGCTCTTGGGTTCATATGAACGATAAGGCCGGAGCGACTGAAAAAGCTAAGGATCAGGTGAGGATGGCAGTTGCAGCAGTAAGACATGCAAAGCCTCTTTCTGATCGCATTGTTCCGGTAAAAAGTTCTGCCCTTGTTGTTGGTGGTGGAGTTGCAGGCCTGCAGGCAGCAATTGACCTTGCTTCCGCTGGTTATGAGGTTCATCTTGTTGAAAAGAACCATTTCCTTGGTGGGCTTTCTAACAGGCTATACAGAATTTTCGATCACATGGAAAGAATTTCTTGCGTTGTTACGCCTCTTGTGATGAGAGTTCTTGGACACCCAAATATTACGGTTTATACGGGAGCCAATATTACAACAATTACTGGATATATAGGTAACTTCAAGGCAACACTGGAGATAGAGCCACGCGGTGTTAGCGAGGAGTGCGATGCGTGCGGGGAATGCGAGAAAGTCTGTCAACAAGAGGTTAAATCCGAGTTTCAGGCAGGACTTTCAATGAGGAAGGCTATCTACATGGATGATCCGCAGTCTCTTCCTCACAGGTATGCGATTGATTGGAATATTTGCAATTCTTGCGGTGCTTGTATTGATGCTTGCCCGCGGGGAGCGATAAATCTTGAGGAAAAGCCTGTAAGCAAGACAATCGAAATTGGCGCTATTGTTCTTGCCATCGGAGCGAAGCCTTATGTTCCCCCAGAAGAAAATCACTGGTCTTACAACGGGGAAAACGATGTTTTTACATCAATGGAGATTGAAAGAATGCTTCACAGTTCGGGACCGACTGGCGGGAAAATCTTAAGGAGAACTGACGGGAAACCACCAAGGCGCATAGCGTTTGTCCAGTGCGTTGGTTCAAGGGACGATGAACATCCTTGGTGCTCACGTATATGCTGCATGAATACGATAAAGGAGGCTCTTGCAATAAAGGCGAAAGAGCCTGACACAAGAATTACCGTATATCACAAAGATATTCGTGTTTATAAGAAGGAACACGAGGATTATTATCGGCTTGCAAGGGACCAGGGAGTTGTCTTTATACGTTCTTCTGTAGTTGACGTTTTTGAGAATAATGGCTCTCTCCTTTTGAGATCCTTTGATGAAATTCTTCGTGGACCAACTGTTCAGGAAGCAGATATGGTCATACTTGCATGCGGGATTGAGCATTCTTGCGATGCCGCAAGATTGCAGGACATGCTGAAGGTTCCTTCGAGTGCTGATGGATTTTTATTTGAGGCACATCCAAAGCTTAAACCTCTTGAAACGGCAATTGATGGTGTTTTTCTTGCAGGAACATGTCAGTTCCCAAAAGATATAGCAGATTCAATGCTTCAGGCGAGCGGTGCGGCTGCAAAATGCATGGGAATTCTTTCAAAGGGGAACATCACGCTTGATGCCATTATTTCCAAAATTGACAGGGAGCAGTGCACTGGTTGTCTTGTATGCGTTAAGAGGTGCCCCTTTGGTGCAATTGAGACTGATGAAATTGAAATTGATGGTAAAAAGAGAAAAAAGGCGCGCATAGTCGAGGCATCCTGCAAGGGGTGTGGAGTTTGCGTTGCAAGATGCAGGAAGAATGCGATCACGGCGCAGGGATTCACAGACGAGCAAATATATGCGCAGATCGATGCAGCACTTGAGGAGAATCCTCAGGAGAAAATACTTGCGCTCGTCTGTCACTGGTGAACTTATGGCGGAGCTGACCAGGCAGGGGTCAGCAGGTTTCAATATCCACCGAAGGCTCGAATGATCAGGGTTATGTGTACCGGAAGGATAAGCGAAGGCATGATACTTAGAGCTTTCGAGAAAGGGGCGGGACTTGTGCTGGTTGGAGGTTGCCACCCACCCGGGGATTGTCATTACATCAACGGGAATATCCAGTGCGAGGAAATGATAAAGAAGTTGAAGGAGAAGGTGCTTCCGGAAAAGGGGATAAATCCTGAAAGATTGAGGCTTCAGTGGATTTCATCCGCGGAAGGAATTGTTTTTCAAAAGGTTATGAAAGAGATGAGCGAACAACTGGAGAAAAGCGAGGTGGTGGAGAAATGAGCCCGATCGCGTTTATTTGTGAGACTCCGGATGAAAAGCTCGAGGACCTGCAGGCAATTTCGTCAATTCTTGAAGGAATGGGATTCGAAGTTTTGCTGGCAAAAGATTTCTGTCACCCGGTGGGGCAAAAGTTGATCACAGAATCCCTGGTTCCTGGTGATAAGGTCGTTCTTATATGTAATAGAAAACTTCCAAGGAGCGTATTTTCTCGATCTCTTTTTGATGACAACGAATTTTTTTCTTACGCAATGGAAGGCGAGCCAAGAGATCTTGCTGTTCGTATTAATTCTGAGGTTAACATTGGTCCAACCGGGAGAATAGTCTCTCCGCCACCGCTTCAGAAAGTGCTTGTAGTTGGTGGAGGTGTTGCAGGCGTTTTTACAGCTCTTGATATAGCAGAGCAAGGATATCACGTTTCGCTTGTTGAGAGAGATCCTTCAATTGGAGGGATAATGGCGGCTCTCGACAAGACTTTCCCTACGATGGATTGCTCCATATGAATACTCGGCCCGAAGCTGGTGGAGGCAGCTAAGCATCCGAATATTGAACTTGTGACGAACACAGAGGTTGTTTCTGTACAGGGAGAACCTGGAAGGTTCAGGGTTTCTCTTGAACATAAGCCCTGGTATGTTGATATCTCAAAGTGCACTGGCTGCGGTGCCTGTGTGGATGTTTGTCCGATAAGTGTTCCCCATGACTGGGATCTTGACTTGAAACCAAGGAAAGCGATATATGCGATGTTCCCGCAGGCTGCGCCTCTCAAGTACGTAATTGACCACGAAAGATGTATAGAGTGCGGTCTTTGTATGCAGGCATGTAGCCTTGGCGCTATTGATCTTTCGCAGGAATCTTCCACAAGCGAGATGGAGGTAGGAGCGATTGTGGTTGCAACGGGCGGGAAAATATTTGACCCTTCTGTTCTTCCGCGCTTTGGTTATCCGCAGTACGAGAATGTGGTGACGAACTTTGAATTCGAAAGAATATGCAATGCAGGAGGGCCAACAGAGGGGGAGCTCGTTCGCCCTGATGGAAAACATATTGGAAGCGTTGCTTTTGTCCAGTGCGTTGGTTCTCGTGATATTGAACACAATGTGTGGTGTTCTATGTTTTGCTGTATGGCGTCAATAAAGGGGGGAAGGCTTGTAATGGAGCATGCACAAGGCGCGGAAGTATTCATATTTTTTAACGACCTTCGCGCTTGTGGTAAAGGCTTCGAGGAACTTGTTTCGCGTTCTGCAAGTGAGGGAATGCGTTTCCTGAGGGCTATTCCTTCCATTAAGTATAACCATACTGATAATAATCCAGTTGTTATATACGAGGATGAGGAATCAGGAAGGGTTACAAAAAAAGAGTTTGATCTCGTGGTTCTTGCCTGCGGTCTTGAGCCATCTGAAGGCACGAAGGGTATAAGGCGCATACTTGGCCTCAAGAGAGATACCTATGGCTTCATAAAGGAAAGACACCCGGTTGATGGTCTTGTTTTGACGGATAAAAGAGGTATATTTATTGCTGGAGTTTGTCAGGGTCCTAAGGATATTCCGGATTCTGTAACTCAAGGAAGTGCGGCTGCCTCTAAGGTTGGGATATACCTTGCGGGTGGGGGAGGTTTCGATAGCGAATGAAATTGTGCTTAATCTCGTGATGCAAGCGATGAGGTGGAAAGTGGTTTCCGAGGAATCTTCGAGGAAAGTGAAGGTTGAGTTTTTCGGGCCATTCCGCACTTTTTCAAAAGGCATGGAAATTGAACTTGAGCGACAGTTAAATTTTGATGAATTTGTTTCCCTTCTTGTAAATATACTTGGAGAGGAGTTTAGAGAGAGGGCAGAGAAAGAAAATACAACCTTTATCCTGAATAGGAAAATCGTGGACAGAGATAACGAAAGTGAGGTTGTAATCAGTCCTGGTGACAGCGTTGCATTTGCTCTTCTCATTGGTGGCGGGTGATGTCATTTGTTTTTGAAATTTTGATTTGCCATGAGCAAAGTTTGGGCTTTAAGGGGTGATAGAAGATGAAAGGTTATGCCGGAAAGTATTTGAGAGTTGATTTGACCGAGGGAAAGATAACCAGCGAACGACTTGAAGAGGAGGTAGCAAGGAAATTCCTCGGTGGTTACGGTCTTGTAGCGTGGACACTTTATAACGAGGTGCAAGAAGATGCAGACCCACTATCACCTGAGAACGTAGTTTGCCTCTGGTCTGGTCCTGTTGCGGGGACACCGGTTCCAGTTTCTTCAAAGTATGCGATGGGGGCGAGGTCTCCACTTACAGGGTTCATTGGATTTGGGATTGCCTCAGGTGGAGTTGGCTCGGAGTTGAAGGCTGCAGGTTGGGATGGGATTGTAATAACCGGAAAGGCTTCTGAGCCAAGTTACATTTATGTTCAGAACGGTAAGGCAGAGATACGCAATGCAAACCATCTCTGGGGAAAGACAACCTGGGAGACTGAAGACCTTATACGGGAAGAACTTTGTGATGACGAAATAAGAGTTTCTTCCATTGGTCCTTCTGGCGAGAAGATGAATCGTCTTGCGAACATCACCAATGATAGGAACAGGCAAATTGGCCGCTGCGGAATTGGTGCGGTGATGGGATCGAAGAATCTCAAGGCAATAGCAATTCGTGGAACTGGTTCCGTTGAGGTTGCGGACCTCGATTCTCTTTTGGAATTTTGCCTTGAACTCCACCAGCGTTGTCGTGGTCCTGCAACTGAAAAATACAGAATCCTCGGTACGCCGGCGAACGTTTTGGTTCACAACCGTATTGGTTGCCTTCCAACTATGAATTTCCAGAAAGGAACTTTCGACCAGGCGGAAGCAGTTTCCGGGGAGACAATGCTAAAAACGATGGTCAAGAAAATCGTTGCTTGTCCGGCGTGCGAGATTGCTTGCGATCACATAAATGTTGTGAAGGAGGGTCCGTGGAAGGGGACTGTAGCATCAATGGACTACGAGTCTCTTGAAATGCTTGGGCCCAATTGCGGAGTTTCCGACCTTAATGCTATCACGAAGGCGGTTGAACTATGCGATACACTTGGAGTTGATACGATTTCGGCAGGTGCGACAGTCTCATGGGCGATGGAAGCCTACGAAAAAGGTTTCCTTACTAAGGAAGACACAGATGGGCTTGATTTGAGGTTTGGAAACGGTGAAGCGCTGGTAGAAGCGGTAAGAAGGATGTGCCTGCGCGAAGGGAACCTCGGCGAACTCCTTGCTGATGGTGCGGCGAGGGCAGCGGAGAAAGTCGGGAATGGGACTGAGAAATTTGCGATAGTGAATAAGAAGATGGAGTGGGGTGCTTACTCAATGAGGTCTCTTCAAACAGCGACACTCGGGTTTGCTACAAGTGTTCGCGGCGCTTGCTACTTGCGCTCTGGTTCTTATCAGGTTGATGTGAAAGGGACTGTTGATCGCTATCACCTCGACCGTTCAAGAGGAAAGATTGTAAGCGATGGGGAGAATCTTTATGCGATTATTGACTCGCTCATTATTTGCAAGTTCACCCGCGGGATATACAAGAGCAATGATGAGATGGCTCGCGTCATCAGGCTCGTTACGGGTTTCGATGTTGATGCAGAGGAGATGATAAAGATTGGCGAGCGAATTCACAATCAGGCAAAGCTTTTCAATGTAAGGTTTGGTGCATCGCGGAAGGATGATTATCCGCCGCCAAGGGCTTTTGAAGAGAAAATGTACGATGATGTGAGCGATGGTGCTGTAATAGACCGTGATGAGTATGAAGAGGCTTTGTCGGGGTATTATGAGGCAAGGAGATGGAATGAAGAGGGCATACCAACAAAGGCTCTCTTGGAGGAACTTGGTCTTGATACGACGCTGGGGGTGTAAGAAGTGGAGCAGAAGAGAATAATCGTTTGCGATACGGACAAATGCACCGGTTGTGAGGTTTGTGAATATATATGCTCTATTTTCAAAGAAAGGAAGATAAACTGGTCGAAAGCGCGCATTCGTCATGTTCGGATTGAGCCAACCTTTGACATTGCTCTTGCTTGCCGAAAGTGCGAAGAACCTCTTTGTGAAAAGGCATGTCCGAGGGATGCAATTACCATTGAGGCTGACGGCTCAATAAAGATTGATGAGGATAAATGCAACGGTTGCGGATGGTGCATAGAGGCATGCAACTTTGGTGCGCTTAAACTCGACTGGGAAAAGAAGTGTGCGATCGTATGTGACTTTTGCGCAGAACTTGATCAGCCCAAATGCGTACAGTACTGCCCCTTTGAGGCACTTGAATTTACAACTCTTGACCAGGTCGGTCACGAGGCGGGAAAGAAAGCATTCCTAAGGATAATAGAAGAACTTACTCCTTAACAGAAGAATATAACGGTTTTCCTAATGTTAACTGGCAGTTCAATGAACCTGTATAAGGAAATTGTTTTCGCTTCGCTTTTTTGCCCTTACCCTTGCAAAATATTTCATTTTTTAATTAATCAAATGTTGTTTAGTTTTAGTTGCGGGTATATGCTTTTTAAGGATTTATTGGTGATTAAGAGATGGAGGTACATGCGATGAAACTTGGCACAGCTGAATACCTTGAGGAGGTAAAGAAAAGAACTAACGAGGACGAGGAATACAGGAAGCTTGCGAAAGGGGAGAATGAATCCTACACCATGATTCTCAAAGCTGAGCCGGAGAAAGGAGTTGCCGCGGACATAGTTGTTGGGTACAAACTCGATGATGGAGAAATTACCCAGATCTGGGAAGGAGAGCGTAAGACTGATTTTACTCTCAGTGCAAAATACGGAGTCTGGGTTGATATTCTGAGAGGAAAGTTGAATGCAGTTAAGGCACTTTCGCTAAGGAAACTAAAGGTTAAGGGGAATTTCCTGAAGTTGCTTAAGAGTTCAGCTTCAACCGAGAGATGGGTTGAGATTCTCCAATCGATTCCAACTGAATTCGAAGGCGAATATTCTCAGTACAACACGACCGGGAGTTAATTAAAAAGAAGAAGAACTTAAATTCTTTCGTTAGCCTTGCTGGAAAATGAGTTTTTAGATAGGTCTAATTCAAACTTGAAGAGGGGTGGTTAGTATGGAGATTTCATTTGATGGAAAGGTTGCTTTTGTAACAGGTGGTGCTTCGGGTATTGGAAAGGGAATAGCAGAAGAGTTTGCCCGATTGGGGGCGAAGGTGATTATCGCCGACCTTGATGAAGAGCTTGCAGAAGAAGTTGCAGGCAATATGAAAGAATCTGGACTTGATGTCATTCCAAAGCAGTTAGATGTTACTTCTGAGGATTCTGTCTGCGAGATTTTTGAATCTGTTAAAAATGAGTTTGGTGGTCTCGATATCCTTGTGAACTCTGCGGGGACTGGCTGTATGTCTGCAATTGATGAACTTATTGAAGAAGAATGGGATATGGTGATTGATGTTAATCTCAAGGGAACTTTCCTTTGCACGAGGGAGGCAGCAAAGATAATGAAGGAAAGGGGAGGGGGAAAGATAATAAATCTTTCTTCGATCAATGAGACAGTTCCACTTGCTGGTGAGGTTCCTTATTGCGCAAGCAAGGGTGGAGTCATGATGCTCACGAGAGCTTCCGCACTCGAACTTGCACCTTACGGGATAAACGTGAATGCGCTTGGCCCGGGTGCCATAGATACACCTCTTATGGAAGAAGTTTTATCAGTTCCGGAGATAAGGGACGGGATTTTAAGGCAGATTCCCTTTGGCAGGCTTGGAAAGCCTGAGGATGTTGCAAGGGCAGCGGTTTTTCTTGCAAGCGAACTTTCAAACTGGGTAACTGGACACACTCTTTACGTTGATGGAGGAATGCATCTCGTCGGCGAAATAAGTTACCTCTGGCCAATTGAGCGGGTAATGGGACACGAGGTTCCGGATGTTCCAATATGCCAGCCACCAAGGGAATCGGAGGAGGAAGAAGACTGATTTAGAGTGAAGGATAATAGACCTGGAGGTTTTAAAATGAAGGCAATAAGATTTAATGCAACGATTCCTCGTTATGCTTTTGCTCTCGCATTTGGAAGAATCCGAAAAGAGGCTTATTACAAAGGACCGCTTGCTCCTCTTTACATGGATGACGTACCGGAGCCAGAACTCCCTGGTGAAAACTGGGTCAAGATCAAAACAATATATGGTGGAGTATGTGGAAGTGACATAAACATGATTTTCCTTGAGGATACTCCATACACAGAGCCGTATATAACAATGCCTTATACTGTCGGGCACGAAAACGTCGGGCAGATCGTTGAAGTTGGAGCGAAGGTTGAGGACTTCAAGCCAGGAGACCGGGTTGTTGCGGACCCCATGCTACCATGCGCCGCGCGAGAAATAGAGCCTCCTTGCAAGTCTTGCTCGCGCGGTGATTTCTCACAATGTCTGAATCTAAGGGAGGGCAATCTTCCACCTGGATTGAATCTTGGATTTTGCGAACCGGTTGGTGGTTCCTGGAGCGAGTACTTCGTCGCACATAAAAGTCAGTTAATGAAGGTACCAGATGAGATGACTGATGAACAGGCAATCATGATTGATGTATTTTCAAGTGCTCTGCATCCGGTCATGAGAAACCTTCCCTCGAATGATGACACTGTCTTAGTTTATGGATGTGGAATAATTGGAATGCTTGTTACAGCATCAATAAAAGCACTAACGGATGCAAGAGTTATAGTTATTGCAAGGTATCCGTTCCAGGCAGAAGTTGCGAATGGCTTTGGCGCTGATGAGATAATTCTTGAGCGTGAGGTCGAAGATTTATATTCTGAGGTTGCAAATCGGACGGGTGCCCAGGTGCTGAAACCCATGATTGGAGACAGGTATTTAAACGGTGGGCCTGACATCGTTTTCGATTGCGTTGGCAAAAGGGACACCATAAATGATGCCTTAAGGATGACTACCTCAGGTGGGAAAATAGTCATAATAGGCCTTGTCACCGTCCCTGAGAAAATTGACTGGACACCAATCTGGTTCAAGGAGCTGACCATTCGTGGAACTCTTTGTTCATCGACTGAAACATATAACGGGAAAACACAAAAAACATACGAGTGGGCTCGAGACCTGATCACGGAGGGTAAGGTTAAGGTGGACCATCTGCTTACGCATATCTGGAGGCTCGATCAATATATTGAAATGATTGAGACTGCAACAAAGAAAGGAAACACCGGCTGCATAAAACAAGCATTCAAGTTTTAGTAACTGGCTCATAACTGAACTAATAAAGGCAGGTTTTCTGGTCATAGAGTTAATACAAACTCGAACTCGGATTAAGTTCCCTTTCTACAAGTTCCCTGTATGCTTGCATAATCCTTAATGTTATTTTCCCGGGACATGGCTTGTATTCCTTGCTGCCGACGGATCTAACAGGCATTACCTCCATGAGGCTGTTGGTCAGGAATACTTCGTCTGAAGTGAGAAGTGTTTCAATCCCTTCGGTAATTGCCCTCACATAAATGCCGATTTCGCTGCAAATTTCAAGGACTGTATCTCG
>Ga0315298_1006229_pt1 | contig 16382 bp, 16 predicted proteins | sample WHS_1_MG_FD_203077 | JGI IMG/M metagenome (GOLD analysis project Ga0315298, IMG submission 203077) | Extremophilic microbial mat communities from Washburn Hot Springs, YNP, Wyoming, USA - WHS_1_MG | ecosystem: Environmental > Aquatic > Thermal springs > Hot (42-90C) | place: USA: Wyoming...
AGCTATCTGTCAGCTGGCTGGGTGCTCATCTGGTCCCTGGTGGCGCCGGCCTGTGCGGCGACCAAGTAGCAGAAGAGGGTGAGTACGTCAGCATACAGCATGATGGACAGCAGCGTTTGTCTCAATGTCCGTCCTAGAGGGTATCGGAGTGATGCCATGATTCCCCACTCGTACCTCAGGAGCATCTTCAGCGGGTTATTTGCTACAGGGAGTTGCAAGAGGCTCTCAAATATGGTAAGATTCTCACAGAGAGTCAACGGTTTCGAGAATCATATCTGGCCCAACATAGCGGAGCTTATACTTATAGGGGAGAGAGGGAGCACATGTCTGAAGTTTTGTTCAAAAAGGTAGATTATACCGTGAACAAATTGCTGGAAGATATTGAAATGGGCAATATCGGCCTACCCGATATTCAAAGACCCTTTGTCTGGAACACGACCAAGGTTCGCGATTTGTTCGACTCGATGTATCGCGGTTTTCCCATTGGATACTTGCTCTTTTGGGAGAATGGCCTCCCAGGCGAGCATAGAGTTATTGGGGTTGACCAAAAGAAGAGGGCTCCTAATTTGCTCATTGTAGACGGTCAGCAAAGGCTCACCTCCTTGTATGCGGTCATGAAGGGTGTGCCTATTGTTGACAAAGACTTTCGAAAGATAAGACTACGCCTGGCCTTTCACCCTTTAACCCAGCAGTTTGAAGTGACCAATCCGGTCATCGAGAAAGATGTGGAGTGGCTACCGGACATCAGCGTGCTCTGGCAGAGTTCGACAAAACTGCTGGCGTTTGTCAACCAGTTTATGGAGCGGCTTGCAACCAAACGTCCTCTGTCGGAAAGAGAGCGTGAGCAGATTTATCAAGCAATTGATCGGTTGGTAGACTTACAGAAATACCCTCTCACTGCGCTCGAGGTCTCTGCAAACGTCAAAGAGGAGCAGGTAGCGGACATTTTTGTGCGTATCAATAGTCAGGGTACACCGCTTAACCAAGCCGATTTCATCCTAACACTAATGTCAGTCTTCTGGGATGAAGGACGAAAGGATCTGGAATATTTTTGCCGAGCCGCCAAAGAACCATCTGATGACGGCAAACCCTCACCATACAACCCATACTTCCATCCCGGTCCGGACCAGTTACTGCGTGTAAGCGTCGCATTGGGCTTTCGGCGGGCGAGATTGGAGTATGTGTACTCTCTGTTGCGCGGCAAAGACCTGGAGACAGGAGAATTTTCCTCTCAGCGGCGTGATGAGCAGTTCGGTATACTCCGTAAAGCTCAGGCCGATGTGCTAAATCTGCAGAACTGGCATGAGTTCTTCAAGGTGCTGAATCTGGCAGGATATATTCATCCTAAAATGATCTTGTCAGAAACCGCAATTGTATATACATATGCCCTTTGGCTCATTGGGAAGAAGGACTTTCATGTAGAGCCGTATGCTTTACGGAGGGTCATGGCTCAATGGTTTTACATGGTTGCCCTCACAGGCCGTTATACCGATTCTCCTGAGAGCCGCATGGAGCAGGACCTTGCTATGCTACGTGACCTGTCCAAACCAGAAGAGTTTCTGAGTATATTACGGCAACAAATAGATGCGGTCTTCACCCGGGACTTCTGGGAGGTGACCCTACCCAATCAACTTGTGACAGCTTCCGCGAACAGCCCATATCAATCGGCCTTTTTCGCCGCCCTTTGCATTCTGGATGCCCCCGTGCTATACTCAAACATGAAGGTTCGGGATCTGCTGAACCCAACTATCCATGGAACCAAAAGGGCTTTAGAGCGTCATCATCTATTCCCTAGGAAATATTTGAAAAGGTTGGGAATTAAAGAACAGCGGTATATCAATCAGGTTGCGAATTACGACTTGGTGGAATGGAAGGACAATATTGACATCAGCGATCAGCCGCCGGCACAATATGTGCCGGCGTACGAGCGCAGATTCTCCCCCCAACAGCTATCCCAGATGTATAGACTGCATGCCCTGCCAGATGGATGGTATCACATGGATTATCATCAATTCTTAGAGGAGCGCCGAAAACGGATGGCAGCCATCATCCGCGAAGGATATGAGCATTTGACCAGCATATAGGGTCAATGATAGTCGACCATGAGCCTTTTGACATTGGGAATCATTCCTACCCTTGGCCTAAGATATTTTTTCCAACACTCTCACAGCTACGAGGTGAGAAATCGAATACTAGCCCAAATATTTTCTCGGGAGGCCGGCAATGAAAGTAGCAATTCTCGTCGAGGACATGTATGAGGACGTCGAGTTCTGGTACCCCTATTACCGGATGAAGGAAGCCGGCGCGGAGGTCGTCGTAGTGGCCCCCAAGGCGGGCGCAACCTATAACAGCAAGCATGGCTATCCGGCGGTCAGCCAGCTTTCTGGCGCCGAGGCCAGCGCCGATGAGTTCGATGCGGTGATCGTGCCCGGCGGTTTCTGCCCGGATCGCCTGCGGCGCGATCCCAATATCCTGCGCTTCGTCGCGGATATGGACAAGAAAGGCAAGGTGGTGGCGGCTATCTGCCATGCCGGCTGGGTGCTCATCTCCGCCAAGATCCTCAAGGGCCGCAAGGCCACCAGCGTGAGCGCCATCCGAGATGATATGGAAAACGCCGGCTGTATCTGGCTCAATGAACCGGTGGTCGTGGATGGCAACTTGATCACCTCCCGGGTGCCGGATGACCTGCCGCATTTCCTGCCGGCCATCATCAAGGCGCTGAAGCTGGCATAACCCTTCGGCCGGCCGCCCATGGAACAGCTCAACCCTATCCTGCAAGCTCTCCTGGCCACCTGTTTCACCTGGGCGATGACCGCGGCCGGCGCCGCCGGCGTCTTCGCCACGCGCCAGGTCAACCAGAAACTGCTGGACCTGATGCTGGGCTTTGCCGCCGGCGTGATGATCGCGGCCAGCTACTGGTCCCTGCTGGCGCCGGCCATCGAACTGAGCGCGGAAATGGGAGGGGTGCCCTCCTGGATGCCGGCGGCCGCCGGCTTTCTCCTGGGGGGCGCCTTCCTCCGCCTGGTAGATTATCTCCTGCCGCATCTGCATCTGGATATGCCGGAGGAAGCGGCAGAGGGCCTGCGCACCACCTGGCGGCGAAGCGTTCTGCTGGTACTGGCCATCACCCTCCATAACTTTCCCGAGGGACTGGCAGTGGGCGTGGCGTTCGGCGCCATCCACGCCGGCTATCCCTCCGCCTCCTTTGGCGCGGCAGTGGCCTTGGCAGTAGGCATTGGCCTGCAGAACCTGCCCGAAGGCCTGGCGGTTGCCATGCCCCTGCGCCGGGAGGGGCTTTCCCGCGGCCGCAGTTTCATGTACGGCCAGCTTTCCGGCCTGGTGGAGCCTATCGCCGGCGTCCTGGGCGCATCGGCGGTGTTCCTGGCGCGTCCCCTGCTTCCGTATGCCCTGGCGTTCGCCGCCGGCGCCATGATTTACGTGGTGATCGAAGAGCTGGTGCCGGAGTCGCAAAGCGGCGGACATTCGGACATCGCCACAGTGGGCTCCCTGCTTGGCTTTGTCATCATGATGGTGCTGGACGTCGCCCTCAGCTAAGCGCCCTTCCCCCAGGGGGCGCCGGCTTTGACAGCCTCATCGAAATCAAGTATCATTGCCGGCGCTGTTCGGAAACAGCGCGGTGACCAGCCGGCCACCCCATCAAGGCGTACCAAGGAGTGCCCCATGCGCGAGGTAACCATTGCCGTTGTCCAGACCCAGCCGGAACTGGCCGAGGTCGAGCGCAACCTCATCCATATGTCCGACCTCATCCAGAAGATCTGCCTGGAAGAACCGGTGGACCTGATCATCTTTCCCGAGCTGGCTACCACGGGGTACGAGTGCGGCATGCGCTTCGCCGAGCTGGCCGAACGCGTGCCCGGCCACAGCGTGAATCTCCTGGCGCGGCGCGCCAGCGAGTTCGGCGTCCATATCCTCTTCGGCCTGCCCACCAAAGAGAAGGTCGAGAGCATCCTGTACAACGGCGCGGTGCTCATCGGCCCAGAGGGCGAGGCGGTGCTGGAATACCGCAAGGTGCATCTGAAGGGCGAGGAAAAGCTGGCCTTCCGGTCGGGCTTTCGGTATATTGTCTTTGACGCCGGCTTCGGCACCATCGGCGTGCTTATCGGCTGGGACCTGGCCTTCCCCGAGGCGGCTCGCTCCCTGGTGCTGGACGGGGCGGAACTGCTCTGCGTGTGCGCCAACTGGGAGGAACCGCGCCAGGACGAATGGTACACCTTCCTCAAGGCCCGCGCCATGGAGAACGCCGCCTTCGTAGCCGCGGCCAACCGCATCGGCGAGGAATACAGCTACCGCTTCTTCGGTCACAGCGCGGTCATCAGTCCCTACGGCGAGGTGTTGAGCACCATTGACGAGCCGATCGAGGGCTACAGCATCGTGCGGGTGGACCTGGACCTGGTGCGCAAGGCGCGCGAGGAGTCACAGTTACTGCAGAGCCGTCAGCCGATGACCTATCGCGCCGTGGTGCGCAAATATTAGGCCGGCCATCCCGCCGAGGTGCGCAATATGCCCGAACGCATCATTGACCTGCGCAGTGATACCCTTTCCCAGCCCACCCCCGCAATGCTGGAGGCCATCCTGACCGCCCGCCTGGGGGACGATTCCCGCGACGGGGACCCCACCGTGCTGGAACTGGAGGCGCTGGCCGCGGAGCTGATGGGCAAGGAAGCCGCCATGCTGACCGCCAGCGGCACGATGTCCAACCTGATCGCCATGCGCACCCATGCGGAAGCCGGCGCTCCTCTCATCCTGGAATCCCAGGCGCATATTTACCATAATGAATTCGGCGGCTATGCCGCGGTCTGCGGCCTTCAGCCCATCCTGGTGCCCGGCCGGCGGGGCGCTATGGACCTGGATGCCCTGCGCGCCGCTCTGCGCAAGGCCGGCCAGGGGTTTCCGGCGCGCGGCCTGGTGTGCCTGGAAAACACGCATAATGCCGCCGGCGGCACCGTCTTGTCGCCCGCCTTCACCGCACAGGTCAGCGACATCGCCCATGCGGCCGGCCTGCCCGTGCATCTGGACGGGGCGCGCATCTTCAACGCGGCGGTGGCCCTGGGAGTGCCGGCGCGGGAACTGGCCGGCCCGGTGGATTCGGTATCCTTCTGCCTTTCGAAAGGGCTGTCCGCGCCGGTCGGGTCCCTGCTGGTGGGAAGCAGAGAGTTCATTGAGCGGGCACGTCGAATACGGCGGGCCTTGGGCGGGAGCATGCGGCAGGCCGGCATCATCGCCGCGCCGGGCCTGGTGGCCCTGCGCACCATGATCGGCCGGCTGGCGGAGGACCATGCCAACGCCCGCCTTTTCGCCGAGCAGTTGGCCGGGGTGACGGGGTTGTACATTGACATGGAGACGGTGCAGACCAATATGGTCAACGTGGATGTCGCCGGCCTGGGCATTGACGCCGGCACCTTTGCGCGTTTCCTGGCGGAGCGCGGTGTGCGGGGACTGCCCGGCCTGGGCACCGTCATCCGGTTCGTGACCTATCGCGGCATCACCCGGCAGGATGTGATGGAGGCCGCGGAGATCATTCGCCGGCTGGTGGCGGAGCATCCCTGGCGGCCGGCGGAACAACTGGAGTCATAGGAGGGTTCACGGCGTGGAGAAACAGCCCAGCTCCCGATACTGCTTTCTGTGCGGCCGGCAGAATCCCGTCGGCCTGAAGATCACATGGTACACAGACCGCGCCAACGGGCAGGTGCGCGCGACCGTCACTGTGCCGGAACATTTCAACGGTTACCCCGGCGTGGTGCACGGCGGCATTGTGGCGGCCATCCTGGATGAGACGGCCGGCCGGGCGGTGCTCCTGGGCGGCGATGTGGATGACAGCCTAATGGTGACGATGAAGCTGGAGGTGAAGTACCGCCGGCCGACCCCAACCGGGGTGCCGTTGGAGGCGGTGGGCTGGTTGATCCGCCGGGATGAGCGCCGTGCCCAGGCGGCGGCGGAACTGCGCCTGCCGGATGGAACGGTGTGCGCCGAAGCCGAGGTCCTGCTGGCCCGCCCACGCGAGGAATTCATGCGCAGTTGGGAACCGGAACGGCCCTATTGGCGGGTATACGAGGATTAGGCCGGCGGAATTCTGACAGGCGCAGATTTGCCAAAGTTTGGATTTTGGATATAATATATAACCGAACACAGCGGAGCGGTCCGCCCGTCACAGGAGCATCGTAGCCCGGGACCATCCGCGGCATGGGCGTCATCGTGGATTCCATGCGCTCCAGCCCATGCCCTGGCCGGCATTGCGCCATCGTTGCAGTCTACGGCCAGCACTCAGCTCGCTTTCGTCGAAGCTATCTACACAGCCGGCGGGCTGAGAAGCAATCCGCCTGGAATGAGGAAACTCATTCCAGGCGGTTGCTTTTCTGAAGCAGGGTGGGGGTCATTCGTTCATAGCGCGGATGATGGCATCCGCCATTTCCTGCGTGCCCACTGCGGTGGGGTCGTCGCGCGAGGGCTTCAGGTCGGCGGTGACGTAGCGCCCTTCGGCGATGACCCGTTCCACAGCGCGCTGTACGCGGTCGGCGGCGTCATGCTCGCCCAGATAACGGAGCATCATTACCCCGCTCAGGATGGTGGCCGTAGGGTTCACCCGATTCTGGCCGGCGTATTTGGGCGCGGAACCGTGCACCGGCTCGAATACCGCCATGTCCTCCCCGATGTTGGCCCCCGGCGCCATGCCCAGGCCCCCGACCAGGCCGGAACAGAGATCGCTGACGATGTCGCCGTACAGGTTCGGCATCACCAGCACATCGTACTCATGCGGATGCTGGACCAACTGCATGCACATGTTGTCAATGATGCGGTCATCGAAGGCGATATCGGGGTATTGGGAGGCGACCTCGTACGCTACCTTGAGGAACAGGCCGTCGGTGGTCTTCAGGATATTGGCCTTATGTACCGCGGTGACCTTGCGCCGGCCGTTGGCGCGCGCATACTCGAAAGCGAAGCGCACGATGCGCTCGCTGGCATGCCGCGTGATGATACGGATGGCCTCCGCCGCCACATCCGGGATAACCTCATGTTCAATGCCCACGTAGAGACATTCGGTATTCTCGCGGATGACCACCAGGTCAATATCCTGGAACGGCCCCTGCACCCCTTTGAACGAGCGCGCCGGCCGCACGTTGGCGTACAGGTCCAGCGCCTGCCGCAGGGCGACGTTCACACTGCGGAAGCCAGTCCCCACCGGCGTGGTGATGGGGCCTTTCAGGCCGACTCTCGTCCGGCGCAGGGAATCCAGCACATGCTCCGGCAAGGGGGTCCCATAGCGCTCCATTACATCGGCGCCGGCCTCCTGCACATCCCATTCAAACGGCACGCCGGTCGCCTCCAGCACGCGCCGGGTGGCCTCGATCAGCTCGGGACCCGTGCCGTCTCCCGGAATCAACGTCACACGATATGCCATCGCTTCATCACTCCTCAATCCTTTATACTCCGCCGGCGCGGATGTAGTTCAGCAGTCCGCCGGCCAGCAGAACCTCCACCTGCCGCGGCGTCAGGTCGTAGCGGACCTGGAACGAGGTGCCCTTGGTCAGGTTATGGACGGTGATGGGACAGCCGGCTCGCAGGGCGGCGTGCACATCGCACATCTCCAGCTCATCCCCTTGCTCCAGGCCGGCGTAATCCGCCTCGTCCATGAACGTCAGCGGCAGGATGGCCACGTTCACCAGGTTGGCGTGATGGATGCGGGCGAAGGACTTGGCGATGACCGCCTGCAGTCCCAGGTACATGGGCGCCAGCGCCGCATGCTCTCGGCTGGAACCCTGCCCATAGTTCACGCCGCCGACCACGAAGCCGCCTCCCCATTCTTTGGCCCTGCGCACGAAATCGGGGTCCACCCGCCAGAACACGTACTCGGAGATGGCCGGGATATCAGAGCGCAGGGGAAGCACCTGGGCGCCGGCCGGCATAATGTGGTCCGTCGTGATGTTATCCCCCACCCGCAGGAGCACGCGACCGCGCAGGGTATCAGGCAGGGGACGCGCCTGGGGCACCGGTTTGATGCAGGGCCCGCGGATGATTTCCACCTCATCGGGGTTCTCCGCCGGCGGCAGTATCATGTTGTCGTTGATGAGATAGCGCGCCGGCGGCTCGATGACGATGGGTTCGCCCAGCCGGCGGGGATCCGTGATGACGCCATTCAGCGCGGTGGCGGCGCAGGTGGCCGGGCTGGCCAGGTAGACAGCGTCGTCAGGTGTCCCGCTTCGCCCCTTGAAGTTGCGGTTGAAGGAGCGCACGGAGGCAACGCCGGTGGCCGGCGACTGGCCCATGCCGATGCAGGGGCCGCAGGCGGATTCGAGGATGCGGGCGCCGGCGGCGATGAGATCCGCCAGCGCTCCATTCTCCGCAATCATCTCATAGACCTGTTTACTGCCCGGCGTGACCGTCAGGCTGACGCGGGGATGAACGGTCTTGCCGCGTAAGATAGCCGCCACCGTCATCAGGTCCTCGTACGAGGAATTGGTGCAGGAGCCGACGCACACCTGCCCCACCGGGGTTCCCTCCACCTCCCGGACGGGGACGGCGTTGTCCGGGCTGGATGGCAGGGAGATCATGGGCTCCAGCGTGTTCAGGTCAATCTCGATGTATTCGTCATATGTAGCATCCGGATCTGCGGCGAGCGGCACCCAGGCCTTTCCTCTGCCTTGCGCTTCCAGGTAGGCGCGGGAGCGCTCGTCGCTGGGGAACACCGACGTCGTCGCGCCAAGCTCGGCCCCCATGTTGCAGATGGTGGCGCGCTGGGGCACGGTCAGGCCGGCCACGCCCGGTCCGTAGTACTCGATGATCTTCCCCACGCCGCCCTTCACGGTCAGCCGGCGCTGAAGCTCAATGATGATGTCCTTGGCCGAGACCCAGGGCTGGAGCCGGCCGATCAGTTTCACCCCCACGACCCGCGGCATGGTGAGATAAAACGCCCCACCGCCCATGGCGACCGCCACATCCAGACCGCCGGCGCCGATGGCCAGCATGCCGAGTCCGCCGGCGGTGGGAGTATGACTGTCGGAACCGAGAAGCGTCTTGCCGGGGACGGCGAAGCGCTCCAGGTGGACCTGATGACAGATGCCGTTGCCCGGCCGCGAGAAATAGGCGCCGAACTTGGCGGCGGTGCTTTGTAGATAGCGATGATCATCGGCGTTGCGGAAATCGGTCTGGAGCATGTTGTGGTCCACATAGCTCACGGAAAGCTCCGTGCGCACGCGCGGCAGGCCCATGGCCTCGAATTCCAACCAGGCCATTGTGCCGGTCGCGTCCTGGGTAAGCGTCTGGTCAATGCGAATGGCGATTTCCTCGCCGGCGATCATTCTGCCGGCGACGAGATGGGACGCGATGAGCTTCTGGGCAAGGTTATACGCCATGCGGTGATTCCTCCGACATGCTGGGATTATGAAGCGACAAGGACACAGCCGGCGCTGGGCCGGAGCGCACCTCATTGCCGCCGGCGGGCGACTGCTCACACTGCAGTTGCGTGGGGGTGCCATCCACATCGAGGCGGTACCACAGCGGCCTATATTATACAACACATGGCGGGATACGTCCAGCGCGACAGTTGCCGCATGCTTGGCATGAGCACCCGATATGGATAGAATGGAATGGAGCGTGGAGGGAGGTGGAACCATGGCCACCATACGCATCGGATGCTGTGGGTTCGTGCGCTCGCGGGCGGAATACTTCGCGCAGTTTGACCTGGTGGAAGTCCAGCAAACCTTCTACAAGCTTCCCCAGGTGGAGACAGCGCGGCGCTGGCGCCAGGAAGCGCCGCCGGCCTTCGAGTTTACCATGAAGGCCTGGCAGGCCATCACCCATGACCCTTCTTCCCCCACCTATCGCAAGGCCGGCCTGCAGTTGCCCGGGCCGGCGGAGCACTACGGTTTCTTCCGACCGACCGACGAGGTGATGACAGCCTGGGAACGCACCCTGGAGATCGCCGGCGCCCTGCAGGCGAGCATCGTGGTACTGCAGTGCCCGGCCCGCTTTACCCCGACCGCAGAACATATCCGCAACATCCGCCAATTTCTGGAGCGTGCCCGCCGGCCCGCCGGCCTGCGGCTGGCGTGGGAGCCGCGCGGCGAGTGGCCGCGGGAGATCATCGCCGGCATCTGCCGCGAGTACGACGTCATTCATGCGGTGGATCCGTTCCAGGGCCTGCCGGCGGCGGATGGCACAGCCTACTTCCGACTGCACGGCCGCACCGGCTACCGCTATCAGTACACGGACGAGGACCTGGAGCAGTTGGCCGCCTGGTGCCAGGGGTTTGGGACGGCCTACTGTATGTTCAACAACATCAGCATGTGGGAGGATGCCCTGCGGTTTCGCCGGCTCACCGCCGGCGATAGTGCATGAGGTGGCAGGATGCGGGAAGCAGGGGAGAAACGCTGTCGCATTTGCGGAAAGCGCGGCGCTCTGATCGCCGGCTTTCTCGGCGTGTGCCCCGAGTGCATCCGCCGGCGACCCGAGGAGGCGGTACAACTGGCCGGCGAGGCACACCGGCGCGGCCGCCGGCTGTTCGGCCTGCCCGAAGCCCCGCCGCACGATCCGGCGGGCACGGCGTGCGTGTTGTGCGGGCATCATTGCCGCATCCCGGAGGGTGGGCGGGGATTCTGCGGCCTGCGGACGGTGCGGAACGGCCGGCTGGTGCATTGGGCTGGCACGCCGCAGCGCGGGCTGCTGCACTGGTACCGCGATCCCCTGCCGACCAACTGTGTGGCGGACCCGGTATGCACTGGCCGGCATCAGTTCGGGGCGCATAACCTGGCGGTATTTTACGCAAGCTGTACCTTTGACTGTCTGTTCTGCCAGAACTGGCACTACCGCGAGGCGGATATCCAGCGGGGACCTTTCCTCTCCGCAGAGGAACTAGCGGCCGCCGCGCGCAAAGACACGTACTGTGTCTGTTATTTCGGGGGAGATCCGGCCTCGCAGATGCCGCACGCGCTTGCCTCGGCGCGCCTGCTGGCACAGCGCGGGGTAGTCGTATGTTGGGAGACCGCCGGCAACGCCCACCCAAAGCTGATGGACCAGGCGGTAGAGCTGTCACTGCAGAGCGGTGGGATCGTCAAGTTCGACCTGAAGGCCTTCGATGAAAGGCTGCACATGGTGCTCACGGGGGCTTCCAACCGACAAACGCTGGAGAACTTCGCCAGGGCGGCACGGCGGTTTGAGGAGCGGCCGGCGCCCCCATTGGTGGTCGCCAGCACACTGCTGGTTCCCGGCTATGTGGATGTGGAGGAGGTTCGCCGCATCGCCGGCTTTATCGCCGGCCTCCATCCCGCTATCCCCTATGTCCTGTTGGGGTTTGCGCCGCACTGCTTCATGCCGGACCTGCCGACGACCGCACGCTCGCATGCCCTGGCGGCAGTGGAGGCGGCCAAATCGGCCGGCCTGCAGAATGTGCACATCGGCAACTGGCATCTGCTCTCGCGCGAGGAGTATGAGGAGTAGGCCCCGCTCACTGGCATCTGCTGCGCAGGGCGGCCTCGACCTTTTTCGAGATGACTGTCGTGATGAAGAGCAGAATGGCCTGGCGGTCTTTGGTTGCCGCCAACTTCAGCACTTCGCGGACCTCATCCTCGTCCAGCAGTATCAGGGTTTTCTCGATCTGTTCCTTCGCCATGGGTTCACAATGCCTCGTGCAGGGCCTGGGCGGCGAAGTCAATATCCTCTTCGGTGTTGAAGTAGCCCGGGCTGAAGCGCAGGGCGCCGTCCTCCAGGGTGCCGGCGGTGCGGTGGGCCTGCGGGGCGCAGTGCAGGCCGGCGCGCGTGGCCACATCAAAGACTTTGTCCAGCACAGCGGCCAACTGGTCCGGGAAATAGCCCTTGACCGTCAGGGAGATGACTGCCACGCGCTGGGACAGGTCCGCCGGCCCCAGAATGCGCAGGCCGGGAATGTCGGCGATGCGCTCTATGAAGCGGCGCGCCAAGCCCATCTCATGCCGGCGAATGCGCTCCACACCGGTTTCCAGGACGAAGCGCACGCCGGCCAGCAGGCCGGCGATGCCGGCGGCATTCTGCGAGCCGGGTTCCAGCCGCAGGGGCAGTTCCGCCGGCATCTCCTCGTCCGCCGAGTGGATGCCTGAGCCGCCTTCCATGATAGTGTCCAGGTGAATATCGGGGCGCAGGACCAGCGCGCCGGTGCCATGCGGGCCATAGGTGCCCTTATGGCCGGCGAAGGCCAACAGGTCAATGTGCATGGCCTGCATGTCAATGGGGTAGGCGCCGGCGGTCTGCGCCGCATCCACCATGAAATAGATGCCGTGCTGATGGGCGATCTTCCCCAGCTCACCAATGGGCAGGAGCGTTCCCAGCACATTGGAGACGTGGGTCACCACCAGCAAGCGCGTTTCCCGACGGATGGCGCGCGCCACGTCCTCCGGGTCCAAGGTACCGTCCGGCGCACAGGGGATGGCGGTAAGGAGGACGCCGCGCCGTTCCAGCGCCTTCAGCGGCCGCCAGACGGCATTATGTTCGATGGAAGAAGTGATGACATGGTCGCCAGGCCGCAGAAGGCCTTTGAGGCCGATATTGATAGCCTGGGTAGTGTTCATGGTGAAGATAACCCCTTCCGGCGCCGGCGCGTTCACCAATCCGGCAATGGCCCGACGCGCTTCGGTGGCGATGCGCTGGGCCTGTTCCTCACGCCAATGGCCGCCCCGGCCGGGAGTGGCACCAACGTTGCGCATGAAGTCCTCTACGGCCCGGTAGACACTCTCGGGTTTGGGCCAGCTAGTGGCGGCATTGTCAAGATATACGCCCATGGGACGCGTCTCCAGATGGGAGGGTGGAGGAAGGGGATGCATTGGTCAGGCCGAGGCGGTCCGCCTTTCGGAGCACCTGAGGCAGGATCACGCGGAAGAAGAAGGCCTCGGCGCCGGCCGCATCGTTGTCCAGGACAATCTGCTTCAGCTCGATGATGTCCGCCGGCTCCATGGTGAGCCAGATGAAACGTTTGCGCGGTTGCGATGACTGGTGAACGGCGTGATTCGACATGAAGTGCATCCTGTATCCTGGGAAGGTGGTGAATTATGCAATCTCATGCATGAGTATACGCCGGCGGAAATGCATTGTCAACTGCGCCAGCGACGAAACTCCAGCCTATCGCGGGCACGCCGGGCTGGTCAGGGGGAGGTGCGTCCGCCGGCTTCCCCTGGAGAGGGGGGCGGAGGAGCCGGCCGGTCCTCGCCGTTCTCGCTGAGCAGACGGGCCAGCAGGCCGTTGGCAGTGCCGTTGGAGAGGTCTAGGCGCACGTGTCGCCACGACCATGGTTCATCGCGAATATGGACATGCACGCGTTCGATGCCGGCGGCACTGCGCGCCGCGCCCCGCACCTGCTCAATAAGCTGGCCGGCAAAGGGGCAGTCCGGGCTGGTGAATATCATGTCAATATGGACATCCCCGTTCTGCAGGCGCACATCGCGAATCAGCCCCAGGTCGACCACACTGACGCCCATTTCCGGATCTATGACGTCCTGCAGGGCATCCCATATCGCCTGCTGGGTCTGCTCCCCGGAGGCGACCGCCGGCGCCTCTACGCCAGCGAGCGCATGAAGCTCTGCCATGCGCTGTTCGAGATGGCGGATGCGCTCTTCCAGCTCGTTCTCCCGCTCCACCACCTTGCTCAGCGCGCGGACCACCGGGTCCGGGAGCCGGGCATGCTCCAGCGCATCCACCTGGTCCGGGCGCCGGCCGGCCAGCCTGGCCGGCACCCCCACCACCGTGGCCTCCGGCGGGACGTCCTTGATGACGACGGAGCCGGCGCCGATGCGGGCGTTCTCGCCGATGGTGATGGGGCCCAGGACGATAGCGCCGGCGCCGATGACCACGCCGTTCTTGACCGTGGGATGGCGCTTGGTCTTCTCCAGGCTGGTGCCGCCCAGCACGACGCCCTGATACAGGAGCACATCATCCCCGATCTCGGCCGTCTCGCCGATGACGATGCCCATGCCGTGGTCGATGAAGACCCGCCGGCCGATTTTCGCGCCAGGGTGAATCTCGATGCCCGTGATGAAGCGGTTGATATGGGATACCAGGCGCGCCAGCAGAAAGCGCCGGCGCCGCCACAGCCAATGGGCGATGCGGTGGAGCCAGATGGCATGCAGGCCCGGATACGTGAGCAGTACCTCCGCGCGGGTGCGCGCGGCAGGGTCTCGCTGGAAGGCAACGTCAATATCTTCCCGAATGCGCTGTAGCCAGTTCATTGACCAAATCAACCGTCAGGGAGCTTATGATTCTCGGAGAGATTCCGCCGGCTTCTCTGCCGCCGGGGCCGCGAACTCATGGGGAATATTGCCGGCGCCGATATCGGCCAGCGTGATGGTGTCCAGATAATGGGTGATGGCGTCGCTAAGCCCTTCATACAGCTTGCGGAGGGAACAGCGGCCGGCACGGCCGCACACTTCCTCGTCCACCACACAGGCGGTCAGGGAAATCGGGCCTTCGACGGCGCGCAGGATTTCGCCGGCGGTGATCTGGTCCGCCGGACGGGTTAATACATATCCACCGCCCGGGCCGCGCACGCTTTCCACCAGGCCGGCTTTGGTCAACGCCGAGAAGAGCTGGGCCAGATAGGTGGCCGGCAGTTCCTGCCGCTCGGCGATCTCCTCGCGAGTCACCGGCGCGTCCTGCTGATGCATTGCCAGATCCAGCATCGCTCGCAGGGCGTATCGTCCCTTGGTCGTGATCCGCAGCATAGCTCCCTCCTGCATATCGTGCCGCTATTGTACTATAGTTGACAGCGGGTGTCAAGTATTGGAGCGGCAAATCGAAATCTTGCTTTTTCCCTGCATACCGGGTATAATATAAGTGCTGTCATGGGGATGCATGGATTCGACGGGGAAGGCTGGTCACGGATGGCAAGCCGAGGTGCTCTTCCTCGTTAAACCAGAGCAAAACAAACAAGTGCCAAAAACACTGTAAAGCCGGCGTTTGCGTTCCCCAAGATGGCCGCGAGCGTCGCTCTTGCTGCCTAATCCGAGGGTGAGCAGACGCCTCAGTCACCAGAGAGTGTGACTGCGTCCACCCCGACCTCTCCTCGTCGGGCCGGGAGTGGGCGTGAGAGCAGGCGAGGTGCGGATGGGGGGACGCCGATACCTCCATCCTAAGACCGATCGGCTGGCCTGATGGCCCCGTGTCAGTCCGGTGCCCTCAGGCGAGATCCAACGACTGACGAAGCTTGTACAACCGTCCGTGGCCGAATTCTTCGGACGCGGGTTCGATTCCCGCCATCTCCACCTGGGCCGCTTGATGACACTCAAGCGGCCTTGTCTTTTTCACCGCACGGATATTCACGCATGCCTTGGAGGGGGTACGCACATGGAAGCGCCGAAAATCGCCGTCATTGGCGGCACCGGGGTGTACGATTTCAGCGGGCTGGAGGATATCGAGGAGTATTACCCCGTCACGCCTTTCGGCCGGCCCTCTGACGTCATCCGCATCGGCACGCTGGAAGGAGAACGCGTCGCCTTCCTGGCGCGCCATGCACGCGGACATCGGCTCCTGCCGAGCGAGGTGCCCTACCGCGCCAATATTTGGGCGCTCAAATCGCTGGGGGTGGAGCGGATCGTCGCCATCAGCGCCTGCGGCTCCATGAAAGAGGCCTACAAGCCCGGCGACATCGTCATCCCCGACCAGGTGTTCGACCGCACCCGCCGGCGCGAGTATTCTTTCTTCGGTGAGGGGCTGGTGGCCCATATTTCCTTCGCCGAACCGTTCTGCCCGCACATGAGCCGCTGGGTCGCGGATGCGGTGGAGGCCGCCGGCGGCACCGTCCATCGCGGCGGCATCTATCTCATCATCGAGGGTCCTCGCTTTTCCTCGCGCGGGGAATCCATCATCTTCCGACAATGGGGCGTAGACATCATCGGCATGACCATCATCCCGGAGGCGCAGTTGGCGCGCGAGGCGGAGATGTGCTATGCCGTCATGGCCCATGTCACCGATTACGACTGCTGGCATGAAACGGAAGAGGCGGTCTGCGTGGAGCTGGTGTTCGAGACGCTGGCGCGCAATGCGGAGCTGGCCCAGAGAGCGGTGCGGGAGCTGGTGCGCCGGCTCCATGCCGAAAGGCCGGCGCGCACCTGCGCCTGCGGCGATGCGCTCCGCACCGCGCTGGTGACGCCGCTGGATCAGGTGCCCGAAGCGACCCGGGAAAAGCTCGCGCCCTTACTGGCGAAATATCTGCACGGCACAGGGAAATCCTAAAGGCCGGCCTCCGCATCAGGAGGGCACCGCGCGCGACAAGCCGGCATGGCATGCCGGCTTGTCGCGCGTGAGAAGCCAATGGACGGCCAGGGCTACCGGCCGCCGGCCCTCTTACAGCCCCCAGGAATTGCGGTACATGCCGCGGGGGCCTTCGTCTTCATCCTCTTCCTCGTCCT
>Ga0315298_1006232_pt1 | contig 16376 bp, 17 predicted proteins | sample WHS_1_MG_FD_203077 | JGI IMG/M metagenome (GOLD analysis project Ga0315298, IMG submission 203077) | Extremophilic microbial mat communities from Washburn Hot Springs, YNP, Wyoming, USA - WHS_1_MG | ecosystem: Environmental > Aquatic > Thermal springs > Hot (42-90C) | place: USA: Wyoming...
GCGGCTCCCCCACTGCGTATGACCGTATTCTGGCTACCCGCTACGGGACCGGGGCGGTAAAATTGGTGATGGATGGGCGCTTCGGTGAAATGGTCTGCCTGCACGGCACCGAGATCACTTCGGTACCCCTGGCGGAAACCGGCGGCCGCACCCGCCAGGTGCCTCTGAATTGCGATCTTCTGGTTTCGGCGCGCCGCCTGGGAATCTGTCTGGGGGAAAACGGGGAAGGGGAGTGTCAGTGATGTGTATGGAAAAAAGTGACTGGGAAAGGGCCTTTGAGTTTCACGGACATATCTGTCCCGGTCTGGCTGTCGGTTTCAGGGCCACTCAACTGGCCATGCAGGAACTCGGGGTGAAAAGGGCGGAAGATGAAGAACTGGTGGCCATTGTGGAGAACAAGGCCTGTGGAGTCGATGCCCTGCAGGTACTCACCGGCTGTACGTTTGGCAAAGGGAACCTGTTTTTTCTCGATTACGGCAAGCACGTGTATACCCTGGCCAGGCGCAACGGAGAGCGGGCCGTAAGGATAGCGGTAAAATTCGGTGCTTTTGAGCATCCCGAGCTCAGCAGCCTGCGGCAGGCCGTGGCAGCGGGGCGGGCCACCGTGGAGGAGGAAAAGCGGTTACTGAAGCTGCGTCAGGAACATATCGAGCGTATTCTCAATGCCGACCGGGATAGTTTTGATATCAGGATAGTGGATCTTGTGCTGCCGCCGAAAGCGCAAATTCATAAATCAATCCGGTGTGCTTCCTGCGGTGAAGCAGTCATGGAAACACGGGTGAGAAATGTAGACGGCAGGCCGCTGTGCATCCCATGCGCAGAAAAGTTAACATAAAACTGAGAGCACAGATTCGCAAAGCCCGCGGACAGCGCGGGCTTTGTCGGTGACACAAAATAATTGCCCCGGTTCAATTCACGGATGTATAATGAAAAAAATATGGTAAAAGAGGTGTGGTCTGTGATTCAGGTTGATATTCCCGGGCGCGGTCAATTGACGCTGGCCCATCTGGTGCTTGATTTCAATGGTACGATGGCCAGAGACGGCGTGCTGATTCCGGGGGTTGAGGAAAGGCTGAATCAACTTGCCGCTCAGCTCGATGTGCATGTGCTCACCGCCGATACTTTCGGCACCGGCCGGGAAGCCTGTCGGAACATCAGGGCTGCGGTGCATGTTTTGGAACCCGGGGAAGGGGGAGCACAAAAGGAAAGATTTATTTCCGGGCTGGGAGCGGAGCGGACGGCGGCTGTGGGGAACGGCGTCAATGATGCTCTCATGCTTGCCGCCGCCGCGCTGGGAATAATCGTACTCGGTCCGGAAGGCGCCTCCGTACAGGCTCTCAAGGCCGCCGATGTGGTGGCTGCGGATATCAACTGCGCTCTGGATATGCTCTTAAATCCACGCAGATTGGTTGCCACCCTGCGTGCGTAAGAGCGTCCGGACGGAAAAATCCTGGGAAGGAGGATTATCCGGAGAGCGTCTGCCGGCCGGCCGGTCGGCAACGAGCGCTGCCGGGAAAAATATATGGTTTATAATTATACGGAGGAAGCGGTAAAAAGGGCTCTGCCCGAAGTATTGAAGGATTATGTAAAGAATCATCCGGAAACCTGTACCTGTCAGAAGTGTCAGGAAGATATTCTCGCCCTCACGTTGAACCAGTTGCCTCCGCATTATGTAGCCACGGACGAGGGAACAATTTTTACCAAAGTGAGTTTTGATCAAATCGGTGGGAAGGCCCAGGTGGTCGCCGCCATTACCAACGCCATTAAAAGGGTGGCGGAAAACCCGGGACACTAAAAAAGGAGAGGGTGCCCCGTGTTTTACGATGAGCCGGTATTCAGACCGCCGAGTGAGGCGGACAGCTTGATTTTGCAGGTTACCATCGGATGCGCCCATAACGCCTGCGCCTTCTGCGGCATGTACAAAGGGAAAAGATTTCGCATCCGTAAGCGTGAAGAGGTTTTCCGCGATATTCGTGAAACCGCTCTGTTGCTGGGCAGGAGAGTAAGGCGCGTGTTTTTGGCCGACGGCGATGCTCTGGTTTGCAATACCGGGGAACTGCTCGAACTGCTGGATTTTTTATATCAAACCTTTCCCGACCTGGAGCGTGTTTCCAGTTATGCCGGTCCCCGGGATTTGCTGGCCAAAGGGACAGATGAGCTGCAAAAAATCCGTGCCGCGGGATTAAAAATGCTTTACCTGGGAGTGGAAAGCGGCGATGACGAACTGCTGGCGAAAATGGGCAAGGGGGTTGATGCCGCCGGTATGGTTGAAGCCGGCCGCAGGGCCATTGAGGCCGGTTTTGACCTTTCAGTCACAATAATCACCGGACTGGGAGGGCGGGAGCGATCCCGTACACATGCCCTGGCCACCGCGCGGGTGATCAACGAGATCAATCCCCCCTTCCTGGCCGCATTGACTTTGATGGTGGTGGAAAACACCCCGCTGGCCCGCTGGGTTGCAGAAGGTAAGTTTACGCCGCTTAACGCGCTCGAATCCCTGCAGGAAATCAGGTGGCTTTTGGAAGCGCTCGCGGTTGACAAATGTGTTTTCCGCTGCAATCATGCCTCAAATTACCTGCCCTTGAAAGGAGAACTCAATCGGGATCGGGAGCACCTGCTGGAGCTTCTGGATCGGTTTTTGAAAAATCCGGCGCGGAATCTGCTTCGTCCCGAATATGCCCGGGGGCTTTAATGCCTGCCGGGTAAAAAAATCTGCAACCCCCTTAACCTCCCATATTTTTACAAGGTATAAATCACCTCTTTGCCGTAAATATATTGAAAACGGCAAAGGGGCGATGTCCCATGCAGGGGAAACTGAAGCCTGAAAAATGGCAAAAAAGGCCTTTCCTGATTTTCCACTTCTTTGTTTTTTTTACTATTTTTCTTGTCCCGCCGGTTGTCGTGGATGGGGGGCAGAGCCGTACCCCGGGCATTGTCATGAAAACGGAATCGGCGGATGCGCAACAAATATGGCAGGTGGTTCACGGGGCAGTTGAGGACCAGTCCTGGTGGACGGCTGGAAGTGAAAATGAGGTGCACGAAATTTTAAGCTTATATTATGCCGGCCCGCTGCTGGAGAATTACAGCCGCCAGGTCTGGGCATTCATATCCCGGCCTACCGATTGGTACACGCGGGCGGAAGTGACAGGTGGAAGTATCACCAGGTTGACCGATGGTCGGTGGAAAGTGCGGGCGGACCTGGTGAACCGGGATCTGCGTACCGGTGAAACCGGGTTTGGACGGGCGACGTATATTCTGGCCGAAAATAAAAACGGCTGGCGGATTATTGCAGCCGAATATTCCTGGAATGACGATGCTGCCGGCCGGAATTGATTGCATGCCGAACCTGACGCGGGGAGATATGATATAATAGATCAAAGCAAATCCAATTAAAGGAAGGGTGCAAACCGCTTTGAAAATAGGCGTGTTCACCGACAGCTACCGGCCCTATACAAGTGGAGTGGTGCGTTCCATCGATACTTTTACTTCCGAACTAAAAGCAATGGGCCATGATGTTTATATTTTCGCCCCCAGCTATCCCCGCTACCGGGAGGAAGAAAACAGGGTATTCCGTTTTGCATCCATTCCCGCACCGACCAATCCGGAATTTTCGCTGGCTCTGCCTTTTTCTTTGCAGCTCAGGCCGACCATCAGCCGCTGGCGGCCGGATATCATTCATGTCCACTCACCATTTTTGCTGGGCCGGGTGGGAGCGCGCTATGCCCGGCAGCTGGGCGTGCCGCTGGTTTTCACCTTTCATACCCTTTACGATCAATACGTTCATTACGTGCCTTTTGCGCGCGAGGTGACCAGGGAACTGACCCGTCGTTTCTGTCGCGATTTTTGCAATCAGTGTGATCTGGTGGTCGTGCCCACCGGGATAATCGGTGAACACCTGAAAAAAATGGGTGTTCGTACACCGGTTAAAAAAATACCCACCGGAATCAATCTGGAAGAGTTTTCAGGTGGAAACAAACAATGGCTTAGAGACAGGTACGCTGTTCGTCCGGAAGAAAAAATTCTGCTCTTCGTCGGCCGGCTGGGGCGGGAAAAGAATGTGGAGTTTTTGCTGCATGTTTTTGCCGCCGTACAAAAAGATATGCCACAAACCCGTCTGATTATCGTGGGGAGCGGACCGGAAGAGGAAACATTGAAGAAACAAACGGTGGAGCTTGGTCTGGGCGACCGGGTGATTTTTACCGGCGCTTTGCCGCGGGCGGAAGTGGTTCATTGTTACTGCGGCGCGGATGTTTTTGTTTTCGGTTCACAAACGGAAACGCAGGGACTGGTTCTGGCCGAAGCGAAAGCGGCCGGGCTGCCGGTGGTGGCGGTCAGGGCTTTTGGTGCCGTGGAAATGGTCGACGACGGGGAGGATGGATTTTTAACCGATATCGGTGACAGGGAAAGCTTCCGGCATTATGTTGAGTTGCTGCTCACCGACCGGGAACTGCACGAACGCATGTCGCGGCGGGCACTGGACAATGTTCGCGCGTTGTCCTCAAACAGATGCGCCCGTGCTCTTTTGGCTGCCTTTCAAGATTTGTTGAACGGGATCAAGGGGAGCGGCGAAAAAACAGGGAATGGAATTTGCCCCGGGTAACCAGGACAGGAATTTTATCTCCGCCCCGGGCTATTTATTGCCCGGGGCGGCTGCGGTCGGTGACTTGAGCATGATTACCGTCGGTGAGCCGTTCATGCCGGTTACGGCCAGGTATTCCTGACCGGTGGCATTATCGCGGATTACACTGAAACCGCCCAGATTTTTGGTTTCGCCGTGTTCGTAAATTACCTCGAAACGAGGTGGTTTTTCCGCACCGCCGGAGGTGGTCTTGTGCAACGTGTTCTGCTGTTCACCGCCCGCTCCGGAACACCCCCCCAGCAGCATCAATACAGATAATAGTGGCACCAAAAATAAGCCGTATCTTTTGGACAACCTGACAACACCTCTGCCTGATGGAAAGATTTTATATGATTTTCAACAGGTGACTTGAAATACCCTGCTTTGCAGGGGAAGTTCAAGATCTTTTAAGTTTACATAATACTTATTATAGGAACATATAAAAATATTAAAAAGAGACCATGTGATATCACCTGGTTTATATTACTTGCCGCCGGCTCCTTTTTTATAGATGATTTCCTCCAGAGGAATATAATTATAGTCCGCCAGTTCCAGGCATCTCGCGCAGTTATCGCACGTTTTGGTGGGATCCAGTTCGCAGACAAAGCATTCACAACAATTGTCGCAGATTTTATCGTCTTCCAGAATGCACATTTTCACAAACTGCTTGAGCTTATTTTTATCAATTCTGACCATGTTAAACCAGTCCTTCTGGTCATTTCCCCAATAACATTATCTCTTTAAATTTTAGTTGATTTGATTAAAAAGGTCATTATTTATCCCGTCAATGGACTAAACTTCCCGGTGAAAGGAAAAATAGCCACGTTAATGTACAAAAAAATAAAAACTGCCGGCGGGCTGGATGGACGGATCGAAAAAGGTTTACATAATACTGCCACCTTTGCTGTTTCGTTAGCCATCTAGTTTTCTCCCGCCGGAAAAAATAAAAAGTGCCGTCGGAGAATCGGCCGCACTTATACCGGGAACAGTGTGTCGGGCCGGTCGGGCTGCTGCAAAAAGGAGAGCAGGAACCCGGCCGTGGTGCGCTGGGCCAGCGGCAGCAAAACCGCCGTTGCCACGCCGTAATCGGTAAGGTTGTTCTGTGGCCCTACCAGCGGGTAATATTGCCTGGCCACCCGGGCGTTGTCATAAAGCCAGTCACCGGGGGAATTCTTGTTTTCATAACAACCCTGCTCTTCTACGCCGAACAGATGATGGCGTCGACGCACCCATTTTTCGAATTTTTGGTGGCCGTTAAAAGCCACGGCCATGGCGTGATGCGGCACGCATAAATCCTGAACCAGGTGGACCGCCGCCCCCAGATAAAAAAACGTTTTCTCCCAGTGGCCTTTGCGCCGGCAGCGCATGGCCCGGGATAAATAGCGTGTACATTCCTGTGCGGCATCCGGCCACGGACCGAGTCCTTTTCCCTGCTCGGGCTCGAGATAATGAGCAAAACATTTCCAGCCCCGGTCGGCCCAGCAGGTGCCCTGATTGAGGCTGTTCAGATATCTGCCGATAAAAACCGCTTCTTCTCTCCAACCATCGTTAAACAGGATGTTTATCGCCCGGTGGTTGCAAAAGATGTGTGTTACCGCTCCTCGATCAATCAGGCCCTGAATCGGATCGGCCATGGCCAGGATTACCCTGGCGGCCGTCCAGGATGCATTGCTGATCAAAGCCGGTAGTCCTCCCCATGCCACTTGTCGGGAACAACCACGTTTTTGTCATATTTATCATAACCACGCTCCGCTGATTTAATCCGAATTTATTTCCTGCTCTCTTTTACATTTTAAAGGCCCGCGATCAATTCCAGCTCGCCGCTTTTAGCCAGACGTACTTTGAAAGAACCCATATCTTGAGCCAGAACATGTTTGCGCTGGCCGACCTGAAGTATCGCTCCGGCGAATGCCCGTCTGACCCGGATCTGGCCGGTTGCACCCACCCGGACCAGCGGAGGGACTCCCAGTGAACTGCCCAATTCCTGTATTTCCGCATTCCCCTCGCAGAAGATCTCCCCTCCCTTAAAGGAGCCTTTAATGTTCACGTGTCCGTCGGCGTTTATGGTTGTGTTGACGCACCCCTGTCCGATCACCATTACGTTGCCCGAACACTGGAGGCTGGCGGACATGGCCGAATGAATTATTATGTCCGCCGGAGTGACGGCTTCGTCCTCCAGTACCCGGGATGCTTCGTTAACGTCCCGGGTTACCGCGGAGAAGCTTTTTACGGTCAGGGGATTTAATCCAATCAGACATTGCAGCGATTTGCCGCAGCGGGTCACTTCCTCCGGTATGTCACCGCGGGCGGAGGCAATCTGACGCAGGGAGTTTTTCACCAGCGGGCGCAGGTTTTTAAAGCGCGTATCCAGCAGTGTCATGATCAGACGGCCGAAATTAACCTGCTGGAAGTCCTTGTTTCTTTGCAGCTGTTCCAGTGCCAGGCCGATTTGCTCCAGGCCGGCCTTAATATCCCGAAGCATGAAGGAAAGTTTTCTCGCTCCGGAAAAAGTGCTGCCGGCTTTGAGGCGGCTGTTGATCACCCCGCGGCGGACCACCAGCCGGCCGCCGCTGATGATCGTGGCCCGGGTGACCAGCCCGGTGATTTCCACATTGCCGCTGGCTTCCACCTGCATCGCTTCACCCACGTTACCCAGCACTCTGACATCCCCTTTAAATCTAATATGGCCTGTTTTTATGGATACATCACCTTTTTGTACCAGCAACGGATCAACATTTATTATGTAAGTGTTCCCCGCCTGCTTGAACCAGGGCCGGCCGTCTACCTGGGAGAAGGCTTTTGTGCCCCCGGACTGCAGTTCCACGTTTTTGCCCGCTTTTAGCTCCACCCTCCGCGGTTCGGGTGGGGGCAATGGTTCCCCGGTCACCGCCGTGCCGGGTACCCCCGGTACCGCCGGATGTTTCCGGGCCAGCAGGGTGCCCGCTTCAACGGAAACAACTGTGCTGGTATCCCGAAAATCAATTTGATCCGGGAGTTGATCATTTTTATCGTCCCGGGTCTGATTTTCCGCAGCGAAAAACCATTCCACCCGTTCATCCTCCCCCCGTTGAGGCGGCAGCCCTTCAGCGACAAGTACCGGTTGTGCCTGGGGAGCGGCGGCGAAAGAGATGAGCGCTTCATCGTTTATGCCACAAATTACTCCGGCTTCCTGCAGGGCCGCTTTTACCGCTTCCGGGTCGAGCGCCCTGACTTCTTCCGGTACGAAAACGTAAGCGTTCAATTTGTCGCTGGATATAACAACCTCCACGGGGCCGTTTCCCATTCCAATATACATCCCCTTTGCTCCGGGAAAATTGATTTCATTTATTGATTGACCTCTATAATTAAATTCGGCAAAATATTTGCAAATTGAACCCTTGCTGAAAACGAATGTCTGATACGTCTATAATCTAATACGTCCCGCCGGGCGAAAAGATGGGGTTGTAATCCCGAAAAACAAACAGGAGATGGTGCAAAACCACCTCCTTATATGCAATCAGTCAGTGAGTAAAAATAAAACTGTCCATTTTTATTTTACCCGGTCGCGACCACAACCAGGGGTTGGTCACCGAAGTATCGAAAAAATACAGGGCGCCGTTGGTGGGATCATCCCCGCTCAGTGCGGCCAGAGCGGCTTCTTTTGCTTCTTCACTGGCCGGACGGTTGATCCAGCCGTTCATCACCGGCTCGAATTGATAGCAACCGCCGTCCACCTGATAGATCACACCCGGAATGGTATGCGGAAATATGTTTGAATGGGTGCGATTCAGGACCACCGCTCCCACCGCCACCTTGGTGTTGAAAGATTGATTGTCTGCTTCAGCCGTGATCAGCCGGGCGAGCAGATCAAAATCGTCGCGATTAAAAGAGACGGGACCGTTGAAAAGGGTGCCCCGGCTCACCTGAGGTGCAGCCGTCGGGGCGGGGTCGGAATTTTCCTGACTGATGCCGGGAATAATCAGCTGCTGGCCGGGATAGATTACCGAACCGGAAAGACCGTTGGCCGCGATAATGGAATCTGGACTGATGCCGTAACACCGGCCGATGGTGTAGAGCGTGTCCCCCGGTTGTACGGTATATCGGCTGCCAGCATCGAGCTTATAGCTTTTGTTTTTCCCGGGAATGGTCAAAGTTTGTCCGGGATAAATGAGACTATCGGTCAAACCATTGGCCGCCCGCAATGCAGCCACCGTCGTTCCCTGATTGATGCTGATGGTGTACAGGGAGTCGCCCGGCTGTACTATATAGGTGGCCGCGGCGGCAATCCCCGCGGGAACGAGCAGGAACACTGCCACCATCATCAGCAGACAACGCAGACTAAACGACAGGCTTTTCATTTTTCCCTCCCCGGCCTCCGGGGTTAGCTGACGGGTTCGGGTGAGGGTACCCTACCGCACCGTATCGATTCCACCTCCCTGTCGGTGCGGATTCACCCCGCAACGGATGAATTCCCCCGTACCTTCCATGAAGGATTCGGCCATGACTATAAACACTCTTTATTATACAGGCCCGTCCGTCAATCTGCCAAGTGGTAAATTGTAACAGGTTGTCTGGCAGTGCTCTGTCCGCTCAATGCATTCGGGCGCGTATTTTGGCATTTATTTTTTCCATCAGAAAGACGGTGGAAAAGACATGGTAAAGCTGAACCGCCACGCTTTCCAAAGAGCGGTCCAGGAAGATAATTTCCCGTTCCACCACCAGTTCCGAGCCAAAGGTTTCCTCCACCTTTTTTTTAAAATTATCCAGGATGGTGGAACGCGTATTTTCATCGCCGACCAGCGTCCATGATGCGGCGGGATCTGCCACCGGCGCCAGTTCTTTTACCGTGAGCACGAAAAGAGCCAGAAACTGCTCAAAGGTCGGTTTTTTCCCTTGTGCCATCCGGTTTTCCTCCCTCAACCAGTTATAAGATTGGCTGGAATCAAAGTTAAAAGAACCTGCACGGCAGAAAAATTACCTCAAAACCGCGGGGGAAATCCGCCGTGCGGTCTTTTGGCCAATATTTTTAAGTTTTCGGCCGGCTCGACGGGGGAAAAGACCACGGCGATGGTAATCCTTTGCCCGGCGGATAATTTCGTTTCTGCCGGCACTTTTATCGAAAGCGGCTGTTCCGCCCCATCGGCCGGTTGAGCGCCGGGCAGCGGGAACCACCAGAGTACGACCATGGAAAACCCAAAAAAAACCGCTGCCAGGAATAAAAAGAGAATGGCCATAAAAAGATCCTTCCATAAAGTCTATTTTCCGGTAATTAATATAACCTTTATCCTCCCTTTTTAATCCGGACCGGGTTAAGCGTGTGGAGAAAAAAGATCACCCGTCGGGGTGATCTTTGTACGTGAATCAAAAATTTTCTTACGCGCTGACCACGCAATTTTCGTTTTCTTCGGCCAGACCGAACTGGCGGTGCAGCGCACGCACCGCCCTGACGGCGTCAGCGGCTTTGATGATGCAGGAGACTTTGATTTCCGAGGTGGTGATCATCTCCAGATTTATATTTTCCCTGGCCAGGGCCTCGAACATCATGGCCGCCACTCCGGGATTGGTGACCATCCCGGCGCCGACGATGGACACTTTGGCCACGTTCTCATCATAGGTATAGCCGCCGGCCCCCACCCGGTGCTGGATGCTTTCCACCACCCCCAGGGTTTTCTGCAGGTCGCTCTGGGCCACGGTGAAGGAAATATCATTGACCCCGTTTCGCATGGCGCTCTGAATAATCATATCCACGTTGATGTTTTCATCCGCCAGGGCCTGGAAAACACGCCAGGCGATACCCGGGCGATCCGGTACGTCGAAAAGACCGATTTTAACCACATTTAAATCATGGGCCACGCCGGTGACCACCAGTGCCTTCTCCATTTCACCCACCTCCTTGACGATGGTGCCCAGATTATGGTTGAAACTGCTGCGCACGTGCAACGGAATGCCGTATAATTTGGCGCATTCCACCGCCCGGGGATGCAGAACCGCCGCCCCCAGGTGGGCCAGTTCCAGCATTTCGTCGTAAGAAACGTAGGGCAGTTTACGGGCGTCGGGCACCAGCCGCGGGTCGGCGGTGAAGACGCCGTCCACATCGGTATAAATCTCGCACAGATCGGCCTTCAATGCGGCGGCCAGGGCGACGGCGGTGGTATCCGAACCTCCCCGACCCAAAGTGGTGATATCGTTGGATGTATTTATGCCCTGGAACCCGGCCACCACCACCACCTGCCCGGCGGCCAGCTCTTCGCGCAGACGATCGGTTTTAATATCCACAATTCGGGCTTTTGTATGCACATCATCGGTGAGAATGCCCACCTGGGGGCCGGTGAGCGAGATCACCTTTTCCCCCATGTTGTTGATGGCCATGGCCAGCAGGGCGATGGAAACCTGTTCGCCGGTGGAGAGCAGCATGTCCATCTCGCGTTCCGGCGGGTTATCGGTAATTTTTTTCACCAGATCGATCAGTTCATCGGTGGTATCGCCCATGGCGGAAACAACCACTACTATATCATGACCCCGCCGGCGCATTTCCACCACTCGCTGGGCGACCCGTCGGATCCGTTCGGGGTTGGCCACGGAACTGCCGCCGTATTTCTGTACTACCAGCAATTGCACTCACCTCGGCTGTATGTTCTGAAAATAACCCTGCGCGGGGAAATTGGCTGTTGGCCGCAATATTGACGGCTCAGGTTTTGATCTCCAGCGCCCGTGCACCGATGGGACTGGGTTCTAAAACCATGGCCCGGGCCGGAACACCGTTTTGGATAAAAGTATCCTTCATCGCCCGGGCAATCAGCTCCAGATTCCGGTCGGCGAAGGCAATCAAAGTGGGCCCGGCTCCGCTCAAACATACTCCCCGCGCGCCGGCCAGGCGGGCAGCCGCCAGTACTTTCTTCATCCCCGGTACCAGAGGTGCCCGGTACGGTTGATGCAGGCGGTCTTCCATTACCCCGCCGAGCAGGTTCAGATCCCCCCGGCACAGGGCGGCGACCAGAAGGGCCACCCGCCCGATATTAAAAACGGCGTCCGGCATGCTTACCTGTGCCGGCAGAACATCCCGGGCCTGGCGCGTGGAGAGCTTGAAGTCCGGAATGGCCACCGCCGCTTTCAAACCGGCCGGCGGATCGATACGCACATACTTGATTTCCCCCTCCACCGGCGACGAAACCACAATTCCACCCAGCAGCGCCGGGGCCACGTTATCGGGATGTCCTTCCAGCGCCGCCGCCATGGAAATTAACTCTTTTTGCGTCAACCTGCCCCCGGTCAGAAGATTGGCGGAGATCAGCCCTCCAACAATAGCCGAGGCGCTGCTGCCCAGTCCCCGGGCCACCGGGATGTGGTTGATCAATCTGATGCGCAGGCCGCCCGGAACAAAACCGACTTCTTTGAACAGATGCATGGCCGCCCGGTAAACGATGTTGCTTTCATCCCGGGCTATTTCCTGCGCCCCTTCCCCGTGTATCTCTATGGAGAGACCCGACGTGGTGCGGACCATTTCCACCGTGTTATAAAATTTAAGGGCCATGCCCAGACAGTCGAAACCGGGACCAAGATTGGCCGTGGTGGCGGGAACCTGCACGCGGACCATGGAACAACCTCCTGTTGAAGTGTGCACTTTAGACCGCCGGATGCCGGGGGACATCCGGGAAAAATAAAATTATCGGTACCAGGTCAGGATTCCCCCTCCACACGGATGAAATTGCTCACTTCATTTACTGAAGAAAGTCGTTCCACCAGCCGCAGGGCATCCTGTAGATTTTGTTCCTGCACCCGGTGCGTGATCAGCACGATTTCCGCGTTCTGGCCGTTGGTGTGCTTTTGCAGTACGGTGGCCAGGCTGACTTCCTTGTCACCAAAAGCGTAAGCGATGGATGCCAACACCCCGGGACGGTCGGCCACCTGCAGGCGCACATAGTACTGGCACTCCACCAGACCTACCGGTTTCAGCGGTTTGTTTTCAAAACATGTGCAGCTGATCATTCCCGATACCCCGTGCAGGATGTTGCGGGCGGCATCCATAACGTCCGCGGCCACCGCGCTGCCGGTGGGCATTTCCCCCGCCCCCCGTCCGAAGAACATGGTTTCCCCCACCGCGTCGCCGCGCACGAAAATGGCGTTGAATTCATCATTTACCGCGGCCAGCGGGTGGGTGACCGGGATAAAGGTGGGATGTACCCGTACTTCCACGCCTTCCGGGGTTTCCTTGGCAATACCCAGCAGTTTGATTACATAATTCAACTCCCGGGCATAGGCGATGTCCCGGGAGGTGATGCGGGTGATGCCTTCCACATGCACATCGTTGACTGTTATGCGGCTGTTGAATGCGATGGAAGCAAGGATGGCCAGTTTTCTGGCGGCATCCATACCTTCCACGTCCGCCGCCGGGTTGGCTTCGGCGTAGCCTTTCGCCTGGGCGTCCTCCAGGGCGAGATTGAAGTCGCATCCTTCCCGGGTCATGCGGGTGAGCATGTAATTGGTGGTTCCGTTGATTATCCCCATTACTTCCCGGATGCGGTTGGCGGCCAGGCATTGCTTGAGCGGCCGGATAATCGGGATGCCCCCGGCTACGCTTCCCTCGAAGAGTAGATCCGCTCCGCTGGTTTCCGCGGCGGCGAAAAGTTCCCTGCCGTGCAGGGCGATCATATCCTTGTTGGCGGTGACGAGGCTTTTCCCCCGCTCCAGAGCGGCCAGGGCGTATTCCAGAGCCGGGTGGATGCCGCCGATCACTTCCACGACCACTTTGATCTCCGGATCATCCAGTATCTCGTTGACATCCACGGTGAGCATTTCCGGCTCTATCTCCAGGCCCCTTTTTCTGCCCGGCTCCCGGACCAGAACGCGCTTTATTTGCACTGGCGCCCCCACTTTACAGGCGATGCTGGCGGCGTTTTCCGTCAGGATCTTGTATACCCCCCGGCCCACCGTACCCAGACCGAGCAGCCCTATTTTTATGGCCTCCGGCAAATTATTCTCTCCCCTTTGAAATCTTATCAATCATTTGTCATTATAGCATTGCGGGAACGTGGCTGGCAATATACTGCGCAAACGTGGCCAGTTATATCCCGATTTATTTTTTAACAAAAAAACCGGTCTGCCGACCGGTTAAATGATGATGCAAATTAGTCCGCCGCTGCCGTCGTTGACTATCCGCTGCAGGGTTTCCTGCAGTTTGACCTGGGCGTTTTCCGGCATGCGGTGCAGTTTGTTTTGAATCCCTTCCCGCACCAGATCGTGGACCGATTTTCCGAAGATTTCCGATTTCCAGATCTTCTGCGGGTTTTCTTCAAACTCATTGAGCATGTAACGCACCAGTTCCTCACACTGCTTTTCCGTACCGATAATAGGGGTGATCTCGGTGGTGATGTCCGCCCGGATCATGTGCACCGACGGAGCGCTGGCCTTCAGTTTCACCCCGAAATGAGCGCCCTGCCGGATTAATTGCGGTTCCTCGAGGTTCATCTCCTCCAGCGTTGGCGTAACCACGCCGTAGCCCGTTTCGCGGACTTCCGCGATGGCATCGGCCACTTTGTCGTATTCCCGTTTGGCCACGGCCAGTTCCTTCACCAGGCGGAACAATTCATTTTCTCCGCCGATGCGGAACCCGGATTCCTCGCTGAGCACCTGATAGAACAATTCCGGCGGGGAGATGATTTCAATGGCGGCCACGCCGGTGCCCATATCCATTTTATGCAGTTGCACGTTTTGCACAAAATCGTAGTCGGCCAGTCCTTCCACCGCCCCGTTGATATCCCGCAGACGACGGACGTTTTGAATGGTTTCATGCACCGACGACTCGAATTTCTGCCGCAACCAGTGATGGTCGTCCAGTTCTTCCACCCAGGAGGGCAGGGAGACATTCACTTCGTTGACCGGGAATTCCATGAGCACCTTTTCCAGAATGTGCAATACGTCCTGCTGGCTCATCTGCAGGACGTCCACCGGGAGCACCGGCACGTCGTATTTTTCGGATAATTCTTCGGCCAGAGCCACGGTCTCCTGATCCGCGGGATGGGTGCTGTTCAACAGCACCAGGAAGGGCCGATTGATTGCTTTAAACTCGTCGATGACCCGTTCTTCCGCCTCAATATAATTTTCCCGGGGGATGTCCGTAATGCTGCCGTCCGTGGTGACCACAATGCCCATGGTGGAATGCTCGGAAATCACCTTGCGTGTGCCGATTTCAGCCGCTTCCTGAAAAGGAATGGGTTCGTCGAACCAGGGTGTGGACACCATGCGCGGTCCTTCTTCCTCCTCGTAGCCCAGCGCCCCCTCCACCCGGTATCCCACACAGTCCACCAGCCGCATCTTGACGGTCAAATTGGGGGAGATGGCGATCTCCACCGCTTCATTGGGTACAAATTTCGGTTCGGTGGTCATGACCGTCCTGCCCGCCCCGCTCTGGGGCAATTCATCCTTGGCCCGTTCCCGGTCATAAGGGTTTTGAATGTTCGGGATCATCAGCAGTTCGGCGAAACGTTTGATAAATGTGGACTTGCCCGTGCGCACGCCGCCGCTTACGCCCAGGTAGATATCCCCGCCGGTCCGTTCCGCAATATCCCGGAAGATATCCAGTTTTTCCATGGGTTCGCCCCCTCTTTTAAAATTTTAAAAGGTATATATACTAAAAACCCGAGTTTACATCCCCCCCGGTTGGTGGCCGCAATCATGGGCGGGCGTCCGCCGGATGTCACCGGTTCGACCCGGTCCAGGTGTAGGTTTTTCCAGTGGCATACATTAACAATACATATATATGTCCGGCGGGCTGGAATATGTCCCATTGCTTTAAAAGTATTTGGGCTGCAATTTTTAACAAAAATCTGGATTCTCTGGCAGGATTTCAGAGCAGGGTGTCGAACAAGTTTTATAGTTAAACAAGGTTGTCGGGAAAGGAAAGGTGAGATATTGGATATAAAATCGGCCGTACATAAGAAAGCGGGCATTTATTTAATGGCCCTGTTATTCCTGTTCATTTTCCCCACCGCCGCGTCCGCATTTAATTATACGGTGAATGCCGGTGACACGCTGTATTCGATCAGCCGGCAGTATCATACCACCGTGGATGCCCTGCGGGCGGCCAACGGCCTGGCGGGGGATCTCATTCACCCCGGCCAGAAGCTGGTTGTTCCCGATGCAGCAAATGTTGCCCGCGGAACGGCTGCAGCAGCCGTTTCAAGCGACGGGCGCAAGGTGGACAGGCAGGCTCAGGCGGGCGGAAAAAGGATAACGGAAGGCGGCGGACAAAACACGTCCGCTGTCGGGCGCTACGAGGTAAAGCCGGGGGATTCCCTTTATTTGATCGGAAAACGGTTCGGTATCGACGCCCAAACTCTGGCCAGAGCCAATGATTTGACTTCGGCATTGATTTATCCGGGGCAGGTGCTGGTCATTCCCGGCGTTTCCGCAAACGGGATGCCGCCGATTACGGCTTCCCGGGGCGCTCTGCCCGACGCCGTTCAGTTGCTGGCGCGGGCGGCGTCGCTGCTGGGCCGACCCTATGTCTACGGAGCGGCCGGACCGTCTGCTTTTGATTGTTCCGGCTTTACCAGCTATGTCTTTTCGTCACTGGGCATCAATTTGCCCCATAACGCGGCGGAACAGGCCGAACTCGGTCAGCCGGTGGACAGGTCCGCCCTTGCCCCCGGGGATCTGGTTTTCTTCTCCTACTACGGCAGCGCGGATATCGAGCATGTAGGTATTTATGTGGGGAATGACCGTTTTATACACGCCTCCACTAGCGCCGGGGTGGAGTATTCCTCGCTTGATCAGTCCTATT
>Ga0315298_1006233_pt1 | contig 16376 bp, 14 predicted proteins | sample WHS_1_MG_FD_203077 | JGI IMG/M metagenome (GOLD analysis project Ga0315298, IMG submission 203077) | Extremophilic microbial mat communities from Washburn Hot Springs, YNP, Wyoming, USA - WHS_1_MG | ecosystem: Environmental > Aquatic > Thermal springs > Hot (42-90C) | place: USA: Wyoming...
GATGCTAATAGAGAATTCCGCAGTCTGTTGGCAATGCGTCTTCGTAAAGTTCAATTGCAACAATATTGCTAGAAAAAGTATGGGAATCATCCGCCTATTCATTTTCTACTCCCTCAATTAATTAGTATCTGCCTTCTTTTAAACTTTAGCATTATCGCTAAAACTGTTAAACTGTTCCTAATTGATTTAGCCGAAGTACATGGGTTTAAAGCCATCTTGCGAGTAAAACTCCACTAACAGGCTGGGTGATAAGTTCTTATGCCGCCTTTAATAGGCTAATAGCATGTCCTCTGCGGTAAAGAGGCTGAGTACAGGAGTTGAAGGCTTAGACTCCCTTCTTAAAGGAGGAGTGCCTGAAGGCTTCTTTGTAGCAATCACCGGGGAGCCTGGGTGTGGAAAAACGATACTATCCATACATTTCATAAACAGGGGTGTTGAGGAAGGGGATAAATGTATCTATGTTACAACAGAGGAAAGCAGAGACTCAATAGTCAGGCAAGCCTCCCAGTTTAACATGGATTTCTCTAAGATGATTGGGGAGGGTAAGCTGATAATAATCGATGCTTTAATGGGCAGGACGGACAAGTGGAGCCTGCAGAGCCTAGATATGGAGGCGCTCGTGTCCAAGATAATTGAGGCGAAGAAGGAGCTTGGATACGGTAGGGCTAGGATCGTCATCGACAGCCTTTCAGCGTTCTGGCTTGACAAGCCCGCTATGGCTAGGAGGTACAGCTACTACGTTAAGAAGGTTCTCTCCAAATGGAACTTCACGATACTTGCTGTAAGCCAGTACGCGATAACCACGGCTGAGAGCTTCGGCTTCGGGGTTGAACACATAGCCGACGGGATAATAAGGTTCAGAAGGCTTCTGCGGGGCGGGGAGTTGAAAAGGTTCATCGTTATAGAGAAGATGAGGCAGACCGACCACAGCAGGTATCTACATGAAATCGACATTAAGCCAGGCGTAGGCCTAGTGGTTCTGGGCAGGGTTGAGAGAAGAGCCGAAGACTATAAGCTTCCCCCCGAAGTGACGAGGAAAATACTTGAGGCTAGAAGGGAGACGGAAAAAGGGCTATGAGCCTCAGCCTGCCTTGGGAACACTACGAAAAGGCCGAGGTCAGAAGGGAGATAGCTGATTACTGTAGAAACCGGTGGGTAGCCATCCACTGTGAAAAGACGGTGGAAAAAGATGTGCGCATGATGATCAGGTATGAGAAAGGAAGACCGTTAACCATAGGATCCGAGTCGGAAGTAACCCTGCTGTTAAACCGATATAGGGAATACGGGCCAAGAGCCTTTTACGCCACCACTCACATATACTCTAGGCTTAAAACAAGACTGGACCTTCTGGAGAGGAGTAATATAGTATACTCGTCTCCAGTTTGGGACATAGACTCTAGGGATGAAGATTGGAGAAAGGTGGTTGAGAAGGCTCGAGAAATAGTAAGACTGTTAGGTAAGCTTGGAGTTTCTAAATCGGTCTTCATAAAGTGGAGTGGCCGCGGTGCCCATGTCCATATTAATCCCTTCTGCTTCAGCATCGATGTTAGAAGAAGGATAGAGCCTATAGACATCGCTTACTCTATAACGAGCCTCATCGCCAATAGGCTGGAGCCCACTGATGGGCTTGTCGTCGAAAGCCGAATAGACATCCAGAGGGTTTTCACCTCACCATTATCCTTACATAGGATGTTTGACCGCGTGGCCGTATGCCTCCCCCCTGAGAAACTGGAGGAGTTCGACATAAGCTGGACAAGCCCGGAAGCATACGTTCATTTCCCAGACTCTTGGAGGCGTTTTTCAGAAGGGGAGGGAGATGAGCTGGCTGAAAGAGCCTTCGCCTCCATAGGCCCATACGTAGCTGGCAAGAAGAGGAGGCGGAAGCACAAGCCGCTTGACGTTGAAATATTAAGGACCATTGAAAAGCTTAACCACGATGCTCAGGGAGATATAGCGTCTGATAGCAGGTTGGAAAGCTACGACTCATGAAAGTGCAATCCCAATAGTGGTAATACCCGCAGGAAACTTCTTCATCACCATCCCGCTTCCAAAGACGCCTCGTGAAGAGGCTGAAGGATGGCTGACTACTGGAAAGGACAGGAGGCAGTTGAAGAATCTGGTCGAGAGCACTGTCAAGCGAGATGCTGTAAAACGTGTAAAAAGGAGGGGGCAACTTTGATGGTGGAAACCGATATACTTTACGCCTATGTGAAGAAAGAAGACTGGTTAAAGAAAGTTGCTAGAAACCTGATATTGAAAAAGGCGGGTTCGAAAAGGTATACGCGTCGAGGGAGGCTCTCCATGAAATGTATTATGCGTCTAGAGAGGAGGGGATTTCAATAGACGAGTATATTTCCAGAGTAGCAGCACTAACCACTATAAAGAACCTGGTCTTCCAAGAGACGACGCATGAGATCGACCTTCTAGCGTTAACTCTGGTGAAGCAATACGGCTTTGAATCGATTTTCGGCGCTTACTATGCTGCAACTGCATTAAACCAGGTTCCAGACCACTTGATAATATCTACGGACACTGTTTTCGAAAGGATACCTGGAATAACGAGAATCGATCCGCGTGAAATATAGGATAACAAGTGTGTATATGGAATTTTTCATTTTCTTCAAGGTGCTTTAAATAGGTTAGGCCTCTGCTTTCTTTGTTTTTAATACGAGTATGCCGCTGAGCTAATCAAGATAATCCGGATATCCCATGGTTATTGGGACAGCTATTATCTCAGGGATATCGTATGGATGACTATCTTTAATCGTCTTCTCAAGCTCGTTGTAAAGGCTTTTCTCACTCTTAATTACGCAAAGCCATTCTTCAGCCTTCTCTCTTCTCCCTGTCGGCGTTAAAACCTGAATATACTCGTCCATACGATTTAGAAAGCCGGGGCACTTAAGAGTTTTCTAAAACAGGCAGCAGCCTGAAACCCTTCCTCAGACAGCCTTTAGAAGGCTCAGGCCTGTTCTCCCGCTGGTAACCCGGTCGAACGAGGCACCGATTATCTCCGCTATAACTATCTCCGCAAGATAGAGTACTCGGCTCCCAGGCTCTAAATGCCCTCCGTACGTCCCCTTACTATCGGAAACAGAAATATGAGCGTGAAGCTTACCGCTCGCTATCATGCCACTCACCGAGTTTATTTCTAAAGGACCATCTATGTCAACGTACTCTTCCTCCGGTATAATTTCCTTAGAGACAACTCTATGGATACGGCAGTTTTCAAGGGTTCCTATCGCGGAGAGAATGACGCCGTTCGCAACACCTTTTTCCCGGGCGACGGTTTCAATGGTTTTTAAAAGATCGTCCCCACGATCTCCTCTTAAGACGAGGATTCTCCCCAACTCTGCCCTCCAAGAATCCATTTTTAAACCTCCTAAAGCCGTATTCCAAACTTCTCTAAATAAGGCTTCTGGTTGACACGGTCCTCCTGAAACTGTCTCAGCGCTCTCTCCGAAACAGCGTCAGCCAGCTCCCTCGGAATAACCACCACCCCATCGTCGTCACCCATTACGAAGTCCCCGGGTTCCACTGGCACATCCCCGACGGTAACGGGTATGTTAACGTCTTCAGGCCTCAGGATAAGCCTCCCTACCGTCTCGGTGCGTCCTATTCCTCTACAGAAAACCGGAAATCTTTCCCTCCTTATTTCAGCCACGTCTCTGCAGCCACCGTCTATCACTGCCCCAACCACACCTCTATCCATAGCGATTAGCGCGATGTAAGATCCCCAGAAGCCAACCTTAGTGTAGCCACCACCGTCTACAACTAGGGCATGCCCAGGCTCAGCTACCCGTAGGAAAAGCTCAGCGTTGTTTTTACTCCTATACCATTCTGATGCGTATTGATCGTATTCTCCGGGCGACATGCTTGGTATTGGCTCCCTTGCCTTAACTAACCGTATTGTTAGCGCGACACCCACCATTTTTACATTGTTGAAGAGAGGCCTTATTCCCTCTGACATTACCGTTGAGTCATGAACATTATACCTGTCCAACGCGTCTATAACGTCTGCAGTCCGCACCTCTGATAGACGCTTTAAAAGCTCCCTATCCTTATCTGAAATCAGACTCCCCGGTTTCATCAAGCCGCCCAAGACTATGCTTCTCAAACTAATAAGTCTATCCGGTCACCCGTTAGATACCCCTATGGAAAAGCTTATCCAAAAGCCTTGGACTAGAGAGTGCGGATAATGGATAGGCTTAAAATACCTAAGCCTGTTTCCGCCGGCATAATTCTCTCCTATAAGTGCAGCAGCGCGTGTAAACACTGCATGTACGCCTGCTCCCCTAGATGGAGGGCCGACTGGACTACGGAGAGGAATGTCGAGCTAGTCTTGAAACAGTTGGCTTCAAGCATTAAGCCCAATCCCTACGGTCCTAGAAACGTCGGCTTGAACCATGGGCTGCATTTCACAGGGGGAGAACCGTTTCTGAACTTCGATCTCCTGCTTAGCGCGGTAAAAGCTGCTGATGAGCTTATGATTCCATCCGTATTCGTTGAGACAAATTGCTTCTGGTGTGTCAACGATGAGCAGGTTAGAGAGAAGCTTACAGCCTTAAAACAGGCAGGGTTGAAAGGGATGCTGATCAGTGTAAACCCCTTCGTACTGGAGCAGGTTCCCTTCGAACGTGCTGAGAGAGCCGTTAAGATAAGTAAGGAGATCTTCGGCGTGAATACGATGATATACCAGGAAATATTTTATCATCAGTTTAAGAACCTCGGCGTAAAGGGGACTCTTGCCATCGACCAGTATTTAGAAGGGGACAGGCGGGCTTTGCGCTATGCTGAGCTGCTTCCAATGGGGAGGGCCTGCTACATGCTTAACCACCTGTTCACGAAATATCCTGCCAAGGCGTTCTTCGGGGAGTCGTGCATAGCGGAGCTGACTAGGAATTGGCACGTCCACATCGACAACTACTTCAACTACATTGCCGGGTATTGCGGCGGGATATCCCTTGGAGATGCTAGAGACCTAGATGCTTTAGCTCAGGGAATAGACCTGCAGGATAAGCCAGTATTATGTGCACTTGCCACGGACATTAGGAATCTTTATGAGTTTGCTGTAAGAGAATTCGACTATGCGGAGAAGGAGGAAGGATACGTTTCTAAATGCCACCTCTGTATAGACATAAGGAGACACATAGCCCAGCGAACAGACGAGTTTAAAGAGCTTCAGCCGAGGGAACTGTATTTCCAACTAGAATAGCAAATGGCGCGCGCTCAGAAACTATTGTCCACTGAAAATTAGGCTAATTAAACTTTTAAAGGAGGTAGAGAAACTACGAGGCTGGGAAATGGATATTGGAAAAACTCTCTTGGTCAAGAGGAGAAGGGGAATTGTCTTATCCTGGAGAAGGGCACGAGGATTTTCACTTGGAGAATTGGAAGAAGCAGGCTTGACTGTCGATCAAGCTAGAAAGCTCGGATTGCCGGTGGACCCTAGGAGGAAGTCTAAACATGAGGAAAACATTAGAAAACTCAGGAAATTACCTAAGCTTCCTGAACCGGTTTAGGGCTTTTCTTTACGGATACGAATGGGGAATTAGCCACGTAAAATCTTAATGGAACATCAAGATCTTTAGTAACACCTACTCGAAAACTCCTGGCGATATTCTTTTCTCCACGCCCTTCTTTCACAGTGATCCCAGAGCTCTTCAAATAAACAGGCTTCTTGTGCAGACTCTTATCTATCCTGATTGCCTCCGCAAGCCTTCCCGGACCATTAGTTAATTGAAACAAGTTATGTGTTCCTCTATGCTTCTTCATCATCTCTAAACCTACGAGGGGTTCGAGGGCCCGGATTAAAACCCCTCCGCAGTCCTGAGGCTCATGTGCAACAATATTGAAAAGCCATTTTCCGTGGACGCCATATATCAATGCCCTTCCCACATCACCGCAGAGCATCATAGCTATGTCTCCGCTACTCCTGTAGGCTCTTGAAGCCGGGTCTAACCTCCCGTAGTATGCTTCTGTCTCAACAATGATCCCTGCCAGAACCATTTTCTCAAGAACCCTGTAAAGAACCTTGCCCAAGAGATCCTTGGCCACAATGGCAGGATCCCTCTCATAGAACCTTTTAGGTAGGACCCTCCCTATTTTCATCCTTTCCAATCACCGTATTCAGAGCTTCATTTCTAAGATGCTACACTTGCTTAAGGTGGCTACACTGTCATAACCGAATCCCTTTATATAACTCACTAAAAAATCATAAGCATAATCTATTTCCTCAATAGAATGTGCATCAGTACCTACCGTTAAGGGTATTTCTAGTTCACGAGCCTTCTTCATGATTCTTTGCGAGGGATAGATTGAGTTAACGGGTTGTCTCAACCCTCTTGAAGATACTTCTAAACACATCTTTTTATTTTTAACAAGGCTTAAAACCTCCTGCTCCTCAAATGATCCGTCAGTAGGATTAAAACCCCATATTCTTACCAGATCCATGTGGCCAACGATGTTGAAGAAACCTGTTTCCACGGCTTTCCCAACCAGATAAAGGTATTTAGAGTAGAAGCTGTTGAAGCCATTCTCCCTGACCTCCTTCTCCACCAGAGCTTTATCCTTCGAGGAATCTATGCAGATTTCGTCAACGAAATGTACACTACCTATTATAAGGTCAAACTCATAGTCGCCTAAGACCGTCTCCAATATCTCTTCGTTTCCCGGAATGTAATCAACCTCTACGCCAAGCCTCACATTCAGCTTATCTCTATACTTTTCTGAAACATTTCTTACTTCTCGCACGTAATTCTCCAGCATAAGCTCGTTTAAAGAGTAAAAACCTGCTGAACCATCAGGGTAAATTGTTAAATGGTCTGTAAAAGCTATTTCCTTGAATCCCTTATGAACCGCTGTTTTACAATAATCCGACATGCGGGAAGATCCGTCGCTAAACGTCGTGTGAATATGGTAATTGATTTTCATTAGAAACAACTCCAATGTTAAACATTTTAAAACTTTTCTCTATGACCCATCGATGTTAATCTTGCTTTTATACTCTTAAATTCTGCTCAAAATTAACCAGGTGTTCTCATCCCCAAGCTACAAGGGTATCAACAGATTTAATTATGCCGATTCTGAGGGTTCTCAAACCTTGGTTGTAGGGTCTAAATCCGTAGCCTTTTTAAGCCAATAGTGCGCTGATTTTTGCCAAGCCCATATTTAACGTAGCACGCACTAAATACTCTAAAGGTTTATTTTGCCCATGAAGAAAGGATAAACCTGTGAAGAAAAAGGCTTCGATCATGATCATGTTAAGCGTGATCATAACCTTTATCTCTATATTTTTAATTCTCCTCCAAAGGGTGTCTGAACCAGGAGCTCAAACAATGCATAATACAGTAGCGGTGGAAACCAGGATGTTTCCTTTTCACCTTCCGTGGGATGACTATAGTGGCACGGTTGTGAGCCTGAGCTGGAAACTCGACAAGCCTGCTGGGAGCCTCGGTTATGTAACAGTAGGAAGCGACAGCCACCTCTATGTTGGCGGGAAAAGGATAAGGTTCCTAGGTGTTAATATTGGGGGGGCTGCTTGTTTCCCTAGGAAGGAGGAGGCTGAGAAGATAGCGGCTAGGCTAGCCAAGTTTGGAATTAATGCTGTGCGCTTTCATGGTTTAGATGCGAGTTGGGACTACAATATTTTTGAAGTTGGCGGGGTTTCCCAATCGACTGCTGAAGCATACCATGGCTCAGGAAGCCTTAGGCTCTACTTCAACCGCACCTTGGGCGACACTGGCGGGGTGCAAGGAGTCCTCGACGCCCCGGTGGATCTTAGCAACAAGAAGCTATCGGTTTGGATGAAGACTCCGGCGGAGGCTGCTGACAAGATTCAAGCCAAGATATTCATCCTAGATGATGAATGGAACTGGGGCGACGCTGGTTCTGCTGTAACCAGCTTCAGAGGCAAGGGGAACCAATGGGTTCAACTGTCTTGGGACCTAAGTGTCAACCCGCCCTCCCAAACCGGTTTTCCTAACTGCGACTCTAGAAGGGTGATGGCTGTTGGGGTTATAGTTGGGGAGTGGGCTGGTGAAGAGTGGAGTGGAAACTTCTATATAGATGCTTTCAGCTGGTCGGACCCGAATGAACAACCTTCTTCTCCAGCCTTCGATTTCGAGGAGGATTCTCAGGGGTGGACGAGCTGGGGTGCTTTAAGGCCTCTTCTGGGCACCAGGTTTCTGAGTGAAGAGGCTCTTGACAAGCTGGATTACTTCATATTCAAGCTTAAGGAGAACGGAATATATGTAGACCTAAACCTGCTCGTGGCAAGAAGGTTCACGTCTGCGGACGGCTTGCCAAGCGAAATCGAGTCTGTGGATTGGAAGGATCAGCAGGCTCTAGGATTCTTCATGGAGGAGATTGAAAATCTTGAGAAGGAGTATGCTGAGCAACTTCTTACCCATTTCAATCCTTACACGGGTATGACTTACGCGGAGGATCCGGCGATAGCCTTCATTGAAATAGTTAATGAGCAAGGCCTAATAAACTCATGGCTTATGAGCGTTCTGGACAAGCTTCCAGAAATATTCAAGAGCAGGCTGAGGGCTAAGTGGAACGATTATCTCCTATTCAAGTATGGGTCCACCGACGCCCTTACGAGTACTTGGGGCTCCTTGAAGGAGGGGGAAAGCCTCGAGCAGCATACTGTTGAAACAATATCTTTCGACGACTGGGCGAACCGTCGGAAAACCTATGCTGACCGCGACTGGCTGGAGTTCCTCTACCGGCTCGAGGAGGGATTTTTCCTCGAGATGTACAGGTTCATTAAAGAAAGACTACGATGCAAAGCCCTTATCATAGGAACGATCAGTAGTAGCTGCAGCCCAGCAAGCATAATGTCAGAGATGGATATAGTCGATACTCATGCATACTGGCAGCACCCACAGTTCCCCGGTACTGCTTGGGACCCTGCGAACTGGTACGTAGAAAACAAGCCGATGGTTAACAATCCTCAAGATAGCACTATCGTCGGCCTATCTGTGAAGAACGTTTTGAACAAGCCCCACTTTGTGACAGAATATGGTCATCCCGCCCCGAACATGTATGATGCGGAAACAGTCTTGACGCTGGCGAGTTATGCCGCCCTCCAGGATTGGGACGGCATCTTCATATTCGCCTACGGCAGTAGAGATTACTGGGACTCCATGAAGATTAGAGGATTCTTCGACATAGACCAGCATCCGGTCCACATGGCTATGTTGATACCGGCAAACTTCATCTTCGTTAGGGGCGACGTTAGGCCGGCAGATAAGCTCGTCGTCGCAAAGCTCACTAGGGAGGACGAGATGAACCTGCTGAAGAACAGGCAGGTCTGGGCTTGGGGCCTGCCAGACGCTAAACACATAGGCATGAATCCCTTGACCCCCCTCGTACACCGAACAGAGATTGATGTCTGGGGTGCTGAATTCAGCAACTTTAGCAACATAAGGGTTTCGGGTTCCACTTACAGGTCTGATACCGGGGAAGTGGTGTGGGACATTTCGAACTCAGGCAGGGGAGTTATTACTGTGAACACTTCAAGGAGCATCGCAGTCATAGGTTTCGGCGGGGGAAAGAAATTTGACCTCGGGACGGTTGTAGTGGAGCCGGGCGACTCTCTGTTGAACGGTTGGAGCGTCATAGCACTCTCATCGCTTGACGGCATGGACTTAGAACACTGTGAAAAAGCCCTTCTAGTGGCCTCGGGCTATGTGACAAACACGGGCATGGGTCTTAAGACTTACGGTGAGGAAGGAGAACTGCTAAGATGGGCTGGCGACAATCTCACCGAGATTGAGATATATAATGGGCGAGTGACATGCGGCACAACCTGGGGCTCTGCCCCAACTTTGGCTGAGGGGGTTCCGGCGGTTATCAATATTAGAACTGGGGCAGAGGTGAGGGTTTGGGCGCTGGACAACATTGGAAAGCGGGTCAAGGAGGTTCAAGTTTCCAGCGAGGGCTCCTACAAATCCTTCATGATTGGGCCGGAGTTCAGAACAATCTGGTATGAAATAGTTTTTGAGAGATGAGAAAAAGTAGGCTAAAATAGTGTTTTTAACGATAACCCCTTTTCTTTGCCTCCTCAAGTATAGCCTCTGTTGCGGTGGTCCCAATCCTAGTTGCTCCAAGCGCTTTAAGCCTCAGCAAGTCGTCAAGAGTACGAATACGGCCCGCTGCCTTTATCTGGATCTCCGGGATACATTCTCTACGCATCAGAGCAACATCGCTGTCTACAGCACCCTTATACATGTACATTCCATTGGGTTGCTTGACGAAACCGTATCCCGTAGATGTTTTAACGAATGCTACACGATGCTTATTACATACGTGACACAGCTTTATTTTGAAATCATCTGTAAGATAATCGTTTTCAAAAATCACTTTCACTATAGCACCCCTTTCAACAGCCGTGTCGTTAACCATCTTTATTTCTCTTGAAACATAGTCCCAGTCTCCGCTTAAAACCTTTCCAATGTTCACAACAAAGTCTATTTCAGAAGCACCGTCCTCGCAAGCCTTCTCCGTTTCCCATATTTTTATTTCTGTGGTATTGCCACCATGCGGAAAACCAACTACAGTACAAACGGCTACGCTTGATCCTGAGAGAATTTCCTGCGCAAGCTTAACTGCATAGGGCTTAATGCATACTGCTGCCACATCGTATTTTCTGGCCAGCAGACACCCCGCGTTAAGATCCTCATCCGTGAGAGTAGGGTGAAGAAGCGAATGGTCAATCATCTTCGAGATGGACGTGAGTGGTTTCATCGCAACGGAATACTTAAGGTAGAATATAAATATGACTTTCGGATTGAAAGCGCGCGCTAACGTTTAAGAAAATGACCAAAGACTTAAAAGGACTCAAAGATTACAGGATGCTTAATGAGTGGAAGAAACCTGCTAACTATTTTTTTCAGCCTTCTATTCATAGCCATTATGCTTACCCTTGAAAAACCTATTTCAGCTCAAGTAAGCCACTTGAATTACACCGTTGTTTTAGAGGCCCGGGTTGTTTTCGACCAGCCTCCGCAGAAACCCGTTAATTTCACCTTAACATTGTCACCATTAGGACCTCTCACCTTTTCATGGAGTATAAATCAGTCAGGCAGCTTAACTTACCGTCAAGAAGTAACTTTAGAGGATGAGCGTCCCTGGATCGGATATATTCAGTTATCTGCTGATACATGCATCCAATTAAACAGGATAAGAATTACAACCGGATCTTTCCTCTCCACCCAAGGCTGGAACGTCTATTTGACGGGGGGGAACTATAGATATTACGCCTACAGCCAATTTAGACGGGGAGAGGCGCAAATCCTCCAGGATGATTCCATATTAGAATATCGTGTAAATACTGAAGAAAGAACTATTAGCATCAACCTAACGTTAGTAGTAAGCCTAGCAAAGGCACATATGGTTGATATAAGCCCGCTTCAAAAACTAAATCCTAGAATCACGCTCGACGAGACCCCGGGAATTCACATTGGACGTTTAGAAAACGGAAGCAGATTCATAATAACGCGTTATAACTTGAATGGTTTAACGCTGTCCGGAAAATATCTGATCGAGCTTCCAAGCCTTGAATACTCTAGCACACTGCTTACCATACCATTCAAAATAAGTTTAAACCTGGATAAGGAAACCCTGGAAATTGGCCCGCAGATTTTCGAAGTGCTTTTCAACACAACAAACAGCTTAATCGAAAGTGCAGACGAGCTGTTGAGCGACGCGAAAATTTACGCTCCTGACATATCTGCAAAACTTAATCAGGCAAAGTCTTATCTCGAGGAACTCGCAAACCCTGGCAAAGAACTCGCCGAGATAAACACTTTTCCGCTTGAGGATGCTCTTAATCTGGTCTGCGAAGCGAGCAACGAAATTGGCGTATTGGTCTTCTCATCCATGTTTATCGCTCCGATAATAACACCAATTATCTTCGTTGCAAGCACAGTAGTTTCTAACATAGCGTCTAACAAGAATAAGAGGATAATGATCATTTTCTTCGCACTGTTTCTCCTAATAGTTTTCGAGTTCCATCCCGGCCTAAGACTAACCTTCTTCTCAATTAAACAAAAAGCATTAATCGATTTTTGGTCAACCACCAACTTTATATCCGGAGTACCTTTTCTTATACTGCCTGCTGCTTCAATAGCCCTGAGCCTAGCAATAATACTTCTGATGACTTGGCTGGTGAATAAATATTCTGGAACCGCCACGCTTTACAGCCTAGCTGCATCAACAGCACTTCGAATGCTTAAAAGTAGAAAGATAAGGGGGATTCTAGTGTTAATTACAGTCGCCACAATAGCGATGGCAACAGTCCCAGCCATAACACTGAGAACAGTTATACCACTCATCACAACACTGGAGACTGGAAAACAAGATGGAGGACATATTGTTGTTTTCTCAAAATCTTGGCTGGCTAAAGTAACGATATCTACGCCCGCACGTTCTTCTTCAGAAGAATATAATGGCCTCTTTCTAATGAGCCGTGATGAAGCGGTCTTCCACGCGAAGAAGCTGGGAATGACTGAATATACTCCAATCTGTATAGGATTCTATAATTCATCGATTTTGAAAGGCTTAATAGTATTTGCAAACCTCACATTCCTTGAAAGCCGCTTAGGATTAGAAACGGCTCCTCAAACAGCAGATTTCAAAAACGGTATTCTTATTGACGAAAACTTGTTCCAAAACCAATCTCCCCCGAACTATTTAATCATGGGAAATTTGAAACTAAATGTTACTGGAACGTTTAATAAGTCTACTTTGCTAATTCCGAATGGAGAGGCGCTGGAAGATTATTTAAGGAGAAAACCGATTTTTGTGGGCACTATTAATTGGAATTCTATTTTACTCCCATCTCTCTTAATAGACGATACCCTTTTGTCGCAGGGTAATAGAATAGTTGTTACATTGAGTCCCATAATAGGATTGGTAGACATAGAAGTGGTAAAAAATCTTCCTTTCCTCGAACGAGTTGTAACCATAATCGGGACATATCCGCCAGAGAAAACGGTTGAAATCAAAAATTATTTAAAGTCCACTATTTCATCGCACAAGATATTGCTTAGCCGATCAATAACCACGGGAGAAGAGGGTACTGCCATCGATATTGTTTCCTCCTACTCGGCAACTCTGAAGAGCGGCTTGCAGCTTGAGACTATTCAGTTAGGAGCCCCGTTTATAGCCGCCTTTGGCAATTGGAGTTCTATTCTTATGCTGATATCCATAGGATCACTAATTATCCTAAGTACAATGTTAAACTCAGTCTATGAACGTAGAAGAGAATCAACGATCATGTCTAGTCTAGGTGCACCTCCAAGCTTCATAACGTACATGTTCCTAATAGAGGGTTTAGTGATAGGAGTGATAGGAGGCTGCCTAGGCTATGTTTTCGGCTATGTTTCAGCATATTCAATCGGAACAAGCACCCCGGAAATAGCCGCCGAATTATATAGCCCTATGTCTCTAATCCTAGTCTTTCTGATCTCCATTCTAGTCACCGGGATAAGTTCAGCTTTCCCTGCAAAAGAAGCAATTCTCCAGATAGTTCCCAGCAAGGTTATGCTGATGAGGGGAGGAGTGCCTGTTGAAATTGAGAAAGATGGCTCCAGGAGAACGTCTGCCCCCATCCGGCTTAGAAAAGAACAGCTGGAGCAATTCACTTCCTTCATTATAAATATGGCTCGATCCCAATCCTATTCTCTATACGGAATAACAGTTTATTCCTATGAAAAAAATGTTGACGGGATAAGATTGAATCTAAGCTACAAGACGATTACCAATTTCTCTGAGAGAATAGCTTATTATGATGTAATCATCAAATATGTTCCATCCGGAAATTTCTATAATGTAGAGTTTGTTGTGAAAAGTCCTGTAGGAAAATGGTTGGAAGAACAGAAAGCCTTAGTGAAGCCAATGCTATACGATCTGCGTGAAGAACTGTTGAAAATCACTGTTTCAGAGCAGTGGACTTCCAGCAAGAGGGAGGAATAGTTGCTAGGAAGATCGTTGGGTAGTGGCGAAAACAGTTGATACTTTTAAAGTATTTGCCACATTACTGGCAATCAGCAACTTAAGAGCAAGCCTTGACCCAAGAAACATTGAAACAAGCTTAGTATGCAAGATAGATTTAACGACGCCCTCTAACATTTTTATTGAAAATGAGGCTCATGTTTAAGACGCGAAGCATTAGCAAGCCTTGGCAAAAATCATCCTTAAAACTTATAAGAGGCTGGGAGGACAGTTTTTCGAATGACCAAACAGCAACTGCGGGCTGCTCTTTTCAGCCTTATATTTGCAACCATTATGTTTACTTGTGAAAAGCCTCTCTCAGCTCAAGTGGGCGGTTCGAATTATACGGTTGTTTTAAACGCGAGGGTGCTTTTCGACCAGCCGCCGCAGCAGCCCGTTAATTTCACTTTAACACTAGGACCATTAGGTTTTTCATGGAGCATGAGTCAATCAGGCGTCTTAACTCAACGACAGGAAGTAGGCTTAGAATTTGAACAGTACCAGCGTTTTCCGATTAATTACATCCGGTTATCCACCGATTTATGTCTTCAGTTAAACAGTATAGCTTTTGCGACCGACTCCTATCTCACAGTCCAGAATTGGAGCGTGAGGTTTGACGGCAAGAACTATACGTATTATGCTTACAGCCAATTTAAGTGGAGTAGTAATCCACTGATTCTTCCGAGCAACTCCCTACTGGAATATCATGTGGATACTGTAGAAAGAATCATTAGTATCAACCTAACGTTAATGGTAAGCCTAGCAAAGATATATATGGTTGACATAACGCCTCTTCAAGGACTTGACACTAAAATCGTGTTCGACGAGCCCTCAGGAACCCACATAGGATATTGTGGGAACGGGAGCCGTTTTTTAATAGCACGCCATAATCTGAGTAGCTTAAAACTTTCAGGCAGATACCTGGTTGAGCTCCACACGCTTGAAACCACGTTAACACGGCTCACCTTCCAGTTTGAAACGAATTTGAACCTCAGTAAGGAAAACCTTAGAATCGGCGCAGTAATTTTCGGAGCGCTTTTCAACTCAACAGACAGCCTGATCAGAGCTGCCGACGAGTTTCTGAGCGAAACAAGGATCTATGCCCCAGATATATCTGCAAAACTTAATCAGGCAAAGTCTTATCTCGAGGAACTCGCAAACCCTGGCAAAGAACTCGCCGAGATAAACACTTTTCCGCTTGAAGACGCTGTTAGGCTGGTCTGCGAGGCCAGCAGCGAAATCGGCACATTAGTCTTATCATCAGGCATGCTTATAGTTCCAATCGTATTGACAATTATATTGATAGCAGGAGCCGTGATCTCACAACTAATATTTAATGAGAGCAAAAAACTGACGATCATTCTCTTCATGCTTTTCTCGTTAATAGCTTTTGAATTCCACCCTGGTTTAAGACTAACGCTCTTCTCCACGAAGCCGAAAGCATTGATCGACCTCTGGTCTATCTCAAACTTCACATTCGGAATATCATTCGTAGCGCTTCCGGCTGCTTCAGCCATCATCAGCATTATCCTCCTACTTTTAACAATGCGAATGATTTTCAAATATTCTGGAACAGTCACGATCTACAGCCTAGCCGCATCAACCGCAGTTAGAATGCTTAAAAGCAGAAGGCTTAGAGGCGCCCTAGTAATACTTACCGTTACCACAATAGCGATGGCAACGGTCCCTGCCATAACTCTGAAAACAGTTGTGCCACTCGTCACCTCGCTTCAAGAAACCCGAGATGGAGAAGGAACGATTTTTTTCTCAAAAACTTGGCTGGCAAGAGTAGTAGTATCAACTCCTGCAGGCAGCTTTCAAGAAAATTATAACGGACTCTTTTTAATGAGCCTGGAAGAGGCTGCTTTCTACGCGGGGAAACTTGGGATGAAGGAATACACACCGATTTGCATAGCATTCAATGAATTGGAGTTTTTGCAAAAATATTCCTCAAGCCAGTTAAACCTCACCTCGCCTAGGGGAAATATCCCGATAGCGTTAGACAATCAAGAGTCGGGGGGCCTGATAATATTTGCAAACCTCACCTTCATGAAAAATCATTTAGGACTAAATTTTTCTGGAGATTTTAAAAACGGTGTTCTAATCGATAAGGAATTTCTTCAAAAACAGTATTTCCCAAGCCAGTTAAACGTAATGGGTTTAAACTTGAATGTCACGGGAGTATTCGACAAATCCACTCTGCAAACGCCTAGCGGAGAAGGGCTAGAGAGTTATCTTAGAAGCAGATCAATCTTCATAGGGACAATAAACTGGGATGCTGTACAAACCTCATCCAGATTAACAAGCGATAATTTTTTGACAGAGGGCAATAGGATGATCATCATATCGAGCCCAGTGATCGGATTGGTGGATAT
>Ga0315298_1006235_pt1 | contig 16370 bp, 18 predicted proteins | sample WHS_1_MG_FD_203077 | JGI IMG/M metagenome (GOLD analysis project Ga0315298, IMG submission 203077) | Extremophilic microbial mat communities from Washburn Hot Springs, YNP, Wyoming, USA - WHS_1_MG | ecosystem: Environmental > Aquatic > Thermal springs > Hot (42-90C) | place: USA: Wyoming...
CTAAAAAGAAGAATAAGATAATTCAAGAATATGTTTTATATGTTGGTACAGCCGATAGATTATATGAAAAGTTAACTAAATTAAAAGAAGGTTAATTCTGAGTGTCCCACACTCCATTCTTTATTTTAGAGTAAAATTAAATAAAAATTACATATTCTGCAACATAGAAAAGTTTATAAACAGATGTAATTGTTAAGTTACAACACTAAAATGAAAGCTAAATTATTAAGTTGGGTTTTGGTGATTGCATTGATGGCTACTTTAGTTAGCGCAACGAACGTATATCCAGTAGAAATTAGCGGAAACTCAAAATCTCTTAATGCAGGAGATTCTTTTGATGTTACTTTTAAAATAACCAACAATCTAGAAAATGAAAATCTTACAAGTGTAACTATTGTCTTTTCAGAAAAAGATTCTTCAGGTAATAACTTAGGAAAAATAACCTCTGTAAAATACGGCTCAACAAGCTTTTCTATATCTCCTATTTATTTCAATAGTCAAACTTTAACAGGGGCAGTTGTAGAAAATATAAAGATTTTAAACAAAACCACCAGCTTTGACGCATTTACAGTTACCATTACATCTAATGGAACCCTTCTTCCAGGAACTTACCAATCTTCTATTCAATTAAAGGCAAAAAATGACACAGGAGCAGACGTAGCAATTGATGCTATACCTGTTACAATCATGGTTTTACCTAGACCAGTAATTAGAATTGCTGAAGTTCAAAAATTATTAACTAATCAATCAGGAATTATTAATATCTCAAATGTTGGAAATGCAAACATAAATTCCTTAACACTAAGCGCAAGTGGAGCAACTGTAAGTTTTTCTGAAAACAACTTTGCTTTGCCAATGCGTTCATCTAAACTTATTGAAGTTTCTTTAGTAGATCCTAGCCAAATTACCCTGGGCAATACAGAAGTAGATATTACGGCTAAAGACCCAGATAATCCTACTTTTCAAAGCACATACAAATTTGTTTTATCAAAATCATTCTGTAAGTTTGGTCCAGCAGGTGCAAACTTATCTATCTCTAATATAGATATTAGAAACGAAGACGGCGATGAAGATGAATGGAAACCACTAAATCAAATAACAGTTTCGGTTGAAGTAGAAAATAATGGAAATGCAGACATCAGCGATATTGTAGTTGAATTAGGACTATTTAATAGTGCAGGAAAAAATGTTGCCAACAAATTAAAATACAATAACAACGATGCAGAAAAGATAAAACTTGGCAGACTTAACGACGGAGATTCAAAGAAAGTCACATTTGACTTTTTTGTTCCAGCTGATTTGGACGAAGGTACTTACAAACTAGCTATAAAAGCATACAGCAAGAAAACAGGAGAAAGCGTTGATTGTACAGACAGATCTTCTGATTTAGATAATACTATTTATGAATCACTTAGTATTAACAAAGAAGACGATGAAGGTAAGTTTATTGCTTTTGATAATATTCAACTTTCACAATCAACAGCAACTTGCGGAGAAACACTTACACTTTCAGCAAATGTTTATAACATTGGATATGAAGATCAAGACAGAGTTAAGGTAATTCTAGTCAACAAAGAACTTGGTATTAATTTAGAACAAGAAATAATTACTTTAGATAGCGGAGAAGAAAAACCAATTACTCTTACATTTACTATACCTCAAAATGGTTCTGATAAATCTTACAATTTAGAACTAAGTGCTTATTATGATTACAACAATGGAGTTTACAGAGAATCTTTAGATGAGTCTACAAAAGTAGTTTTGAAGTTAATAGGATGCAGTACGCCAAAAGAAAGTTTACAAGACATACAAATTTCAAAAGTTAATTTAGAATCAGAAGCTTTAGCAGGTAAACCTATTCTTGTTAGAGCAGAAATTAAAAACACTGGAAATCAGCAAAGAACACTTGTTATTAGCGCAAATGGATACGACTCTTGGGCAAAATTGGAAAAAATCTCAGATCCATTGCTAACCTTAAATGCTGGTGAAAGCAAATCCATTTTGTTTACTTTCAATGCCGACTCTTCAGCTTCAGGCAAAAAGACATTTAACATTGAAGTAAGTGACGGAACAAATGTTTTGCAATCACAAGAGGTAGAAGTTGAATTTAGTGGAAAATCCTCAGGTATAGGCATAAACTTCGGAAGCAATCAAGTTATGTGGATATTAGGAATAATTAATGTCATCTTAATAATCTTAATAATTATGGCAGTCTTGCGTATAACAAGACGCTAAATTAGTAAGATTTATTAATGCTTTTTTATTTTCTTTTAAATGAATAACGCAGAAGTATTTGACTTAATTTTAAGGTATCTTGTTTTACTACTTTTGCCTTTAGGCAATCTTTTTATTTTTTATGCTGTATTTACTCCATTAACTGTTCAGCCAGTTTTTTTTCTTTTGCATTTGCTTTATCCCCAAACACAGCTCTTAGAAAATAATACTATCCTTTTCAATGGTTATGAAGCGCAAATAATTTCTTCTTGTGTTGCAGGAGCAGCTTATTATCTTTTATGTATACTAAATCTAACAACCCCTATGCAACTTAAAAAAAGAGTACTTAGTTTATTATTCTTGCTTTTTTCTTTCTTATTTTTAAACATTATCCGCATTTTTACATTTGCGCTTCTATTTGAAAAAGGTCAAAACTTTTTTGAAACAGCTCATTTATTCACATGGTATTTTGGAAGCACTTTTTTAGTTGTTCTTGTTTGGTTTGTTAATGTTTTGTTATTTAAAATAAGAGAAATACCAATTTACACCGATATAAAAAATATAGCTTCTGAAATTAAATTTTAATTTATCCTTTTTTAAAAATCTATAAATTTTTAAATAGACCTGTTTAAATAAAAATATGAAATCAATAATAAGCAAGGAAGAAAAAGAAAGAAGAGAAAAAAGAAGAACCAGAACCATAAGCCTAACTTTATTGTTAATTATGGTTTTGAGTACTTTTGGTTATGCTTTTATTTTTTATAGAGAAGACAATCAAAAGAAAAACCAAAATGCTAATTCAAATAACCAAGATGAAATTTTTTTAACATACCCAAAAGAAGAAGTAAATGAAATTCCAGTTAACATTACAAAAAATTTAGAAAATTATAAAGGAAAGATTTTTTATTTAGCAGGAGCAAATGAAAATGAAAGCATTGAAGTTTTAAGAGGATTAAGAGGAGTCATTTATAATATTCAACCAGCTTGTTATGGACATTGCGAATATGATCTTCCTGAAAAGAATTGCACTGAACAATTAGTTGTTTTAGTGCCAGGAGAAAATCAAAGAGTTTATCAAGAAGAAGAGTGTATTTTTATTGAAGGCGGCCTAAAAGCACTAGATGCCTTCTTGTATTATTTATATAAATAATTTTGAGAAGCAGATTCATAAGTTTTAAAAACACTTACAAACTTAAAGAGTAATGCCACGAAGAAAAATTATTAATAAAAAAGACGAGAATAAAGAATTGCAAAAGGCAAAAGAAGAAAATGAAGAAAGCAAAAAAAGCAATCTTTCTTGGATTGCTATAGCAATATTAATTTTAGCAGTAGTTTTTATAGTTTTTTATTATGTTTTTCAAGATTGGGGTATTGTAAAGTATCAAGGCTTAAAATTTACAATGGAAAAATACGGAAAAGATTTAATTGTTTATCATTATGAATACTACTTTAAAGGTCCTGATAACCAAGTCTACAAAAACAATGTTTATTTAAGACATGACCCTAGAAAAAATTCAGCGCCAGTCAATGGAGAAATTGTTTTTAGCAATGTGCAACCCGCTTACATAAGTGTTAATTCAGAACAGCTAAAATCTTGTGAAGACAGCGTTATTGCTGTTGCGACACTCTCTCAGTTTTTAGCCCATAATTTATTTAATGTAAAGGGAGCAACACCAAATGAAAAAGAAGCAACTGAGCGCAACGTAACCTTTGTTAATTGTACAACTTATCCAGAGCATACTACAATTTTGCTTCAAGCTGGAGAAAAAACTTCCATTACCAAAGAAAAAAATTGCTATATTATCAATGTAAGCAATTGTGAAATTCAACAAGCAGTAGAAAGGTTTATTGTGCAGGCACTAATTGATGCTAAGAAGAGATACTCTTCTTAACTATTTTTAATTTAACCCACTTATAAATTGGAGGTATTAAAGAAGAAAGAACAATTAGCATTATTACAAGACTGAAGTTTTTTTGTACCCAAGGAATATTTCCAAAAAAGTGTCCTCCAAAAATAAAAAGAGAAACCCAAAACAATCCGCCTGCAACATTATAAAAAACAAATGTTTTGTAAGGCATCTTACCAATACCAGCAACAAAAGGAGCAAATGTCCTAACTATCGGAATAAATCTAGCCAAAACAATAGTTTGCGGTCCGTGTTTTTTGTAAAATTCCTCTGTTATTTTAATATGCTCTTGCTTTATCCACCACCTCTCTTCTGAGAGAAGTTTTTTTCCTATAGCCCTGCCAATAAAGTAATTAGCACTATCTCCTAAAATAGCTGCAAGTGAAAATAAAATAAAAAGAACAGGCAAATTTAAAATTTTAAGAGAAGTAAATGTTCCTGCAGCAAATATTAAAGAGTCTCCTGGAAAAAATGGAAAAACCACAATACCTGTTTCAAAAAAAATAACTAAAAAAAGCAAAAAATATGTCAGGATGCCATACTGGGAGATAATTTCTTTTAAATAAACATCAAGATGCAAAAAAATATCAGCTATTTGCAAGAAATAAACCATTTTTTAATAAATCTACTCCATTTTTTAAAGATTTCTGAAATTTTGGCGCTGTAGAAATTAAATCTGAAGAATATGTGATTTACTAACTTCTCTACGCTATATGCAATAATTTTGAATATATACCTCAACCTTCTTTTTATGGCTGAAAATATTATTTTATTACAACCTTTGATTATTATAGAAACTAAAAAGATGCTGTTTCTTCTATTAAACTTTCTACAGAGCCACAGAGCCTAATTTGAGTTTTTATAGACAAAAGATTTGGAAACAAAACCTTTGAATCAATTTTGGCAGATTTCAAATGCAAAACTATGAGATATTTTATTTTTGAAGGAATTGACCAAAACCAAAAAATTTACAGGAAGAATAGCTCTCTTTATTCCATTTTTTGCACACAACAAAAAATTCTATAATCATTTAACAAAAGATAAAAAATTAATTAAAAATAAAAAAGAAAAAAAGAAAAAATAAAAAATTTTTTACTCGCTTCTTATTGAGATTCGGTGCTTGTTGCTGTCGTAGTGCTTGTTGTCGTCACAAGCTCAGCTGTTGTAGCTGTTGTGCCTTTGTACTTCTTGTTAACTGTTGTATCGACAGGCTTGGTAATTAAGTACTTAGCAGCATTTACAGTGTCAGCAGCATTGTATCCTGCAACAAGTGTTGCAACCTTTCCTCCAGTACGTGAGAACGTCTGGATTAAGTAAGATCCAGCTCCAACTCCTGTAGTTTTTTCGAATTCAGCTCCGCAGACTTGATCCTGTTTGCCAGTTAACAACTCTGCAGCAAGCTTATTGACACAGCTTCCTCCAACCACTATCAAGTTCTTACTAGATACTTGAGAAACCTCAGTATCCTTGACAATGATTGAGCCAAGCTCCTTGACGCCAGTACCTGTTGTGGTACCTTCATCAAAAGCAACTACAGCATCTTCAGATACAAATAGCACATTTGCAAACATTTGCTCATTTGGAGAGTAAATTTCTACTTTGTCATTATCTTGTGAGTTATATTTGACATAAGTGCCAAATCTTGTAACTCCAGATTGTTGATAACTGTCAGATGACCAAGTTTGCAAACCGCTCCATGTTCCAGTCACATATGGCTGTGATACTGAAATTTCTACTGGTGTAGAAGAGCCAGAACGGTCAGTAGCCACACAAATAACGTCTCCGTTATCTGAGTTTCCTGATTCGGATGACTTCTTCTTTTCTTGTAGAAGAATAGCTGCACCATTTGTAGCGTCAAAGTTGCAATTTACTGTTCCGTTAGTAGTGCCTATTCCATATAGTGTACCACTTGTTAAGTTTGCAGGAACAGAGATGGCATAGTTAACATTTCCCAAACTTACCCAAACATCTCTTGTAGAAGATTCATTAGCAAAAGTTATCTTCCTGCCTGCTTCATAAGTTGAAAGAGTTTCATATCCAGGCAACGAGTAAGTTGTGCCATTGGTAATAGTAACTGGCGCTAGTATAGACAACCAATTACCACTCTTTAACTTTATTCTTGGAGAAACTGTTACAGCATCACCAGCACTATTATAGCTTGCTCCACTTCCCCAGTAGATTTTAACTGTGGATGCTTGAGTTCCGTTGGTAACATTGAAGTAATAAGGTTGGCCATTTAAGTTAGTTGTAGCCACACCGCTAGTTCCAACTGTTAGACCATTATCAAATACTTGTTCCCCAGTTAGAGCATCTTCAAAGTATATCTTTGAATTTGAGTCCAATGCTCCTGTTGGGACGCTTGTTAATTTGATAATTCTTCCATAGTCTCCAGCGTTTATTATAGCATATTCATTTAATCCTATATTTTCGCCTTCAACTATATGGATGGTCTTGTTAGATTGATCTGCAAGAATTGGAGTAACACCATCATCTGAATTGTTTTGGTCATGTGCAAAGACAAATGTCTTTTCAACTTTAGCCAAGTCAGTGGTAAATGTTACTCTTGCATTTCTAGAATTATCAGTATCCACAACAACTACTCCTCTTGAAGTATCATTTAATGCTGGATTTACTGAAGCAAAAGACAACTTTAATCCTCCAAAGACAGGATCAGTATACTCATTTCCTGGAAGCAAGTAATCTTTTGTGGAACTTTGTGCTGCCACAGCTACTTGAATACCCGAAAGCTTACCATCTGATGAATTGGACAAGATTACTTTTGTATTCTGAATTGATGTTTCATCAGTTCCCTTGTATGCATTTGCCCCATCTTTAAGTTTCAACACTTCTCCACCAATGCTTAGTGTAGCAGTGTTAGTAGTGCTTTCTTTTGCGCTGTAGGTTATTGATTTTGCGAAAACAGATAATCCCGCAATAGTAGAGGCACTATTTTCTGAAACTGTTTTAGCAGTTCCATCATCAATGCTAACAGACGCTCTATTAACATTATTGCCTCCTTGTGTTATCTGTGTTACAGCACCTAACTTAACTTTGTATGTTTTATCCCCAATAGTTACTTCTTTTTCTTCACCTTCATTTAAGGTGACTGAAGCTCCTGAGCCATACAAATAAAGCACTTTGTCAGTACCACTTACATCAGAGTTGGCTCCTATTGTAAACTTCTTACCAAGTATCTCAATTTCATTTCCTTGAACATTTGAACTTGAAACATCCAAATTCTTATTCAAGGTTAGTTTGTAAGTGTATACAGGAGCAGTTGCATCAGTTCCTAAATCAAGTATTAATTCAGGGTCGTTTAAGTCAGATGCACTTGTTCCGTAAGTTATGTTTTTGCTACCTATTGTAATAGACTGGGTGTATGTATAAGATGTTCCAGCATCATCAGTAAATGTTCCGTCTTTGAGGAGAGTTTTTAGCTCATTTCCAGTAACAGTTGTTTTAGCAGAATTGATACTGCTTCCATAGTACAACTTTTGAGATGATGTTGCTAAATCAACAGCATTACCCTCAGAGACTGAAACAGTTGTAGTTGTCCCAGTTGAGCCTGTTTGTTTCGCGAGTGCGTATTGCAAATTAGTTGAAATGTCTATAGCTGCTACAAGGTCAACATCTGCACCTGGCATGCTTCCATAGACAATTGCAACATCAGCATTACCATTCTTAACGAATGGAGCTGGATAATTTGCAGCTGCAGCAAATGCTACTGTTGAGGTAGCCATTACTGCTCCCGCGAGCACAGACGCAATCTTTTTGAAATTAAATTTCATTTATTTTTCATCCCCCTTTCAGCCTTTCTTAGCGTAGCAATCCCGCAGGATCCCTCCCAGAGGAGACCTTTTTATACAAGGTCCGCTAGATACAGCCACATTTATTAATTAAATGTGACCCGCTCCAGGCTTTCTGGAGTAAATATAATTAGCAAGGTTGCTTTAAAAGGCTTTCGCTTCTAAAATAATATTTTCAGAAAAGAGAAATCTTTGCTTTAATTTCCTTTATAAATCTTTCGTTGTCACTATCCAAAAAGACAATTACTTTTTCATAAAAAATAGAGGATAAAACAGACATATATGTTATTTTGTAACATATATAAACAACCGAAACATATATATACCCTTTTGTGCTAATTAAAATATATGGTAAAATTGAACATATAAAAAATGGCGTCTAAAACAAAAGTAAGAGAGATAGATATTGTAGACAAAGGAGGAGCATTTAATGCCTTTTTTAGCAAGTTAGCTGGCGAAAGAGATTATGATTTTGAAGGCATTTCTTTATTAAGAAAACTTTTAAGCAATCAAAGAGCAAAACTACTCCACACCATAAAAACAAAAAATCCTAAGTCTTTATACGAACTAGCAAAATTGTTGAACCGAGACTTTAAATCAGTTAGTGAAGATATTAAGTTATTAGAAAGATTTGGTTTTATTAAGATGGTTGCAGAAAAAACAGGCAATAGGGAGAGATTAAGACCAACTATTTTAGTAGACTCTATTACCATTAATGTTAAAATTTAAGAGAAAATTTTTAATTTTACTAAAATCGTTCCTCTTGTTTGTTTGGAAGGTAAAAGATACTCATCGCCAACATAAGAACCATTACACTCTCCTTTTTTAAATTCTAAAAACTTTGTCCCAGACCCGCTTCTTTCTTGATGTATTGCTTCAAACTCATATCCTTTTAAAGAGTAGTTTCCTCCAACTTTCCAACTAACATCTAATATCTCTTCAAGAGTTTTATTTAGCTCTTTGCATACATTCTCTTTAGAAGGCTTGCACTCTTTATTAGGCTCACTATAGCAGCTAATTAAAAGATCCCCAACACTACTATAAGCTGGTTCAAACTCCAAAGCACAGCTAGTTGTTGTTTCTAATGTGCTTTCTAAAAACTGAAGTACATCAACACTTTTAACCTCACTTCCATTTTTTTGCCAAAACACAATTCCTAAAACAACTAAAAATATTATAGCAATAATTAGTACTATTACAACAAATCCAACCATCTCTTCTTGTCCTTTTTTATTCATTTAGCAACCTCCCTGCAGCATAAATTTTACCAAGCTCGCATTTTTGGCTGTTTTTTTCATTATCCCATCTACATAGAGAAACAAAAGAAGTATAGGCCTTTCCATAATTTTCATTTCTTTTTAGCAAGACTAATTTCCCGCATTCAGGATAATTTCCCAAATTGCAAATCTTATCTGGCTTTGCAGGATAAATTGTTTCTATTGCTAAATACTCTAAATCCCACAATCCTTCAAGAGTTTTATTACTACTCATGCTTTCTTTTAGTACTAATGCCTTGTCCAAATCAATACAACCAGAGCACTCTCCCCACCTTAATTCAGGAGTTGCAGCTATTTTTCTAACCATTGCTTTTGCTTCTTGTTCTTTTAGATTTCCAACGCTACTCTTAAAAGAGTGTATTTTAAAAGAAAGATAAAACAGGCCTATTAATAAAAAAAACAAAAAAAGTGCTACAAGAACAAATGCCATTTCTTGGATTTTAAGTTGAGCTTTTTTCATCTTTCCTCCCATAAAGTGCATTTTAACATTTGATTTTGGTAATCTAATGTGTGAGCAAGATTAGCAATTGTTTGCAAATCTTTTGGATTTCCTGCATTTGCAGTGTTGCTATAAACATTTAAGTCAGACTGCAAATTTGAGCTACATCCTTGTGAAGATGTTGCAATGAGTGCGCTTTTTTCAGAATACAATTTTGCTAAAAAAGCACCTCTTTTTAACAATCTTGAAACCTGGCACTCATAATTTTCAGGCTTGGAAAAAATAGCACCATAAAGTAAAGGCCCATCGTAAAACAAAATTTTTCCTTCTTTTTTAACAATATTATTTGTTGTATCAACAAACACATTACATCTGCTGTCAAATGTTGAAAAGCAAACGCTCACGCTGTTTTTGTTGCACTCTCTTAAATCAGAGGCAATTTGAATATTTCTAGTGTCCAAATTAAAACTTTTAATTTCTTCTTCTACCTCTGTAGGAGGATTTACAAAACAATATTTTTTATTCCATAAAATAATAATGTCCCCTATTTTAAATGGAAGCTGAAGTGGTTTTATGAAAAAATAAAATTCCTTTCCTTCTAAAACATCTTCAGAAAAAACATATTTTGTTGCAAGCCTTGTAGGGTCTTTTGGCTCAGGCCACTCTTTTCCTATGCCCTGTTTTTTTACTAATGAAATTTCTTGAACTCCAAATTGCCCAGTTGTTTTGCATTTATTGTAAATTCTAACTTCACCATTAAAACTAATATTTTCAGGCCTGCTTCCAGATTCTAAAGAAGTTTCTAAAGGGTGTAGTAAATTTCCAAATTCAGCAGAGCCTTCCGCCACCTGAATTTCTTGTTCAGTACCAATTAGTTTCGATACAACATAAATTGCTAAAATTAAGATTGCAGCTCCAATAATGAGGGAAAATATCCAATTAAAACTTAATTCAATACCTTTTTTATTCATTTAATTTTTAATATTTATTTACTTTTATACCTTTTCACCTTTAACAAGGCTCTCCTTCTTTGCATAGGGTTACTAAAGAATCATTACTTCCCTTTATTAAAACAATAGATAACTCTCCTTTTTTAACAGGTACGCAAAAAGATTCCTTTATGTTAACATGCTCTAATTTTCTATAAGAAACTGAAGAGTCACATGACTTTTGAGTAGGATAAATAAACAAATTTTTTTGAAGAAGCGAATACTTTGATAATGCTTTGTATTCATTAGGATATTTTTCTTTTAGTTGGCTTATCTCTCCAAAGCAAATCTCCTCGATACCTGTTGGCAAGCCAACTTTATATGTTTGCCTTGCACTTCCAGATCTCCAAACCTCATCTATTTCATTTTCTAAATCATTGTAAAAAAGTTGAATTTTTGTGCATTTGCTTCCAATTACAAAAGTTTTTATAACATAAAAAGCAACAGCCAAAGTTGCAATAACAAGTATAATTGAAAAAATCATTGAAAACGATAACTGAATTTGCGCTCTCTTTTTTTTCATTAAAAATACAATTAAATAGCATAATTAAATCTTTCTTTTAATTTAGCCCTTTTAAAGTTCCAGAAACTTTTATCACTCTAATGTCTTTTTCAGACAATTCTAAACTTGCTCTAACATTTTGAAGCTCTTTTCTATTTACAGCAAGAACTAATTTATTTTTTTCTTTTAAAAAAATAGGTGCTGCCTTGGCCCAGCCTATAGCTCCTATTCCTTTAAGCAAAGCGTCTTTTACATTTTCTTCTGAAGAGTCTATTAGTAAATATCTTCTTTTTATTCTCATAGCTGGATTTATTTTCTTTCCGCTCATTTTATTAAAGTGCTATTTACTATTTCATTAACATAGTTTTTAAGCGCGTTGCTCTCTAAAGCAAAGCCTAAGTTTTCTGCTTCTCCTATTTTGAAATTATTTATTCCAACTACTTTCCCATTGACATCAATTAAAGGACCGCCTGAATTGCCTGGATTTAGAGAAACATCGGTTTGAATATATTCTGCTTTAGAGTTTAGTCCGACTCTTTTAACTGCAGAAACAATTCCCTCTGTAACAGTAAAAGATAGGCCTAATGGATTTCCAATTGCGATTACTTTGCTGCCAGGTTTTAATTTATCAGAATCTGCAAGTTCTAAATAAGGATGTTTTCCTTCTATTTTAATTACAGCAACATCACTGATCCAATTAAAACCAATTACTTCAGCAGGCATCATTTCTTTTTCAGAATTGATTATTGCCAATCTATTTGCATTTGCAATTACATGATAATTCGTTACAATATATCCTTCAGGATGAATAACAAATCCAGAGCCAATACCCTTGTCAGTTCTAACTGTAACAACTCCCTTAATTGCTTCAGCAACAACTCCTGAGAAATCTCCTTGAGAAGATTTTAAGTAAGATATTTCCTTCTCAAATTTAGATTGCTGTTGAACCAAAGAATTAGAAATTTCATTTATGCTCAAAGAAATTTCATTAAAGCTCTTTTGATTTTGCTTTTCGCTAGACAAAATTAAATTTAACAAATTTTGTGTTTTGTTTTGCATTTGTGTTTTAGTGTCTTCTATTTCTGTTTGTAATTTTATAATTCTTGAGCTAAGAACTAAAAAACTAACTAAATTTAAGACTAATAAAATGAAAACCAAACCATACAAAACATTTCTGTGCTTTTTTAATTTGCGAATATGCTCATGTAACATCTTTTTAATAAGAAAACCTATTTTTTATAATTTGCCCTAATATTTTGTTAATAAATTTGATATAACAAATAACTGAGTATTTTCAAAAAAAGATTTTTAGGTTTTTATGTGGAATTTGCCGCAAAATATATTTTAATTAATTTAACAAAGTCATTATTCTTGTAAATTTTGAACTATACTTTTTATAGACAGCATACTTTAAGAGTAGACAAATATTTTTTTCTTTTAGGCCCACACTCTAAAAAACTCGAGCCTTCTTATCTTTTGAATTAAGTAGCTTTTACTGATTTTTTGTTTAAACGATAAACCTCCTAAAATGCTTAAAAAGCTATTTAAACCATCTTTTCTTATTTTTAATATGAAAATTCATGCAATTGGCGGTTATAATGAAGTAGGAAAAAATATGACTGCCTTGGAAATAAATAACGATGTTCTTATTTTTGATGCAGGCCTTTTTCTCCCTGCAATTGTAGGTGTTGCAGAAAGTGAAAGAATTCCAACAGAAAAAGGAATGCGCACATTAGGTGCATTACCAAATGATCTCTATTTAGAAAAACAAAACCTCCGTTCTAAAGTAAGAGCTCTCTTGATTTCTCATGCTCATTTAGATCATGTTGGAGGAGTACCTTATTTAGCTCCGCGTTATCAAGCTCCAGTTTATGGAACTTTTTACACAATTGAGGTTTTAAAAGCGCTAATGGCAGATTCTAGCCAGCACATTAAAAACAAGATTATTCCAATTCATCCAGATAATAGTGTAATTGTTAGAGGTTCAGAAGAATACAAAGTTGAATTTATTAATATTACCCACTCTACATTGCAAAGCTCAATTATCGCAGTTCATACCAAAGAAGGGGTAGTTATGTACGCCAATGACTACAAATTAGATAATACTCCTACTTTTGGAGATATACCTAACTATAAACGTTTGAGAGAACTTGCACAAAAAGGAGTCAAAGCACTTATTGTTGATTGCCTTTACGCGCCAGATGACAGAAAAACACCCTCTGAAAAAATTGCGAAAGGTTTGCTTGAAGATGTTTTATTTACAACAGATAACTCAAGTTCAGCTATTGTAATTACAACTTTTTCTTCGCACATCGCTCGACTAAAAACAATTGTAGAGATGGGAAGAAAATTAAAAAGAAAAGTTATTTTTTTAGGAAGAAGTTTAAACAAATATGTCATGGCTGCCCAAAGAATAGGAAAAGCTCCTTTCACAAGAGAAGTAACCATTGCGCAAAATAGAAAACATGCAGAGCGTTTATTAAAGCAAGTACAAAGAGAACGTAATCATTATTTAATTGTCTGTACTGGCCATCAAGGAGAACCAGGTTCTATTTTGGATAGGTTATCAAAAGAGCAATTTCCTTTCCGTTTCCAAGAAAATGACCAAGTTATTTTTTCTTCAAAAACAATTCCAGCTCCTGTTAATGAAGTTAATAAAGCACAATTAGAAAAAAGATTGCGCAAGTACAAAGTAAGAATTTTTGATAACGTACATGTTTCAGGTCATGGTGGCAGAGAAGATTTAAGAGATTTAATCAAAATAATTTCTCCTCAACACATTATCCCATCACATGGTGACTTAATAAAATTAACAGCAGGGCTTAAATTAGCAGAAGAAATGGGCTACAAAGAAAATAAAAACATTCATATACTTTCAAATTGTAAATATATCTCAATATGAAAGACGAAATAATAGGTGGATTAAAGAATGCTATTGAAAGAGGATATACTTTAGAACAAGCAATGGCCTCTTTTGTTAATGCAGGATACAACCCAACACAAGTACAGGCAGCAGCAGAATCTCTATCCCAAGGGGCAACTACCATAATGTCTTCTCCAATTAAAGCATCTTTTCACTCATCCTCTGACCAATCTTCCCAAACACCTCCTCAACAAATCCAACAAAGTTCTAATATTCAACAATCATTGCAAACTCAATCTATTTCTCAAACGCAATATCCTCCTACGCAACAACCATCTTATTTTTCCCAGTCATCTCAAACTTCAAGCACTCTAAGAAGTAAAAATAGAGTTATTATTCTTTTAATTGTTTTTGTTTTTCTTTTGGCATTGCTTATCCTATTTTTAATATTTGGAGAAAAAATAATGTCTCTTTTCTCTTCATCAGGTTAAAATGAAAGTTAAGGATTTTGCTTTGCTCATTAAAAATTCTTTTTTGCAACTGCTTAATAATCCAGTTATTATTTTGCCCTCTTTGGCTTTATTGCTTGTTTTGACTGTAATTTCTAAACTGCTTAAACCTTTAACTCTACTTTTAACTAAAAACAGCGAGCATATTATTTGGCTAGCTATTAATAGCTTGTTTTATTTAGCAATAATCTCTTTTTTCTTTGCTTATTTGCTAACACTTTGCTTTTTTATTATTAAGAAAAATAAAATTTCTCACTTTTTTATTTATAAAAAAACTCTTCATGTTTGGCCGCGTAATTTCATAAACACTTTAATTATAAGCCTCTCTTGGATGATTGCATTTACACTTTCAACTATTATTGGAAAGCTTTTTCTTTCAGTTAATGTTTATCTTTCAATAATTAGTTTTTTATTTACAATGTTTTTATTTATGGCAGGCGGAATTATTTTTCTTGCATTTACAAATGTTTTTACAATAACACATGATTTTTCAATTATACAAAGCACAAAAGCAAGTATTTCACTAGTTAAAAAGCAATACCGCCCTGTTTTCTTTCTGCTTCTTTTTGTTTATTTAGTTAATTTGATTGTTTCTAAAATTTTTCCAGAACTGATTACTGAAATTATTAAGACAATTATTATTGTACCCTGCTTTGCTTTAATTCTTGTGCACTTAGCAACTACGCAAACATCTAAGCCATGATTTACACACCAAAAGAAGATTCTTTCTTGCTTGCAGAAGTTACTAAAAAATATTCAAAGAAGAAAAAAGTTTTGGATTTGGGAACTGGTTCTGGTTTCTTAGCAAAAATTTCATTAGATGCAGGAGCAAAAAGCGTTTTAGCAGCAGATATTTCCCAAGAAGCAGTTGAATATGCGAAAAGCCAAGGCCTTAATGCTGTTCAATCAGATTTGTTTTCAAATATAAATGAAAAATTTGATTTAATAATTTTTAATCCGCCTTATTTACCTTTTGATTCAAGAGAGGATGAAGAAAGTAGAAAAATAACAACTGGCGGAGAAAAAGGTGATGAAACTCTTTTAAAATTTTTTTCACAAGCTCCATTGTATCTCAATGAAAACGGCGTAATCTTAGTAGTTTTGTCTTCCTTGACTCCAAAAAACAGAATTAAGAATGCACTAAACAAAAATAATTTTAAGTTTAAGATAGTCTTATCTAAAAGTTATTTTATGGAAACACTTGAAGTTTGGGAAATAAAGCTTAAGCCCTAACTTTAAAATCATTTATAAGATAAAGGAACCCTATTTATTTTGTTTAGAATTTTGTGAAATTCAATTAGGAAAATAAAATAATTTTTGACCAAAAAAGTTTAAATACTATATCTGCTTATAAAAAATATGAAAATAGTGGTGAATATAAATAAAAAATATTTTTTCGGAATTTTAGTGGCTATGTTTTTATTAATAGGAGTTCTTGTTGCTTTTGCTTATGATAGCACATTTAAATCAAATGATGTTTCACCTTCAGTTGCAGGACATAGTGCTGATGAAGTGAATGTGAAATTAAGTGATGGCGTAATGAGCTTACAGCAAGCGATTGAGAGCGGGAAATTTGGCAGCGGGGGCGGTTATACAGTTTTAGTGCGTCACAATATGACCCCTTCACCTACTCCTCCAGTTTGTCCTGATGGTTGGAAAAAACTTTGGACAGGGTATAGCTTTGCGGGAGGTTATCTATCCGGAGGTTATGAATCTGGTCAAAAATTAGGTGATCCTCAGTATCTCCGAATTGAATTTCTAAACTAATAAGTAATACCGATAAGCTTAAATACTTAACCTATCTATTAGATAGGTATGAAAAGAGTTAATATAATAAATAAAACTACCCTTACATTGAAAGGAA
>Ga0315298_1006236_pt1 | contig 16370 bp, 14 predicted proteins | sample WHS_1_MG_FD_203077 | JGI IMG/M metagenome (GOLD analysis project Ga0315298, IMG submission 203077) | Extremophilic microbial mat communities from Washburn Hot Springs, YNP, Wyoming, USA - WHS_1_MG | ecosystem: Environmental > Aquatic > Thermal springs > Hot (42-90C) | place: USA: Wyoming...
ACACCGGCACTGTCACGATTGAGGGCTACCCAATCCCGTTGGTGCTGTGCCCCTGTGGCGCAAGGCCGCTGATTGATGATGAAGCCCCGGGGCGGTGCGGCGGGTGCGGGCGGCTGTACCGCATCAACCCCGACGGTTGCATCGAGCAGGAGGTGCACCTGTGAGACGCCCTGCAGCACGCAGCCGGCCGGACCTGGGCACCCTGCCGAGGGAGCGGGAGCCAGCGGAAGACACCCCCGACCTGCTGCTGGCCTTGGCCCGGCGGCGGTGTCCACACTGGTTCGGGCAGGAACGCTGATACACGCATACAGCGTTTTTAGCACCGACGTGTGCGCCCACCCCTCCAGTGTTTTACCGACGACGTATGCGCCGATGCCTCTGGCGCTTTCCCACCACGGCCGCTCCAAGAACGTGCAGAGCGTGTGAAGCCGCCGAAGCCCCGCCATCTTTTCCGCGGGCGGATTTGCGAGTGGCACCATAGCGTATCGAGCCAACGCCGGCGAGCACGACCTACTCCCCCCCCTTGACGGCAGTGGTATCATCAACGCAGAACCTTCAACAACAGGAAAGCCCCGGCGATGCTGGAACATCCCGGGGAGCGGCCAGTCAGGGGAAGTCTGACCGGCAGGAAGAGGATAGCACGAAGCCTGTCAGGAAACCACCCTGGCAGGCTCCTTTGCTTCCTGGGTTGACGGCAAGTTGACGGCAAATTGACGGCATAGCCAGAAGCCGCCGAATCGGCCCGAAGAAAGGCCCGGCCACAACATCTTGTGTTGTCTGGCCGGGCGCGACACAACATCTGGTGGGCGAGGAGGGACTCGAACCCGCGACCTCACGGATGTGAACCGTGCGCTCTAACCGGCTGAGCTACTCGCCCTGACGGACAGAGTATACCATACGCCCTTTGGAGCGGGCAACGGTCGTTCCCGTAGGGGCGCGCGCCTTCGGTAGTCGTATGGGCCTCGACCGGCCTGGCCGGGGATCAGCGGCCCGCTCCCCGCTTAATCGCCCGAGCAGCCACGAAGTGCCCTGTCAATTGGCGGGTGGGCCAGCCAGATAGCCGCTCCATAGCCATCAGCAGCCGCAGCAGGCCGGCGCGGGTTGCCTTTGAGGCGCGGCGCTCCACCAGCCGGCACAGCGGGACGGCCAGCGCCCGGGGGCAGTGCAGCACGGCGGTCACCTCGGCCACCTCGAAGTCCAGGCCGCGCAGGAGGCGGGTGATCCCCGCCGCGCCGTGGGTCGCGCCCACTCGATAGGGCACCACTCCGAGCCGGTTCAGCCAGGCGAAGGGCAGGGCATTACGCAGGGCCACGGCCGGGTTCCCCAGGTTGTCCAGCGTCAGCAGCAGCTCGCCCCCTCCCGTAGGACCCGATACAACTCCCGCACCGCCGCGAGAATATTCCGGTGGCAGGGGAAATGGTCCAGGGTGGAGTTGGAGACCACCGCGTCAAAGACGCCGTCGGAGAAGGGCAGATGCCGCACGTCGGCGGCCGCGGCCAGCAGGCCGGGATGGCTGTATCTCGCGAAACGGACGGCCGACACCGAGAGGTCCACCCCAACGGTGGTCCGAGCCCGCGACGCCAATAGTGGCTGGATCCCCTCCCCGCACGCTTCGTCGAACAGGTCGGTCTTCAGGATACGCCCCACCGGCTCGGGCCCAAGCCATCGTCGCAGGAGAGCGGTATTCACCGCATCGCTGTGAAGTCGCCATAGCGAGAAGTGGCGGCTCCGCCACTCGACGGCGATCTAGTCCCAATAGCTTTCGTCCTGAGCGGTCACAGGATCGGCCCCTCCCCGATGGCCACCCAGAAAGAACCCCTCTGACTCGTGTATGGCCATAATGAGGAGCCTGTCTAGGAGTGGGCATTCCAGCAGAAATTGAACACCTGCCCTGACTCTCCGCGCCGCCTCGGCCCTGGCCCCCGCTAGAGTGAAGGCTGACAAGTCGGCTCATTGCCGGCTGATGCCTCCATTATCCAATGACGGGGCACCGGCTGGGGCTGGCGCTCGCTTCCGGGCGGAGACCAGAGGGCCACGTAAGGCGAGGGTCCACGGTAGGATAGCACGAGACTGCTGCCAGTAGAAGCGAGGCGTGTTCCCGAAATTGGTCGGGGCCGATGCTGCCACTGCCACGTGCGAGTGGGGCACAATTATTGCCTTCCTGCTCTGTCGGTACGGTACCCGCGCCGGTGACAGCCACAACGATGCTCCACCGGCCCGCTTGATTTCGATGCGGCCATGGCACCCCCGTCGCTCGGGGTGACCGCGCACGGATCGACGAACGCCTGTGGCGGCGGGAGCCCCGGCCTCAGGGAAGAGACCAGGTGCGAGCCTGGTCTCTCGCATTCTTGGAGAACCGGCCTCCCGAGGGAGGTGGAAGGCAAATGGTAGATGAACAGTCCCCTCGAAGACCCGGCAGGCGGAACCCGCTCCTCCTGCCCGTGCGCGCCCTCATGCACTGGATAATCAAGTTCATCGTTCTGGCAGCGCTGGGTATCCGCCGCGCGCTGCGCCCGAAGCCAACGCGGTACGGTCTCGTTGCCCTTGTGCTGGTCGGGATACTCGCCTGGAGGCTGCTGGGAAACATGGCAGTGGGGCAGCCCATCACGGACGCAACCAGGACCTCCAGCACCATGCCCGTGTCCACGGTGGCCTCCAACCTCCTGCCCCCATCCCCCACGGTGGAGAGCTACCTTAAGGCTCAGGCCAACTTCGATGCCCAGGGCATGTGGAACTCCATCGGCAGCGAGTTGAAACAGCAGATGCAGGCCCAGAATATCACCGCCCAGCAGCTTCAGCAGGAACTGGATAGCGCCAGGCAGCAGGGGCGGCGATATCGAGCAGCCAGCTACGTCGGCGGCACACCTATGATCCAGGGCGGTGCCGTCTATTTCTACGTGCTGACGGTCGATACCCCCTCCGGCACCGCCGACGTACCCTACATATATGTGGTGGGCCAGGACGGTAAGATCGTGAGCATCCAGTAAGGGGGACCGATGAGAGAGACACCTCCAGCCCAGGAGTCGCTGGATAGATCCATAGACGGGTTCATAGACGGCTTCTTCGAATTCGTTGGGCGTCACGTCAAGCGGCTGGTGCTGATAGCCGTGGCTTTGGGGCTATTCTGGGGCTACGCCATCCCCACCTGGCAGACATGGCTCCCACTGCTCGGCACCGGCGTGGTACTGCTGTTTCAGTTGGCCTTCGCCGTCATGTTCATGATCGTCCAGTTCGTGGCCCTCTTCTGGTTCCTCGGTAGAGGCCGCACCTACTGGGTCAATCCAGGCGAGACCGGCGTCGGCTTCAAGGACTACAAGGGCAACCCCGAAGTCCTCGAGTCCGCCCGCCGCATCGTCACCCTCCTCAGAGGCGTCAAAGAGTTCAAGCAGATGGGCGGAGAGGCCGTCAGAGGCCTCCTCCTCGTCGGCCCTCCAGGCACAGGCAAGAGCTACCTCGCCCAGGCCATCTCCACCGAAGCAGGCGTCCCCTTCGGCTACGCCTCCGCTCCCTCCTTCCAGAACATGTTCATGGGCATCGGCAACCTCCGCGTCATGATGCTCTACTCCAAGGCCAGAAAGCTCGCTCGCAAGTACGGCGCCTGCATCCTCTTCATCGACGAGATCGACGCCATCGGCGCCTCCAGGGCCAACCAGGGCCCCTCCACAGGCATCGGCGGCATGATGTTCGGCGGCAACACCGGCATGCTCAACGAGCTCCTCCTCCAGATGGACCCCCCTCCTCAGGAGCTCTCCCGCTGGGGCCGCTTCCTCAGAGCCCTCGGCCTCCGCAAACACAAGGCCGAGATGCCCCCAGTCCTCACCATCGGCGCCACCAACATCGCCGAAGTCCTCGACCCTGCCCTCCTCCGCCCGGGCCGCTTCGACCGCAAGATCACCGTCGACCTCCCAGACGCCGACGGCAGGCGCGAAATCCTCCAGTACTACCTCGCCAAGGTCAACCACGAAGACATGAACCTCGACAAGCTCGTCTTCGACACCATCGGCTACACCCCTGTCGCCATCAAGTACGTCATCAACGAAGCCGTCGTCGCCGCCCACTTCGACGGCCGCAACGCCATCTCCTACAGAGACTTCACCCTCGCCAGAGAAACCCACGAGTGGGGCCTCAGACAGCCCATCAAGGGCATGAGCCAGGAAGAACGACGCAGACTCGCCTTCCACGAGGCCGGCCACTGCTTCGCCCAGCTCAAGCTCCTCCCCAGACAGCGCATGAGCAAGGTCACCATCATCCGCCACGGCCAGGCCCTCGGCCTCTCCGCCACCAAGCCCCTCGAAGAACAGTACACCAGAACCCGCGAAGAGATGCTCGCCGACATCCAGTGCAGCCTGGCCTCCAGAGCCGCAGAGGAGATCTTCCTGGGAACCGCACTCACCGGCGTCACCTCCGACCTCGAGCAGGCCACCCGCATGGCAGCCGCCTGCATCGGCTGGTTCGGCATGAACGGCACCCTCTACTCCACCAGAGCCTTCAACGAGGTCACTCCCAATGAGAAGATGAAGCGCGAGATCGACAAGATGCTCCGCGAGCAGTACGCGCTGGTGAAGGCGCTGCTGGAAGAGAACAAGCCGTCGGTCATCGCCATTGCCGAGGGGCTTCTCCTCGAGAACGAGCTGGAAGAGGACGAGATCAAAGAGCTGGTGGAGACGGCCGAAAGGGGGAAGGACAGCCAGACCGGCTCGAATCATCTGCCCTTCTCGACCGACCAGCCGGAAATGGTCACGGCCGGGGTGCAGCCGGAGGTAGCGCAGGGGGCTCATGAGGTCGCCTCGGTGGCCGAGGCGGTGGAGACGGCCGCGAGCCGGGAGGCGCAGGAGCCGGCTGCCGAGCCAACGACCGAGGCCGCATAGGCGGCGCGAAACAGGCACATGAGACCAGCCAGGGCAATCAGGCCGACACCAACGGTAGAGGCGGAGCAGGAGGCTCCCATCTACAGTCTGACGGCCGAAGAGGTCTACCAGCGGCTCGCCACCTCCCCGTCAGGGCTGAGTGAGGAAGAGGCCGCCCGAAGGCTAGCCCACTACGGGCCCAACGAGCTGGGAGAGGTGCGCAGGCCATCCCCACTCTCGATACTGCTGGCGAACCTCTTCCACTTCTTCGCCATCCTGCTGTGGGTCGCAGCCGGGCTCTCCCTGTTGGCCGGCAGCCCAACCGTCTCTATCGCCATCGTCGCCGTCATCATCATCAACGCTATCTTCGCCTTTTGGCAGGAGTATAAGGCCGAGAAGGCCGTGGAGGCCCTCCGCCGGATGCTGCCGCACCGCGCTAGGGTGCTGCGGGATGGGCAGGAGCAGGTGATCGATGCGCGCGAACTGGTGCCGGGCGATGTAGTGGTGCTCTCCGAGGGCGATGCCGTATCGGCCGACGCTCGCCTGGTGGAGGCATTCCGGCTGACCTCCGACAACGCCACCCTGACAGGCGAATCGATGCCGATCCCGCGCACCGCCGATCCGCTGCCGGAGCGAGGGGTCCCCGCGGTGGAGGTGCCCAACCTGGTGTTTGCCGGGAGCGCTATTGCCACAGGCACAGGCCGGGCTGTGGTCTTCGCCACTGGCATGGACACCGAGTTCGGCAAGATCGCCGGCCTAACCCAGACGGTGGAGGCAGGAACCAGCCCGCTGCAGAGGCAGTTGGCGAGAACGTCCCGGGTCATCGCCACTCTCTCCATAGTGGAGGGGGTTGTCTTCTTCATTCTGGGCTACTTCGTCATCGGGATGCCCCTGGTGGCCGTGTTTCTCTTCGCCGTCGGGGTGCTGGTCGCGAACGTTCCTGAGGGTATGCTGCCAACCCTCACCCTCTCCCTGGCCATCGCCACGCAGCGGATGGCGGAGAGGAACGCCCTGGTGAAGAAGCTTTCCTCGGTGGAGACCCTCGGGTCTACCACCGTGATCTGCACCGACAAGACCGGCACCCTGACCCAGAACGAGATGACCGTCCGGAGGCTGTGGGCGGGCGGCATCCCCATGGAGGCGACAGGCGTAGGGTACGATCCCGACGGGCAGGTAGTAGGCCCGGATGGCCCGGTAACCGCAACCAACTGCCCGCCGCTGAGAGCCCTGTTGCATGCGGCAGTGCTGGTGAACAACGCCCGCCTTCTGAAGCCTTCGGAGGAGCAGGCGCACTGGTCCATGCTGGGGGATCCCACCGAGGGCTCTCTCCTGGTGGTGGCCCTTAAGGCGGGCATCGACTATCAGCAGGAGTCATGGAACTCGCCCCGGCTCTTCGAGATCCCCTTCGAATCCTCCCGTCGCCGGATGAGCACCATCCACCAGGAGGGAGGCCACGTGGTAGCCTACGTCAAGGGAGCGCCCCGGGAGATGCTGGAAAGTTGCACCAGCTTCCTCCAGGATGGTCAGGTGGTACCGCTTACCCCGGAGCTGAGAGCACGGACCATGGAGATGAACGACCGGTACGCCGCCGAGGGCCTGCGCGTGCTGGCGGTGGCGCGGCGGGAGGTGGCCGAGCCCAGGGAGAGGTGGTCGGCGGAGACCATAGAGCGGGAGCTGACACTGCTCGGACTGGTGGCCATGATGGACCCGCCCAGGCCTCAGGTGGAGGGTGCCGTCCGAGAGGCACACTCGGCGGGCATAAGGCTGGTGATGGTGACCGGCGACTACGGTCTCACGGCAGAATCCATCGCCCGGAAGATCGGGATGCTGCAGAGCCCACGCCCGCGCATTATCACCGGCACCGAGCTAGCCGCGATGACCGACTCGGACCTGCGCTTTGCCTTGCAGCGGGAGGAGGTGATCTTCGCTCGGGTTGCACCGGAGCAGAAGATGCGCATAGTCAGCGCCTTCAAAGATCTGGGTGCGGTGGTGGCCGTGACCGGAGACGGGGTAAATGATGCACCGGCCCTGAAACGGGCCGACATAGGGGTAGCCATGGGGATCGCGGGCACCGACGTGGCCAAAGAGGCAGCCGAACTGGTGCTCGCCGACGACAACTTCGCCACCATCATCACTGCGGTGGAGCAGGGGCGAGCTGTCTACGACAATATCAAGCGCTTTCTCTCCTACTTCATAACGGCCAACGCGGCCGAGCTGGTGCCCTACGTCCTGATGGTGATCTTCAACATCCCCCTGCCGCTGACGGTGCTTCAACTGCTGGCCATCGATCTGGGAGCCGAGCAGTTGCCGGCTCTGGCCCTCGGCTCGGAGTCGCCGGAGCCGGGCATTATGGAGAGGCCGCCCTCGGCCCAGCGGGAGCCGATCCTGGGGCGCGCGGTGCTGCTGCGGGGCTACTTCTTCCTGGGCAGCATCGCGGCCGTCGCGGGCATGGCCGGCTACTTCTTCGCTTACTGGATCCACGGTTGGCGGCCTGGCATGCCGTTAGATGCGTCGGGCCCGGTTTATGTAGCAGCGACTACCATGACTCTGGGCTGCATCATAGCCGCCCAGATGGGCAACGCCTACGCCAGCCGGACCAGTAGGGTCTCGGTGTTCAGGGTGGGGCTATTCTCCAATCGTCTGCTGAACCTAGGGGTGTTGGTGGCCATAGTCCTCTTTTTCGCACTGGTGTACGTGCCGCCGCTGCAGCCAATTTTCAACACGGTGCCGCTGGGGGGTGCCGAGCTGGCGTTCCTCCTGATCTGGCCGCCCGTGGTGCTGGCTGCCGACGAGGTCCGCAAGTGGGCGATCCGCAGGAGGCAACGGCGGGAGGTGTCTGGAGCATGAAAGTGGTGATTGTGGGTTGTGGCCGGGTAGGCGCCGAGCTGGCCAAAGACCTCTCGGTCCACGGCCACGAGGTGGCGGTGATCGACCGGAACCCGGACGCCTTTCAGCGGCTAGGCGCCGGCTTCCGGGGCCGGGCCATACGGGGGATCGGCTTCGACCGAGACGTGCTGGTCCAAGCCGGCATCGAGCGAGCGGACGGCTTTGCCTCGGTGACGAGTGGGGACAACACAAACATCGTCTCGGCGATGATCGCCAGGAATGTCTTCCGGGTCCCCAAGATCGTCGCCCGCATCGCCGATCCCTTACGGGCGGATATCTACCGGCGGCTGGGGATTCCCACCATCTCACCCACTGTGTGGGGGGCCACCCAGATTCGAGAGCGCTTGGTGCACCCGGACCTGTCAAGTAGCTTCACCTTCGGCAGCGGGGAGGTGGAGCTGGTGCATTTCCATGTGACGCCGAGATTGGCCGGCCACACGGTAGCGAGCCTGAGCGGCCCTGCCCAGTTCATGGTGGTTTCGATCGTGCGAGCCGGTCGGGCCTTCATCCCCGTGGCAGGGACGCGGCTCCAGGTAGACGACTCGGTGTACATAGCGGTGGACACCAGTTCCCTGTACAAGCTGGAGGAGATGATTCATCCGTAGTAGTTCACGGCCACGGTGGTTCTGACGTAGGGGCGGGCGGCTCTCTCGCCCCATGGGTGGGCACAGCGGCCTGCCCCTACAGATCACGATCTTCGTAGCGGTGTAGCAGGGTGAAGGGGATCTCAGGAGGCAGAAATGCGAGTGCTGGTGGTAGGCGGCGGCAGAACGGGCTCCTACCTGGCCGAGGAGCTGGCCCGCAAGGGCCACCAGGTGACGGTGATAGAGAAGCGGCCGGACCGATATCAGGAACTGATGCGGCAGTTCGCCGGAACAGACATCGAGGTGATCAACGGCGATGGCAACGATCCGGCCATGCTGCGAGAGGCCGGCGCCCGCGACGCGGATGCCCTGGCCGCCACTACGGGGGAAGACGAGGACAACCTGGTGGTGGGGCTGCTGGGAAAGCGAGAGTTCGGGATCAAGCGGATCGTCGGAAGAGTCAACAACCCGCGAAACGCCTGGCTCTACTCGGAAACGATGGGGTTCGACAGAGCCGTCCGACCGGCCGAGACCATCGTCTCGCTCATTGAGGAAGAGATCGAGGCGCGATGACCACCGGGGTGCGCCCCCTCGCCATCTCCCACAGCACCGCCGCCGCGAATCGGGGCAGCGCCATCTGGCGTCTCCAGCGCCAGGGCTCCGTCAGAAGTCGGTACGCCCATTCCAGCTCCAGATCCCTGATCACCCGGGGGGCTCGCTTGCTCCGCCCTGACAGGAAGTTGAATACTCCTCCCACCCCAACGCCGCAGGGGATGCCCAGCATCGCCTGATTCCGGTCTAGCCACATCTCCTGGGGACCGCCCCCGTACGCCACCAGGATGATGTCCACTCGCCCGGCCCGCCGCACGGCGGCCGTGGTCTCCGGGTCGTGCTCCGGCTGGTGGAGTCCGGCATAGGTACCGGCTATCTGCAGCCCCGGGTTGTCGCGCACCAGACGGTTCGCCGCTGCTTCGGCGACACCGGGGGCTGCACCTAGCAGGAACATCCGGTAGCCGCGCTTGGCGCACAGGGCGGCAGCCCGATGTACCAGGTCGGTCCCTCTCACGTGCTCTCGTATCCGGCAACCGGCCAACCGCGCCGCCAGGATCAGTCCGATGCCGTCGGGGATCGCCAGCGACGATTCGTTGAGTACTCGCAGGAAGTCCGGATCGCGCCGCGCCGCCATGGCGAACTCCGGGTTCGGTGTGACTATACGATGAATCTCCCTCGCCTCGATCCACCGCTCGATCAGCTCGAGCGACTCCTCGAAGGTCACGTCATCGACTCTCATCCCCATCACGTAGTACGAACGCACGATGCCTCATCCCTCGACCGCGATGCCAAGCGGAACTAAGCAGTCCCATGCAGAGGTGACTAGTTCTGTGGGGACACTCCTCCCCCCGCCAGGCCGCGAACGTGCCACCGGCACGTTGCGCGTGCCCTGGACCCGCTTTCTGCGACGCCGGTATGTCGGAGTGCTCAGACCCGACGGAAACCGGCCGGGCAGGGTAGTCACATTATAATGGACTGGCCGTATCGGGGAAGAACAGGCAGGCACCCTCAGGTTGTTGCTGTCCCGCCGGAATGCTATCATGCTGCCCTGCTCGAGCCGGGAGTGGAGGCAACAAATTGGGAGCGCTGGTCACAGGCATCGGGTACATCGGAGCCAGGCTGGTGGAGAGGCTACTGGATTCCGGCCAGCAGGTAGTGGGGATCGACAATCTTTTCTCCACCGACCCCGCGGTCATTCGGCGTCTCGCACAGCGCCAGGGCTTTCTCTTTATCCAGGGGAACGTGGCGGACGAAGTGGCGGTGCGCCGGGCCTTCGAGTCCGGCGCGCCCGTCGATACCGTGTACCATCTGGCAGCGCAGGCCAGCGCCCATCCCACCGCGGCGCCGGTTCGGTACACCGAGGAGACCAACCTTGTGGCGCCTCGGATCATCCTGGAGCAGGCAGCGGCAGCCGGCACCAGCGCCCTCATCTTCGGGAGCTCCCTCCAGCTTTATGGACGCAGGCCGGCCGGTGCGGTGGATGAGGATGCGCCCTTTGGCCCCATTCTGGACATCGCCCACCTGTCCAAGCTGTACGTGGAGAAGCTAATGGAGATGTTCGCCTGCACCCGGGGGCTGAGATGCGTGGCAGCCCGCCTGGGTCTGGTATACGGCGTGAGCCCCGTAATGAAGACGGATCCTCGCTTCATGACGGCACCCAACAAGTTCTGCCGGCAGGCCGCGCTGGGCGAACCACTGAGGGTCGATGTCAGCGCCCTCTATCCAACGGCCATGATCCACGTGGACGATGCGGCCAGGGGGTTGATGGCCCTCTCCCGATGGCCGCACAGCGGCTTCACCGCCGTCAATCTGATCGGCGAAACGGTTTCGGTGGCCCGGGTGGCCGAAATGGTGGCAGAGCTGGGCGCTCGTCGGGGGCTGCAGGTCCAGATCGTCCTGCCGGATCCACGGCCCGAGGTTCCGCACTGCTCCTTCCACTCCGCGGCCTCGGCGGTTGGCTTCACCCCGCGCTTCTCGCTGCAGGAGGGATTGGGACCGGTGCTGGAGCACTTCATGAGGACAAGCCCACACCCCGACCCTCTCCCAAGAGGGGAGGGGGAGATTCCCTCTTCTTCCTGGCGTGGGAAGGGGGCCAGGGGATTAGGCCCGGAGTTCCGCCCATGAGGGTCCTCGTCACCGGCGGCACGGGCTTCATCGGCACTCATCTTGTGCGGGCACTTCAAGCCCGGGGCCACCAGCCCGTCACCCTGTCCCGTCGATCCGAGGGCCTGCCGGGAGTGGAGCACTACAGTCTGGACACCGGCAGCGAGGACGCCATCTGTGTGGCCTCGCGGGCCGACGCCGTGGTGCACCTGGCTGCTCTCTCCAACGCCTCTCTCTCCCGTCGGGACCCGTTCCTCTACAGCCGGGCCAACGCCCTCGGTACCCTGACGATGTTGGAAGGTGCCCGGCGGGGAGCGGGGCGGTTCATCTTCGCCTCCAGCCAGCGGATCTACCGACCCTCTTTGCAGCCGATCCCGGAGGCCGGCGTGGTGGAGCCTCAGGACCCCTACGGCTACAGTAAGCTTTGTGGCGAGAGCTGGGTGGAGATGTACGGCCGCTTCTACGGCCTACACGGGGTGATCCTGAGGTTCTTCTCCGTATACGGTCCCGGCCTCCTGGTCACCGCCGGCACCAGCGGAGTCATGGGGATCTTCGTGCGGCGAGCGCTCCAGGGGGAGACACTGGTCGTCCACGCCGACCAGAGGCGTGATCTCACTTTCGTGTCGGACGTGGTTCAGGGGATCGTGCTGGCGCTGGAGAAGCCCGCTCCGGCAGGAAGTTGCTACAATATCGCTACCGGTGAGGGCACTACTATGGAGGAATTGGCCCGGCTGGTGTGCCAGATGACCGGCTCGCGCTCCGAGATCTCGGTGGAGCACACCGAGAGCTTCGGGTACCTGGTAGCCGACATAACCAGAGCCCGTGCCGAATTGGACTACTCGCCCCGGGTCGGTCTCGAGGAGGGGCTGGAGAGATATGTTGCGTGGTACCGGCAGAATGTATGACGGTAAGAGTCTGGCGAGAGGCATGAAGGCCGAAGTGCCCAGTGCAGCGGAAGCCAACAGCCATCAGCCGTCGCCGCTCAGCATCCAGAACCCAGAATCCGGCACTCAGAACCCAGTGCCCACTACTCGCCACTCTCATCCCATCCGGGTGCTTCTGAAGGCCAGACCTACACCGACGCAATTGGCCGACAGATTGGCGGCGCCCGTCCCGGCGGGTTTGGAGCTGTACATGGACGCCAGCGACCTGGCGAATCAGAGCCAGCTGGAGAGGTTAGCCGGGCAGCTCAATCGCCTGAAACCGGCCCCCGACTTCGTGTACGTGGTCGAAGGCCCGCTGCGCTCCCTCGACGGCAGCTTCTTCGACCTCAGCGCCTACAGTGAGGCCAACCGGGAGTGCGTGCGCCGCATCGCATGGTTAGCCGAGGCCATCGGCGCGGAGGCGATTCTGGTACATGCCATCACCCCTATGGCACTGGATGCTCCCCTGGGCGAGGCGCTGCACAGGGCGAAGCTGGAGTCCAGTCTGCCGATGGTGGACCACTACGTGGAGGAGGCACGGCGCCGGGGTCTGACGCCGCTCCTAGAGAACGTCCCGCCGGTAGCCCGCCAGAGGGAAGGCTCCTACATGTCTCCCATCATCGGGATGAGAGCCGGAGACTTGGCCTACTTCGCCACCCGATTTCCGGGGCTAAAGGTCACCTTGGATGTGTCCCATGCGCAACTGTTCCTGAACGGGCTGCGCACCGATCCTTCTTCGGTGACTCCCGAGCTGGTGCCGCTGGTCCACTATCTGAACGAGCTGGGGGATACCCCGGACATGGAGGAGTACTTGAAGCAGTTGGAGCCACACCTGTTCGAGGCCCACATATCGAACGCTCGAGGCCTGCTGGGGGAAGGACTGCCCTATTACGAAGGCGACCTGGAGCTGGATGCCCTGACCGTCCGGCTGGCCGGACTCGTCCGGTACCTGGTGACAGAGACCATAGAGCCCGACCCGGACAGGGGCATCTACATGAGGGAAGCCCAACAGAGGCTGGAAGCGGCACTGCGCCGCGCAGATGGGCAAACGAACGTTCCCATCCAAGAGATCCCGTTGCATGGCGGCCAGGACGAGGGCCGGCAGTGACCGACGGGGTGCGCGGCTTCTCTCAGGAAGAGCTGCTGGCTCGGCGCTCTTCGCCTCTGGAGTTGGTGGCCGCCGAAGAGTGGATCTCCGGCCGCCGCATTGCCGTTACCGGTGCTGCCGGCTCCGTAGGCGCGCCTCTGGTCCATCTGCTGCTGCAGCTCCAACCGGCGGAGCTGCTGCTGGTGGATCACCACGAGCACACCTTTTTTCGTTTGCGGCAGGAGCTGGGGCCCCACGCGGCGGTGCCCATCCAGTGGGTGCTAGCCGACGTGAGGGATCGACGTAAGCTGGAGATGGTCTTCCGGAGAGCCCGCCCGGAGGTGGTGTTCCATCTGGCAGCCTACAAGCACGTTCCGTTGGGAGAGGAGAACCCGGATCAGACGGTGGAGGTCAACCTGGGGGGCACTCGAGGGCTGATTGAGGCGGCCGCGGAGTTCGATGTCCGGAGATTCGTCTATCCTTCCAGCGACAAGGCCGTCAACCCGCCCAGCGTGTATGGAAGCACCAAAAAGATAGCCGAAGTGCTCACCATCGCCGCGGATCGAGCCTTCTCCACCGGCTTCTCTGTCACCCGGTTCGTCAACATCGTAGGAACCCGGGGGAGCGTCATCGAGACGCTGTCCGCCCAGATCGCGGCCGGCAAGCCCCTAACGCTGACGGACCCCGCCATGACCAGATACTGGATCACCATGCCGGAGGCCACCCGGCTGCTGGTCCAAACGGCCTCGGCGCCCGAGAGCGGGATCATCTTCGCCCCGGACCCGGGGCCGCCCATCAATCTGGCGGAGATGGCTCGCCACCTGTTCCGGCTGCTGGCCCCCGACAGGGGCGAGTGTCCGATCCAGTTCATCGGTCCACGACCCGGCGAACGGATGCACGAGATCCTGCTCAGCGACACCGAGGCCGCCCTGTCCACCCCCTACCCTGGGATCGTGCGGGTGGCGACGGCGCGCGGGGACCTGCCCGGCTACCAGGAAACGTCCCGGCACGTGGACGCACTTCTGGAGATGGCCCGATCGGGCGAAACGGAGCTCCTGCGCCGCAGGATCCTGGACCTGGCCAATTCCTGGCAGTAGTGAACAAAGTCATTGGGGCAGGGGGGGTCAAGCCCCTGCCCGCCGGCCGCTATCGCCCGACGGCGAGGCGCAGGGGAACAAGCCCCCCTCTGCCCATGGCGACAGGCGTGCGCGGCATCCTTCGTGGGGAAATGCCGATACAGTTCTCGCTTGCGATTGTCTTTCTTGTGGCCTTTGGGGCCAGCTTCCTGGCTAGCTTTGCCGCCAAGACACTCGGCGTCAGGGCCGGTATGGTGGACAAGCCCCGCCCCGGAGAGGTCCAGTCTAGGATACTGCCCCGCACGGGAGGCTATGCCCTCTACCTAGCTTTCATGGCCGCTGCTCTGGCGGGGGCCTACCTGATCCCCAGATCGGAGCAAGAGAGCTGGAGGCTCGCGGGGGTCTTGCTGGGGGCTACCGCCGTCCTGCCCCTCGCCTTCCTGGATGACCGCCACCGGTTGGCACCGCCTCCCCAACTGGTGGGTCAGATCATCATCGCCTCCATACCCATCGCCTTTGGGGTAGTGGTGGACAGCGTGGCCACCCCCTTCTGGGGCATGATCCAGCTCCCGGTCTGGCTCGTGGTTCCCTTCACCATACTCTGGATCGTGGGGATGATCAACACGGTGAACCTGGTGGACGTCATGGACGGTCTGGCGGCCGGGGTGTCGGCCATCGCTGCTCTAGTGTTGTTTGCCCGAGGGGTAATCGACTTCGGCCAGTACGACATCGCCATACTGCCCCTGGCCCTGGCCGGGTGCTGCCTGGGCTTCCTGCCCCACAACTTCCACCCCTCCCGCATCATCATGGGAAGCTCGGGTGCGCTGCTGCTGGGTTACGGTCTGGCCGTCATGTCCATTATGGGAGGCGCGAAGGTGGCCACGGCACTGCTGGTGCTGGGAGTCCCCATCGCCGACGTGGCCTGGGTCATAGTGCGGAGGTTAACGTCGGGGCGCTCCCCGCTGAAAGGGGGAGACCGCCAGCACCTGCCGCAGCGGCTGCACGGGGCAGGCCTATCCCAGCGGCAGATCGTCCTGTTCTTCTACCTGCTGTGCGCGGCTTTCGGCCTGGCGGCCGCTCGCCTGAATTCGGTCCAGAAGGTATACGCCTTCGTTGCCCTGGTGATAGTCATGGGGACAATCTTCTACATTCTGGCCCGAAGTGGCCGGAGCGGGGCCAGCCTGAAGGGCCGAGACCGTCCCTGACCTCTGGCGACGGACGGACTCGCCTCCGGAGGCCGGCAGCGCCCCGCCCCCTGACAGCCTATCCCTCGGGGCCGCCCACTCTCTCACCTTGGAGGCGAGTCGCCAGGGCCTTGAGGCGGCGAACCGACTCCCAGGGCACCCAGGTCTCGCCGGGATGCCGCGGGCCGTGCCCCGAGGGATCCACCCGATGGAAATCGGTCCCGCCCGTGGGGATCAAACCGTGCTCGTCGGCCAGCACCAGCAGACCCTCCACCGTCTCGGGGCTGTAGCCAAAGTAGTAGGCCTCCAGCCCCACCAGGCCGGCCTCAATCAACCGCGGTAGCAGTTGGTACAGCGTGAGCACCTCGGCAGGATGGGCCAGCACCGGCAGCCCGCCCACCTGGCGAACCAGCCCGACCGCATCGGTGGGAGTCAACTTGTACCGCTCCACGTAGGCGGGCGCGTTGCGACCGATGTAGTTGGTGAAGGCCTCCACCATCGAGGATACGTAGCCCATCTCCACCATCACCTCGGCAATGTGGGGCCTCCCGATCGAGCCCTGGCCGGCCACTTCCAGAACCCGATCCAGCGGCAGGGGGAGTCCCATCTCCGCCAGCTTCGCCAGCATCTTCTCCGCTCGATCGCGGCGCCCCTCGCGCAACTGCTTGAGGATCCCCTGAAAGGTTTCATCCTGGTAGCGGATGAAGTATCCCAGGATATGCACCTCCGCCCTGGGTATGTCGGTGCTCATCTCTATCCCCGGGATTACCTGCATCCCCAGCTTCTGTCCCTCCTCCAGGGCCTCTTCCAGACCATTGGTGGAGTCGTGGTCCGTCACAGCGATGCACTCCAGGCCATGAGCCTTGGCCTCTAGCACCAACTCAGAGGGTGTCAGTGCTCCGTCCGAAGCGGTGGTATGCAGGTGAAGGTCGACTTTCGAGCATCTCTCGTGCAACTGGTGAGTACCCCCCAAGAGCTGGCCCCTGCAACTCCTATGCCCACCAGGCCCAGGGAGTACATCCACCTGGCCCCTTGTTGCTGGCCGATGGAGAGCCGAAAGCTGAGGCCGTCGGGCTTGGAAGAGCCAAGCCCACTAAAGGAGCTGATCGAAGCCTGGACTTGGGCCCG
>Ga0315298_1006237_pt1 | contig 16369 bp, 14 predicted proteins | sample WHS_1_MG_FD_203077 | JGI IMG/M metagenome (GOLD analysis project Ga0315298, IMG submission 203077) | Extremophilic microbial mat communities from Washburn Hot Springs, YNP, Wyoming, USA - WHS_1_MG | ecosystem: Environmental > Aquatic > Thermal springs > Hot (42-90C) | place: USA: Wyoming...
ACTCTGTACCTTACCATAAGCAATATAGAGAGCATTGCTCTTCGGTGCCGTAGCTAAGTAAACGGCCGCCTGAGCCAAGGCAAGTTCCCCCTCCGGTGAACCTAAAAAATGGTATGCCTCCATCGCCGAAAGTGCTACCGTCAAGGCATGGGGATCGGCGTTACCCACATCTTCCGAGGCAAACCGTACCATCCGTCGGGCAATATATAAAGGGTCTTCTCCTGCCAGCAACATCCTTCCCATCCAATACAAAGCCGCATCAGGATCAGAGCCTCTTAAGCTTTTATGGAAAGCTGAAATGATATTGAAGTGTTCTTCCCCTGCCTTATCATAGAGAAGTCCCTTTTTTTGTAAAGCTTCTTCCACGAGCGGAAGGGTAATTAGGCTCCCTTCCTTCATGGGAGAAGAAATAAGCATACAAGCTGCCTCCAGACCATTTAAGAGCATGCGGGCATCGCCATCAGCAGACCGGATTAGATGATTAAGTGCCCCTTCTTCGATCGTTAACTTCAGTTTCCCCAAGCCCCGTTCCTCATCTTTCAATGCCCTCTCTACAATGAGCCTTAATTCTTCCTCAGAAAGAGATTTGAGCACAAATACCTGACAACGGGAGAGTAAGGGTGCGATAATTTCAAAGGATGGGTTTTCTGTTGTTGCTCCGATCAAGGTAATAAGACCGCTTTCCACATGGGGAAGGAAGGCATCCTGTTGCGCCTTATTAAACCGGTGAATCTCGTCCACAAAGAGAATGGTACGTTTGCCTGCGCGGCTTCGCATGTGTTTTGCTTCTTCAATTACGTGTTTTATCTCTTTAATCCCAGAAAGAACTGCCGAAAAACTGATGAAATGGGAGTTGGTTTCTCGGGCAATAATGGAAGCCAAGGTTGTCTTCCCCGAACCCGGAGGTCCCCAGAGGATAATAGAGGAAAGCTTATCCTCTTCAATGGCCATTCTGAGCAGGCATCCTTCACCCAAGAGATGGGACTGACCGACAAACTCCTTTAATGACCGAGGACGCATGCGCTCGGCCAATGGTCTTTTTTCATCCTGACCTGCTTTTTCTTCCGGCTCACCAAAGAGATCAAAAGAGGAGTATTTCATCCGCTTAAATTCTACCTCAAAAGTTTCTTTCTTTACCCCTATCTACCGGAGGAGCAACACCGGTATCGGGCTCTTTTTGGTAACGTAAGCTGTGGTACTTCCCAAAAGAAGGCGACGCAACTTATTCTGTCCAAAGGCTCCCATCACCAACAATTGTACAGCACCGCTTTGGGCAAAATGGACAATCGCCTTTTCTTCCTTTCCCTGTCTTATGACGAGGGAATAGTTAACTTCAAAGGGAGCAAGACTTTTAGCTATTGCATCGATTATGGGCTTTTCCGATTCACGGTCCTCTGTAACAAAGAGAACTTGTATCGGCCATCCCGTAGTTTCGCTTAGTCGGGCAGCAAAGTTTATTGCTTTCGTTGCCGGTGGACTGGCATCAAACGCCACTGCCATGGCACGAATGGGGGTAAAACCCTCCGGCGAAACCATTACCGGCACACCGGCTCTCTGCAATACCGACTCGGTTATCGAACCCAATACGGAGACCTCTCCCAAGCGGTAATGTTCTCCTCTACGACCCATAATTACCAAATCGACGGATTTTGCCTCTTCAATGATCAATTCCTCTACTAACCCCGTATACTTCTTTGTTTCGCAGGTGACGCCTTCCCTCTCACATTGTTCACGAAAGGCTCGCAAAAGCTTATCCGCCTTTTCCTCCAAATCCTTTTCTACCTCAGGGGTAAGTTCACTTAAAATAGGAAGACTCATGGTGCCGGATATATCAGAAATCATGGGAGGTTCCAGAAGGTGGATATCGATTACATGCAGGCCTATGAGTTGGGTATGGAGAATCTTGCTTAAGTATAGGCCATACTCGATGGCAACCTTACTGTAATCGGACCCATCGATGGCCACGAGAATGTTTTTCATAGCTCCTCCCTGTCAGCACGTATTTTTTATTTCACACCATTTAGGTATTCCCTACCCAATACTTTCGTAAATACTCTGCCTTTACCTTTACAGGGTAAGGTAAAAGAAAAAACGAGGCGGAGAAACTCCATGATGATGAAGAAAGTAGCCCCCCACAGGATGTTTTCTTTCCCGTGGGAATCGAAAAAAATGAAACAGGGATGTTCCTCTCTTTGTTCCTTTCCTTCCCTTTCCGTAATTAAGGTGCCATACTGTTCTTCTTTAAAGAAAGAGTCAAGGGGGATGTCTACTATCTTTTCTACCTCACGGTTTAACTGCACACGGCGTGGCAACTTTACAAAACAGACGAGGGGGAAAATCACCCGGGGATAGAGGATCAAGGCATAGGTATTGAGAGCTCCGAGAAAACGGAGGTAATAGGGATTCATTTTAACTTCCTCCCAACTTTCACGCACGGCCGTGGCCAGAAAGAGCGTTACCGTTTCATAAATCTCCCTACCCTGCTGTAATAGAAGATTTCCTGCATTATTTCTTAGAAGGGGGATTAAACCCCATCTAATCAAATACATGAGAGGAATATCCTTTCGGGGATGGAGCATCCCTCCAGGACAAGCCAAATCTCCCGCCTGGGTCACAAAACGGGAACGCTTAATAAGCCTTATCGTAGCCCCCTCATTTTGATGAAAATAGAGAGGTAAAATTACCCCCGCTCCCTGCAGAATAGTGCTTTCCCTAATTTGCCGATAACTCTGAACAAAATTAACGGGAACACGAAAAAGTTTTTCTTCCACCTGGGATACAAAATCTTGCCAATTTCGAAAAATCATTTTACCCCTATACCGCTTAAATAAGGAATACTCATCTCGGCCAATTTCGCCTCGACTCTTCTACTCACTACGGGGTCACCTTGAACTTCCTCGGGCCATGATCTCAAATAACCATTAAAGGAGGTTTTTTTCGTCGCATCAACAAATAAAACATTTCCCTTTAAAGATATATCCCGTATTGGATCGATATTGCCCAATATTTTCCATAACAAATAAGACGCATCGGCAAGATTTACCTCTTCATCGAGAAAAACTACTATTCCTTTTTTAATGATACCCTTTTCCCAAAAAACTTCACGCATTTTATGCAATTCCTTTCCCTCTCCCTTTTTAACGCGAAAGAGATATACCGCCAGGGGTAAGTCAGAATAAAGTACTTTGACTTCCCTGAAGCAATTATCCATGAGACTTAGTTTATCGAGACATGATTCAACTTTTACGTTCTTATTCTTCCTTGGCGGTTCGGTGGTCAACCTTTCTGTAGCATCTATCCCTAATTTACCACCGAAACAAGGCCAGTTGGCAGCATGATCAAGGGCATCTAAATTACCCTTCGTAAAATAAAGGTCTTCTTCTAAATCAATCGAAGATAAAATTCTCTTCATAAGAGAAACACTATCGTTTAAATCGGTTTCCCCGTCAACAACACATATTATCTTTGTATGGCTCAGTTGACCCAAACCCCACAATCCGTGCATAACCTTCGCGGCCTGACCTGGATAGGTTTTATTTATAGCTACGATTACAAGGTTATGAAAGACCCCTTCCCAGGGGAAGCGATAATCTTTGATCTCGGGTAGGAGAAGCTGAATAAGGGGTAAAAAAATCCTTTCCGTGGCGTAACCAAGGTAGCAATCCTCCATGGGAGGGCGTCCCACAACGGTCGTGGCATAGATGGCCTTCCGTCGATGGGTGATGGTCTTTACGTGAAACACCGGATAATAATCAGCTGGTGTATAGTAACCTGTATGGTCGCCAAAGGGGCCTTCCAATCGACTCTCTTTGGGATCGATATACCCTTCGAGAATAAACTCTGCCTCTGCCGGAACAAAAAGATTAACCCCTGTGGCAGGCACAATTTTAACAGGTTTTCTCCTTATGAAGCCAGCGAGGAAAAATTCATCCATGCCGGGCATAAGGGGTGAGGTGGCTGCATAGGTTAGAACTGGGTCACAACCGATAGCTACAGCTACCTCCATGAGCTTTCCTGCTTTTTCATATTCACTGAAAATATGAGCCCCGTCTTTGTGGATATGCCAATGCATGCCTAAGGTATTTTTATCGAATACCTGGAGTCGATACATACCCACGTTTGTCCAGGGGGAAGATAGGCTTTTGGTAAAAACCAAGGGCAGGGTAATAAAGGGTCCAGCATCCTTGGGCCAGCAATGTAAAATGGGTAATCTGTAAAGGTCTACTTCATTTTCCTTCAAAACTATTTCCTGGCAGGGAACCCTTTTGGTTTTTTTACGGGGTATAAACTGGTTTACGCCCCTTGCCGCCTTTAGCATTTGCCATTTTTCCAGTAAAGTTTCCGGAGGTCGTCGACGAAGAAGTTGTGCCAGCCTCTTTCCTATTTCGTCCGGCGTTTGTCCACCGAAAGCCAGAAAAAGGCGCTTTTTACTTCCAAAGGCGTTGGTTAAAACAGAAAAATCGCTGCCCTGTACTTTTTCGAAGAGCAAAGCCTTTCCACCTCCGGGTGATTTGGCCATGCGCTCGGTAATCTCTGTTATTTCCAAGTAGGGATTCACAGAAACTTTAACCCGAATAAGCTCATTATTTCTTTCGAGAAGTGCCACAAATTCCTGCAAATTTTCACATATCATTAAGCAAATATCCCTCTTTTCTTCATCTTATCATCTCCTCTATTGCCATCGCCGTGAAGAGAAGAACGGAGACGATACTATTTACGTAAAAAAAAGCGATTTCTATTTTCGATAGGTCCTGGGGTTTAACTATTAGATGCTCTATTAAAAGGAGTATACCTATAATGAAAACAAGGAATCTGTAAAAGTTGCTCAGGGGAAAAAGGTAAGGGAGGACAAGTAAAGAGATGAAGGTAATCCCATGGAGAATGGCCGAAAGCGCAAGAGCTGGAGTGATACCGAAGTCGGCCGGTATAGAGTGGAGCCCCTCTTGCCGATCGAAGGATACATCCTGAAGTGCATAGAGTAGGTCAAAACCGGCTATGTAAGTGCCTACAGCCAGGGCTAGGGGAACAATTTTCCAGGAAAGACTGCCTGTCACGGCAACCCATACCCCCAGGGGACCCAGAGACTGAACCAAACCCAAGACCAAATGAGAAAGAGGGGTAAACCTCTTCGTATAGGAATAAAAAAAAAGCAAAAAAAGAACGGGAAAGGAAAGAAGGAAACATAAGAAAGAAAGCATGGCAGCAGATAGGATGAACAACGCACCGGAAACCATGACAAATAGACCGGTTTCCTGAAGAGAAATGGTACCCTTGGGTATTTCCCTCAGGGCCGTACGGGGATTCTTGGCATCCCATTTAGCATCCACCAAGCGATTGAATCCCATGGCGGCCGACCGGGCCCATACGACGGCCATAATTATCCAAAAAACCATGGAAAACGTTACAGGCTTTTCCCAACCTGCCAAAATCAGAGCAGCTAAAGCAAAGGGAAAGGCAAATAGGGAATGCTCAAACTTAATCATTCTGAGATAAATATTTAATTTATTTATTATTTTATTTCTCATTTAATCTGGCTTCCTCAAAGGGATTGGGTACGGGCAAAACGGGCAGGGCATTTACTTTTATGGCCTGGGTGGGACAAACCCTCTCACATAAAAAACAACGGGCACAATCCTCCCTGTAGGCAATGTAGACCTCTCCTTCAATTAATCGGAAAACATCCATAGGACAAATTTGATAGCACTTATGGCAGCTAATACACTTTCCGTAATCTATTCCTTCAATCGGCATCTTTCCTCCTTCTATCGTGGTGGATAAACCTCCCGGGGCGGTTCTATATAGGGTGTGGGAAATTCCTCTGCCCACACCTTCATTTCTTCCTTTTCCTTTTTTACCATTATCCATTTGAGCCAATTTATATTATCGGTATAAGGATAGTCTTCACGGAAGACAAAACCACGGCTTTCTTTCCTCATCAGGACGCTTCTTAAAATCATCTCAGCAATAGTAAACATACTCCTAACTTCCACGGCTTTCATAAGATCATGGTAATCCCTTGCCTTCATCTGCGGCAGAAATTCATCCCGCAACCGCTCCAATTGAGAAAGAGCAGAAAGAAGCCTCTCCTCGTTTCTTAAATAACAAACTTTATAGGGCATCATAATATGCCAAATTTTCTTAGTTATCTCATCGGGATAAACACCCTTTGCTCTTTTAATGGGCAAAACTATTTTATTAATGCATTCTTTAGCTTCCCTTTTCATTTCATCGGTTTTGCTTTCCGGTATGATGTTTTTTCCATACTCGGAGGCATACTGGCCAGCTCTGTAACCGGAAAGCCAGGCAAAGGCAATGTTTAACCCCGTGATCGACCATGTTCCATGTTCTGGGGTACAGGAAGTATCACCGGCTACGTAAAGACCCGGTATATTAGTGGCACATTTCTCATCAATATGCACCCCACCACCGTGAATCTGAGTGCCAAAAAACAGGGGCCTCCAGGGAATTAACTGACGAAAGGGATCCAATCCGACGCTGGCAAAGGCCTGCATGGGTTCTCTAAGATACGTTTTTAACATTTCCCGATCTTCCGGCGAAGTCCCCGTTAAGTCCATGTAAATGGGACCTCGCCCAGCATCCACTTCCTTGGCCATACCGACAACCAACCTGGTAAGCCGCGCCCTGCTTCCTACCTGAGGGTCATATCGCCACATAAACTCCTCTCCCAGTCTATTTACGAATTTTCCACCGACAGAGGCAAAAAGGGTCATTCCGTGCATCTCTATCGACTCTGGATTGGACTGGGACATGGCCTGATCGAGGTTCCTGAGGATGGCACCTACATCATAGGCCATACATTGTGCCTCACCGGTACAGGCCGCAGCCGGTGAGGAGAGGCTCACCTTAAAACTACACCCGCCTGCTGCTAGAATAATGGCCCTCGCTCGGAAAAGGATAAATTCCCCCCGCCGATAATGAAAACCTAAGCATCCTCCTACACGCTTTCCTTCCATGAAGAGATTCGTGGCCATAACGTTTTCCCATATCTTCACGCCGCGAGCAATCACCTTTCTCCTCATGGTTTCCATCATCGGGAACCCGTCGATGACGGCTGTTAACGTGTGGATATTCCCGCGGGCCTTTCGTCTAACGAAGTTACCTTTTTCATCCTTTTTAAAAATAGAAAATCCATATTCCGAGGCCCACTGATCAAGCTGTTTCGCTAAAGGATAAACTTCCTCTAACTGGATTTTCACCCATTCCTGGTCGTTTAGGTACTCTCCCCTTTCCACGATCTCTCTCATCCACAAGTCTTTATCATCCTCGGGGAAACAGATATTTGCTCCACCTCCCAGGGTGGCGCTCGTCGTACCAGGACCTATAAAACCCTTACTTACAATCGTGACATCGGTAAAAAAATCCCGTGCCCTTAATGCAGCGTAACACCCGGCCGCGCCACCGCCTACCACAAGTATATCCGTGTTTACAATTTCCATCAGACCTCCCCCTTTTACCTGCACCGAATTATTTTTATTGCTAAAAGAAAAGCAAAATAATTGCAATTGCAAAATTATTTTGCTAATAAAAAACAAAATTTCAGGAGGGTGGACTATGAATACTCTCGTAATTTTTCTAATCCTCTTGCTTTCCATCCCCTTTTCCCCCATCCAAGGTTTGGCCGCTTCCTTTTTTGAGGGAAAAACTCTACGCATCGTCGTCGGTTATTCCCCCGGCGGAGGCTATGACACCTATGCAAGGCTTATTGCCCGCCATATGAGAAAATATATACCGGGCAAACCCTCCATCATTGTGGAAAATATGCCCGGTGCCGGAAGTCTCGTCTGCGCGAACTACATCTATAAAGTAGCCAAACCTGATGGACTCACCATTGGGAACTTCAATGGTGGCCTTTTTATGAACCAAGTCCTTGAACAGCCAGGGATTGAATTCGACGCCCGGAAATTCCTTTTTGTCGGAGCACCTTCCAAGGATGGCAGTGTCTACGCCTTTTCCCGGAAAAGTGGCATTACTAGCATGGAGAAATGGCTAAGTGCCAAGACACCGGTGAAGATGGGTGGTCTTGCCGCCGGCTCTCATGTCCCCGATAATGTCATCCGTATCTTAAGAGCAGCTATTGGTGTCCCTGTCCAGCTGGTTTCCGGGTATAAAGGCACCGCCGATATTCGGCTTGCCATCGAGCAAGGTGAAATCGCCGGTTCTTCCTGGGGCTGGTCCTCCCTCAGGGCCACCTGGCACAAAGCCTTAGAATCGGGCGATGTGGTGGTAGTGCTTCAGGCCGTACCTAAACCCTATTCCGACCTATCTTCTGTACCGCTGGCAATCAACTATGCTAAAACCGATGAGGCAAGAAAACTTATCGAGATAGGTATCTACAAACCGGACACCTTTCAACGTGCCTATGTGCTGCCACCTAATACACCAAAAGACCGTGCCCAAATCATTATCAAGGCCTTTTCGGCCACCTTACAGGATAGAGAACTGCTGGCAGAGGCTGAAAAAGCGAGGTTAGATATCAATTATGTATCTGCCGAGGAGCTGAAAGAAGCGGTAAATGCTCTTTTCAATTTGGAGAAACCTTTACTGGCAAAATTAAGGGAAATCCTCTACAAGTAAGAAGGATGTGAAATAGGTGAATCGAGAAATATACGATGAACATCCCCAACTAAAAACCGGTTTGGGTCGCCTGCAAGATAAGGTTGCCATTGTTACCGGAGCAAATAGCGGCATCGGTCGTGCCATAGCGCGTCTTTTTGCCCGCGAAGGTGCAAGGGTTGTATGCTGTGATATTCAAGAGATCACCGAGCCCCGAATCGATAAACTGATAGAAAGGGATGGGGGAAATGCCCTCTTTATCAATCTTGACGTAACGAAGAAGGAAAATTGTGAAAATCTTATCGAGATGACTAACGTCAATTTTGGCACCATTGATGTGCTCGTAAATAACGCGGGTGGCGGTGTGAAGAAAAAAATCCATGAGCTCACCTCGGAAGAATGGCATTTCGTCGTGGAACTTAATTTAAACGCTGTTTTTTATACATCCCGGGCTGTTCTTCCCTTTTTCATAAAGCAAAAAAAGGGCAATATCATAAATACGGCCTCAACTTTTGGACTATTGGCAGCACCCAATTACAGTGCCTATTGCGCCACAAAAGCAGCCGTGATCAACCTCACACGCCAGATGGCCCTCGATTACGGACCATATGGTGTCAGGGTTAATTGCCTCTGCCCCGGTGCCATCGAAACGGCCCGTTTTCGAGGCTACCCTCCCCGACCAAGAAGGAAAGATCTCACCGATGAGGAGATAAATACCCTCATTAAGAGTAACAAGGCCCTTTTACGGCTAGGCCAACCTGAGGAAGTGGCCTACGGTGCTCTCTTTTTAGCCTCCGACGAATCTTCCTTTATTACCGGCCACGCCCTCGTAATTGATGGTGGCCAATCCATTGCTGTTTAATGTTTTATCTGCCAAACTTGACAAGCCCACTTCGATTACTATATTAAGAGTGAAATAAGTAAAATCCAATGATATCAATGAGTTTACACGATACTATGGAAGAAGGAGGTGTTTTATATGTTCGGATCCACAGCATGGCCCTTGGTAAGATTTTCCGAAACGCTACCCATGATTCATCGACTCCAGCGGGAAATGAATCGGCTTTTTTCGGAATTAAGTGAATTCACAACGGTGGAATTTCCTCCCATCAATATTTGGTCGGGAGAAAACGAGATAATAGTGAAAGCCGAATTACCTGGTATCGATCCGGAGAAAATTGATATCTCCGTAACCGGTGATACCTTTGTGATCGCAGGCAAAAGGGAAATTCCACCCCTTCGGGATAATGAAACGTACCATAGGCAAGAACGGTTTTCCGGCGATTTCAAAAGGAGTTTCCGTTTACCCTTCCAAGTAGATACATCGCGAGTAGAGGCCAAATACGAAAAAGGTGTTTTAACGGTAATCCTACCCCGTACGGAAGCGGAGAAACCAAAGAAAATCGCCGTGAAGACTGAGTAAGAGGAGGTGAAAATATGAGACACGAAAGTCGCTTCACCGCAGGTACCGAAAGAACGAAGAATGTTAAAACTTTTGCCCCTTATGTGGATATCTATGAATCAAAAGACGAGATAGTACTCCTTGCCGATATGCCCGGGGTAGCAGCCGAAAACGTCGATGTGGTCTTGGAAAAGAATGTGCTTACCATCAAGGGTACACTCAGTCCATCTACCGATAAAGAGCACCGCCTCCTCCATGGCGAATATGAGACAGGCGATTACCGTCGGCAATTTGAAGTTTCCGAGGAAATCGACCGGGATCGCATAGAAGCTACGATAAAGGATGGGGTGCTGAAGGTGGTACTTCCCAAGATTGAACAGGCTAAGGCAAGAAAAATCGAAATAAAAGCGGCTTAAAACATTTTTCCTATACTAATGAGAGAAAGGAGGTATGAGATATGGCATTGAGAAACTTAGTACCTTCCCTTTGGAGGAAAAGCTACTTGCCGGTAAGGAGAGAGGACGACCATCCCTTCTATGCCTTGCAGAGGGAAATAAATCAACTCTTTGACGATTTCTTTGCGAGCTTCCGCCATTTCACCTTTGGGGATATTACCGAAAGGTTCGGCACCTTTACCCCTTCGGTGGATGTAAAGGAAGACGAGAAAGAAATCATCTTCAAGGCTGAAATTCCTGGTATTGATGAAAAGGACCTCGAGGTTACCCTCTCCGACGACGCCTTAACCATCAGGGGAGAGAAGAAAGAGGACAAGGAAGACAAGGGGAAAAATTATTACACTATGGAAAGAACTTACGGTACCTTCCAGCGTGTTCTACCTTTACCGGCAGCAGTCGACCCGGATCATGTGGAAGCCACGTATAAAAACGGTGTGCTTACGGTAAGGCTGCAGAAATTAGAGCCCAAAACCAAGGGGAAGAAGATAGAGATAAAATCGGCATAACAGGATATAACATGAACCCCCTTTTCACTTGTCGTGAAAAGGGGGTTTTTTTATTTGCGACCAACTAACCAGAAGATTAAGGTAAGAACGCCACTTATCAAAAGACAGGTAGCCAGGGGAAAATAAAAGGTGACTTTCTTTCCCTCATAATAGAAATCCCCAGGCAACCGACCTAACCATGGCAGCGGTCCTTTGCCTACAAAAAACAAGATGACCCCCAGAAAAGCTATAAGTAACCCAAAAAATATAAGGATTTTCCCCATCTCGGAAAACATCAAACCCTTCACCTCCAATTTCACATAAAATGTCATCAAAGGCTAAACTTACCGATGAAGCCAATGTAACTATCCTAAATTTGGGTAAATTACTGGAGCCGGAGAGGGGACTCGAACCCCTGACTTGCTGATTACGAATCAGCTACTCTACCTGCTGAGTTACTCCGGCCTGCAGATAAACAGTTTATAGGTGGCTTCTCTAACTCAAGTAATCTAATCTGTCAAGCCATTGTTTAGCTTGACTTTCCCTTGTATCCTGTTATGATTTTCCTTTGAGGCAAAATATGAAAATTTCTCTGCGTAGTATCACCACTATCAGCCCTACTAAAATAACCATTTTCGTTATTTTTTTCTTTCTTGTCCTTTACGTTCTCGATTTTCCCTTTATGCGCTTTATGGAACTTAAAGCCTATGACTTAAGAATGAGTTCCCGTGGCAGACTTGCCCCGGCGAACATTACCGTCATCGCGGCTATTGATGAAAAGAGTCTAAAAGAGTTGGGACGATGGCCCTGGCCACGAATAATAATCGCCCGTCTGGTTGAAAAGCTAAAGGCTTATGGGGTAAAAGCTGTAGGTTTCGATGTGGTCTTTGCCGAACCGGAGGCCAATGCGGAACTAAAAATTCTTCAAGAGTTGAAAAAGGAAACGGGTGGTGCTCTAAGAAAAATCATTGAACAGAAAGAAACCCTTGCCAATACCGATGAGACGTTGGCCAAAGCCATTGCCCAGGCAAAAAACATAACACTGGGCTATTTTTTCCATATTTCCCAGAAAGAAACCTTTCACCTCACCGAAGCAGAAATCGAAGCAGCTAAGGAAAATATCGCCAGTTCTCGCTTTCCGCTGGTGAAGGCCTCACCTAACGCTACAGACCTGCCCATTGTTAGGGCTTATGCGGCCGTTCCCAATATTAAAATCCTTTCTGAAGCAGCTGAAAATAGTGGTTACTTCAATGCTTTTCCCGATACCGACGGTGTTATCCGTTGGTCTCCATTGGTTATCAAATTCAAAGAAGGATACTACTCTTCCCTGGCTTTGTCCCTTTTACAACAGTATCTCGACTGGCCGGCCGTGGTATTGGAGTTGGGCGAATTTGGTGTCGTGGGTATTAAAATCGATAAAACCTACATCCCCACCGATGATTCGGGACGACTGTTGATCAACTTTTTGGGACCAGGGAAAACCTTTCCCCACTATTCAATCAGCGATATCCTCAATGACCGTATTCCCCCGGAGAAACTTCGGGGTAAAATCGTGCTTGTCGGTGCAACTGCTACGGGTATCTACGACCTTCGAGTGACACCTTATAGTACCGTCTATCCCGGAGTAGAAATCCATGCTACCGTCATCGATAACATCGTGCGACAGAACTTCCTTATCCTAAATTGGTGGACAAAGTTTCTCGACGTATTATCCATTATTATCTCCGGTCTCATCATCGGTCTTATTATCCCCAAATTAAAAGGTTTCAAAGGGGTGGCCTTGGGAATAGCTTTCGTCGGCCTCTTTGCCTTAATAAACATTGCCATATTCAAATACTACAGCACCTGGCTTAATCTGATCTTCCCTGTTTCTACCATGATGACTACCTATCTCGGCATCACCATTTATCGCTATATCACGGAAGAGCGAGAAAAGAAAAAAATCAGAAACGCCTTTCAGTACTATCTTACCCCTTCGGTTATCACAGAAATTTTGAAAGACCCAACTAAGCTCCGTTTAGGCGGAGTAAAAAAGCATCTCACTGTTCTCTTCTCGGACATTCGCGGGTTTACCTCGATTTCCGAACAGATGGCACCAGAAGATCTGGTCCATCTGCTCAATGAATATCTCACGGCCATGACTAATATCGTTTTCAAATATGAGGGACTGTTGGATAAATACATGGGTGATGCCATCATGGCCGTTTACGGTGCCCCCCTGGATCAACCGGATCACGCCCTGCGTGCCTGCAAAACTGCCCTCGAAATGCTTAAATCATTAAAAGTACTGCAGGAAAAATGGTCAAAAGAGGGGAAACCCTATCTCAACATCGGGGTAGGTATCAACAGTGGCGACATGGTAGTTGGCAACATGGGCTCTGAGATGCGCTTTGATTACACTGTTATGGGAGACAGTGTAAATTTGGCTTCGCGGCTCGAAGGCATTAATAAGGAATACGGAACGAATATTGTCATCAGTGAATTTACCTATGCCCTTGTGAAGGAGGAACTATACGCCCGCGAACTGGATGCCGTAAGGGTAAAAGGGAAAACTTTACCCGTTAAAATATACGAACTATTATGTGAAAAAGGGGAAGCGGAAAATTACCGACCCTTTGTGGAAACGTTCGAGCAGGCCCTTGAATTATACAGACAAGCTCGATGGGATAAGGCCATTGCCACCTTTAACGAGGTACTTAAACTAAAACCCGATGATTCCCCTTCCCTTTTGTATATAAACCGCTGTGAAGAATTGAGAGAAAACCCCCCTCCCCGACCGTGGGATGGGGTGTTTACCATGACGCGCAAATGATGACCGAACATTCCTATCGTAGTTGGGTAGAGATTGACCTTGACAACTTTATCTCCAATCTCCGGGAAGTAAGGAGGTTGGTTGGTCCTTCTGTGAAAATTATGCAGGTTGTCAAGGCCGATGCCTATGGACACGGAGCCATAGAGATTTCCCATGCCGCTTTGAAAGAAGGAGTTTCCTATTTAGGCGTAGCCAATGCCGATGAAGGTGTCCAATTAAGGGTTGGCGGCATTGAGGCACCCATCATTATCCTTGGCCCTTCCACGCTGTCGGAAATTGATGCAATTATCAAATACAATCTTATCCCTTCGGTCTCAGATTTCTTTTTTGCCTCCCACCTCGAAGCAGAATGTGCTCGGAAAGGCAAACACCTGCCCGTCCATATCGAGATAGATACGGGTATGGGAAGAGGAGGAACAAGTCATGAAGAAAGCCTCGAATTGATCAAAAAAATCAGAAACTTTCCCCATATCACCATCGAGGGAATCTTTACCCATTTGGCCCAAAGCGAAGATAAAGGCTCCCTTTATAACGAAAAACAGTGGCAAATTTTCCTTTCACTCCTTGAAAAAATCGATAAAATGAAAATACCGATTCCCCTCAAACATATAGCCAACAGCGGTGCCGTGATAAACTTCCCCCACTTTTACTTGAACCTCGTCCGTCCGGGCCTCATGACTTATGGCTTATATCCGTCAAACAAACTCAAATCAATTCTCGATTTAAAGCCCGTTATGGCTTTTAAAACGAGAATTGTCCTTCTTAAGGAATTACCTCCCCACTCCCCCATCGGCTACGGTGGAACTTATATCACTACAAAGAGCACGAAGGTTGCCACCATCCCTGTAGGTTACGGCGATGGTTTGAGCATTCTTCTTTCTAATTGCGGGGAAGTTTTGGTGAAAGGTAGACGTGCGCCCATTATCGGTCGCATATCTATGGATATGTGCACCATCAATGTAACCCATATTGACTGTGCCATAGGCGATGAAGTAGTACTCTTAGGCAAACAAAAAAACGAAACGATCTCCGCCGATGAGATTGCCGAAAAGGCCCATACGATTAACTATGACGTCTTATGTGCCCTAGGAAAAAGGGCACCACGCATTTTTCTGAAACAGGGGAAAAGTAATGCCGTCGAACCGCGCTTGCGACGCATCTTCATTCCGGAAGAAGAAAAATCCCTTACCCGACTCAACAACATCATCCGAAGCTGTCTCCAGGCCAGGGTAGATAGTTATGAGGCAGGGGATGCCATCTATTACTCTATCTTTGAGGCTCTCTTTGGTAAAGAAGACCGTCAGCTACAATTAAGGAGAAACTTTAAATATACGATAAAGCTTACTGAATTTCCCAATGAATTAATTAATGAGAATCCCACTTTGAGGGACTTTTTTTCCGTCCATATCCAGGTAGAATACCTCAAATCTCTAAAAAATTATCTTTTCTATATCGGCTGTGCCAGAGACGAAAAACAACTGGCCGCCTTTTTTGAGGACGAAAATTGCGAATATCGTTGGCTCTTAAACGGTGATGCAGCAACAGAAAAAGATTTTTTTATCCGGTCTGTTCGTCTTGACAATTACGAACTCCCTTTTATAAAGGTAGAAGATACAAAAGAAGGCTACAAATACTGGTACAGTGGCGAAATCCTCAAAGATCAAAAGTTTGAAGAAGTGAAGGTTTCTTTGGACCTGGAAACGAGAAAGCTAAAGGTTAATCGCGACCTTTCGATTTATCTCAACTATCCCATGCAGGGACTAAAAATAGTCTTTGACTATTCACAGGTAAAAATAAGTGGAGTAAAGGAAAGGATATTTTTCGCCGGAAAGAATCCTTCGCCCCTTGTCCGCAAGAAAAAAGGTTTAATCGAGGTAACCGTAGGGCACGATCGCTGGGTTTTCCCCACAAGTGGTATAACTTTCCTCTGGGATTGAAGATTATGGGCAAATTAAGAGTAGGGATCATTATGGGTGGGATGTCCTCGGAAAAAGAGGTATCTCTAAACAGTGGAAGGAACGTTTATGATAACCTTGATGAAGAAAAATACGAGAAGGTTCCCCTTTTTATGGATGGTGAGGGGAAGTTATGGATTATACCCTGGCAACTAATATCCCAAAACACGACAACCGATATTACGGAACATCTTTCCGCCAAGGCTAAACGTATCGCCTATGAAGATCTCAAAAAAGAGATTGATTTTGCCTTTATTGCCCTCCACGGTAAGTACGGTGATGATGGCTGTATCCAGGGACTTTTGGAGATCCTCAAAATACCTTATACGGGCCCGGGCGTCATGGCCTCCGCTTTAGGAATGGATAAATTTATGCAGCAAAAGGTTCTTAAAAGGGCTGGAATTGCTGTACCCGATAGTATAATCGTCATGGAAGAGGAATGGCGGCATAATCCCAACTCCGTAAAGGCTGCCCTTCTTAAAAAATTCACCCTTCCCTTTTTCATCAAACCTACCCGGGAAGGTTCCAGCATGGGTGTAAGTGCCGTAAGGCAGCCCTCTGACATTGAGGAAGCTATGGAGCGTGCCCTTACGTGGGACCGTTACATCTTAGCGGAAGAATACCTTGATGGTATTGAATTTTCTGCCATCGTTATTGAAGAAGAGGGTCAGGTGGGAATACTGGGC